>NPIF01000926.1_pt1 | contig 74310 bp, 113 predicted proteins | sample 8637461 | NCBI WGS metagenome assembly NPIF01 (sample SAMN07420641, study PRJNA396082) | bioreactor metagenome | isolation source: sample BR12 brine-fed electro-methanogenic bioreactor BR | place: Japan: Kochi | collected 2016-12-09 | reverse complement strand
TACCTTCTAAGAACAGTTGAGACGTATTCGATAGAGCATTCATCAGGGTTACAACACCCGACTTAACTACCACAAATTCCTTAGTCTCTTTTACAAATTCTTTCCACATGTCTTCTGCTTTGCGAATAGTACCTGCCGCTTTCGGGCCAAGAGTATGATCAGCAAATTGAACCAATGCTTCACGTACCCAACTAGTCTGTGCTTTCTCACGGTCAAGTAAATCAGCAGCAGACAGCTTACGGTTACCGAATACAATCGGAGCCAAGTCACGACGTACATACATACGGCTTACACCCCAAACATCACGAGCGTATTCTTTAGCATCTGGTGGAAGTGTTGCCCAGTACTCTTTCAATACAGGGTCATCTGACTTAGCAGATACTTCAATGTAAGCTTCAGCATTACCTGAATCGTATTCTTCGTATAGAGCATCAATCACCTTACGGTTCACTTCTGGTGTGGTGCGTTTATCCAAAGAGTATGCAGCCATAGCGCCCATAACATCATCGAAATGGTTATGCTTAGCCATTAACGTATCTTTAGTCTCTTCGTTCATCACATAACGGTATGAGTTGATCGTACCATCTGCGTTAACGTTCGGAAGTAGCTGACCACCTCGTTGACGAGTAGGGTCGATACGTTTAGCTGCTCGCATCTCAGCAATATCTTGCTGCTTAGAGCCTTTGATATCACGAGGGTCAAACTCAGTTTGGGCAGAACCTTTCGCCTTACGTGAAGTAAGAGAGATGATACCTGCCATGTATGCATTAGCACCGCCATATTTGTTTACCATCAAGTACACTGGATCAGCATCAATGATGTGAGTGTCTTGTGATAATTGACGAACCACTTGGTAACCTTGCTTCTCGTATTCTTCACGGTCAATTTCATTAACTTGAACCACAGAGATATTATTGTCTACTAGGTCACGGGTATAACCCTTAATGAATTTTGAACCATCTCCATCAAATAGAGTTGCTCGGTCTTCCTGTTGCATTTGCTTATGCATATCCAGTACGTAACCTACACTATGCTCATCTTCTTTCAGTAATTGAACCAATGCAGCTTTATGTTCTGGTGCCGTATGCTTAACAGCATATAGCGATGCAAGCTTGTCAATTGTACCAACGTGCTTCTCCCAATCCGCAGGAGTAGTTGTTACACCTAACATCTTAGCAATGTTCTCGGCATTCAATAGAGTATGTGCTTCATACACATTACCTGTTGCCATGTAGTAGCCTAGTGCTTGTGATGCACGGTAGTAGAAACCACGGTTACGGCTTGAACCAAGTAGACCTAATGTACGGGAGATCTCTTTCTCCAATTCAACAGGGCTATCTAATACAGCTTCAATTTGGTTCAAATCCATGTAGTCCCAAAGCGTAGTCAAGTCAGTCTTGATTGCAGCCTTAGTAATAGCAACCTTTTCTTCAGAAGTTAGCTTACGCTTGAATGAACCATTTAGTGCTTTAGCAGTATTGGTTTCGATCTGTTTACGATCATGGTCAAGTAGCTTATTCATCTGACGAGATAAGTCATGGAATCGTGCTGTACTATCAGTGCGGCTCATTGCCTCAGTGATTAGGGAACCAAGGAACGTTTGACGACCACCATTAGAGTTAAGCTTAGTTTGTGCCAAGTTCTCCATGAAACCGGTAACACCTTCATAAGACCAACGTAATACGTTACTTGCTGTACGAACCACTTTAAAGCGGTTGTTCTTCAAGAAGTCTTTGTTACCCATTTCAGCAGCAGTCTCACGAGTTGAGTTAGTGAACTCACCAAGTTTATTTGCCACAACGTTTACCGCAGAGTCTGCATATTGAACCAATTTATGCTTGTTAGCCGATTCAACACCTGCAAGTTCTAGTGCCAGTTTCTGAACACCTTCAGCCACAGTCATGTCTGATCGTAGACCAGATAAATGACCATTTACCCAGTTCAATGCTGTATCGAAGATATTACGTAGAGTCTGAACCCAATCACCTTTAACGTATAAGTCGGCAGAGAATACATTCTTAGGTACTTGAGTACGGCTAAGAGCAGTCATGAACTTCTCGTTAGTTAGTGCATATGCTGCGAACTCTTGTAGGTAGTTAGAACGACCACTTGCTTGAGCAGTAGTACGGATGTTCATCACATAGTTCCAAGTGTCTTTAGCACGCTTGTAGTCTTCAGAATTGACACCATTCTGTGGGTTATCCATTAGGTCTTCTACAGTAACTAACTTGTTCTGTTTAACGTAACGGAATAGCTTCTGTAGTTCACGCTTAGCACGAGAGTTACCGTCGATTGCAGCACGTAAAACACTGTGCGTCATTTCGTGAGTAAACGTCTCTTGAGCAGACATTTTTGAACCATGGAAAGCTACTGCACCAGATGGAGTTGCCGTTGTACCCACCATACGTGTGTAAATGTAAACGTCATCGCCTCTGATAGCACCGTAAGTATTACCTAGTGTGTTTGCCAAGTGTAAGTTAATTGGCGTCATTACAGGGCCAACCAGCTTGCCTAGTAGGTCACGTAGGTGTTCACGGTGAGATGGAGTCTCTTTCTTGTTACCAAGGTTATCCATCTGATCAAACGTTTGAACCAGATTGTCGCTAGATACTTTCTCAGTATTCTCTTTAGCAAAATCTCGAGTATTAAATCGAGCTGCTGAAGCCGAGAATAGGATATCGTCTGCCGATAGCTCTGCATCAATTACTTGAACCGCAGTCATAACTTTCTCTAGAGCATTACCTTTCTTAGCATCTGTGATACCAAACATGTCTAAGATTGCACCTTTAATCCAAGTGTAAGCAGTCTTAACTTTGTTCTCGTACTTAATCTCTACAGAAGCCAGAGCTTTCTGCATCTCTTTGGATGTCAAAGTCCAAGCGATCATCTCGTCGATATTGTCGATAGAGTTTGCCTTGAATGTATCACGGTGGTTCTTAGCCAATTCCTTACGGATGTTAGCCAAGTCATTCTTAGCCTTGTTCACTTCAGGATTCTTAGAATCTTTCATGCGCTCAACTAATGCAGCGTGAACCAATTCATGCGCAATAGTCTCATCGCTTAGGCCATTCACTGCGTACTCATCTCCGGCAATAAGAATCAACTTATTTTTGCCAATATGCAGGCCACGGCTATTAACCATTGAACCAGAATGCTTAGCATGTTTGTCGACATCGTAGAGCTCTACTGTGTAATCACGAGGAAGTAAGTCACCAAGTGATAATAGAGTCTGACGAATAGCACGGTCTTTAGAATGCTTCTTCAAGAATGCTACAACTTCAGTACTTGATTTTGAACCAGAAGACAGGAACTGTTTAATACCTTCATCTACTGGGTAGATGTTCTCTTGGTTCTCAGTCGCTACTGATTTTGGTTCAGGCTTAGCATTGTAAGTATCGTTTAAACGAGACACTACAAACTCAAGTTGAGTTGGTTCAAATACTTCAAGTGCATTCTTCACTGTACCCGAGCGGTACTCATCCTTAAACAAAGACAAAGCATTTGCAAATGCAGTAGCACGTTCACCACCTTCTTCAGAGTAACGGTGCATTAAGCGATCTACTACGATATCCAAGCGAGACTTGTTACCAGTCATACCACGGTGAATCTTGCCATAAGCTTCCTCGTAAGAAATACCTTTTGGTTCACCACCAGTATTGCCTGTCACATAGCCACCATTCTCCATGTAGTACTGTGACATATAAGTAATACGTGGAAGTAGTGAGTTACGACCTTCGGCAGTATCTTGTACTGTGTCATTGATCGACTCTAAGAAGTTCTCCCAACCTTTATCAGCAGAAGTCACATTCTTTGACTTAATCTTGTCGATATAGAAACGTTGAACTTCTTCGTTAACAACCATCAGGCTACGTGCTGTAGTTTCAGAGTTAAGGATGTTTGTACCATTCTCTTCATCAAACTTACGAGCAGCTTCCATAGCACGCTGTAGAGAGGCATTCGCCTGTTCTACGATTGAGTAATCGTTCATAACTTGATTGAAGTTACGGTTGATCGCTTCCATATCTGTTAGGCCATTAGCTGTACCGGTAAAGATTGCATCGTGTACGTTTAGAACACCTGCATTCTCTAGAGTAAGTAGCATTGTTGCTGCATCAGTGCCTTGAACAGATAGTACTGTTGGGCTAACACCGCCATCTACAGGCACAGTAGTACGACCAAAGGCATTACGTGACTTAGCTTTACCTAAGGTATATTTACCTTTACGCTTCGCCTCTGTACGGTACTGAGCCGTAGTCATAGGAACACGCTCTGTTTTACCTACAAAGATAGCTTCATTCAGGTTACCTGACTGAGCTGAGAAGTATGAGTGGATTACTGGCTGAGCTTCAGCTAGTTCCTGTTCAACTTCATTCAATAAGCGAACTGGTAGAGTCTCGCGTTTACCCGAGATAATACCTTGCTCAATAGCCTCTTGAGTTTTCTTCTCAATCAACACTTCACGCTGTTGGATGTACAAATCAAATACGACTTTCATCATATCGTTTACTTTTGTACGTCGAGCCATGAACTCTGAGTAGTTATCTTGGATTGCGTTAAATACTGCTTCGCCGTATACGTCTGAACCAAAAGCAACTAGATCGTTTTCACGAGCATAAGGCAGTTTAAAGTCTAATGGGTTTTGAACCATTTCATTAGTCTGTGCCTTAGTAAGTTGTAGCATGTTACCTAAGTTACGTAGGTCTTGTTCAGTACGCTTAGAGTTACCAATATAGTCGTACACTTTATCTAGAAGCATATAACCCATCGACTTAGTGATCGCTTTCTCACCTGAACCATAGATAGCTGTCATCAGTGGGTTCTTAGTCAGGTTACGACCTGCTTTAGTTACCTCTTCCTGATCAGTACCACTTAGAGCAGAAGTTAACTCACCCATTACTGTATTCAGTAGTGCAGCATCACGGTCATTCAAGTTATCAATACGGCTCACTACGTCACGAGCAATAGCTTGGTAGTTATCATCATTCAATGGGTCTGAAGATTTCCAATCACCAAATTGCTGAGTATCACCATCTAGGTTGATGCCTACACGCTTCAAGCGTTCACCAACATTGTCATCAGATGCACCGATAGCAAACTGTAGTGAAGCAATAGCTGGGCCGTTAGTGATACCATCACCCTCGATAGAGTAATCAGTTTCAAACTCAGTACGTCCTTGACGTAGTGCACGCATGTATTCAGCGTATGCAACCAATGCATCCATAGAGTGAGCAGCTTCACCTGCGGCATCTACTGTAGCCAGAATCTTATCCATATCGAATGGCTTGTTTTCTAGCATTTTAATAGTCTCTTGGATACCTTCATTGAATACTGGTGTTTGAACCAATTCTTCCAAATCGTCTCGAGACATTTGATCGGTTTGTTTGTCGATGCTTACGCCAAAGCCTTGAGCAATACCAACAAGAAACAGATCAGTATTATCCATGGAAATAGTTTGACGCTGATCACCAACATATAGAAGATGACGGTGTAGCTTATCGCCTTGAGGGTTAACCGTATTGGAGACGATACCCACACGTTGGTTCTTCCACTGTTCCCAGTTGAAGTAGAATGGTTGGTCTTCGTTTTCCAATGTCCCATAGAACTCTCTCCAGTATTTAACAGAATTCATGATTTGACCGTTCTTACCTTCAACACCATCACGTTGATGTTGCTGTACAGTAGCAGGGTCTTTCAGTCCCATCATTCGACCAATCTGTTCATCAGTCATCTGTGAGAATAGTTTCTGTTGGTTCTTCTTAACAAAGTGCTCACGCTGTGAGTGCTTCAATAGAATGTCTTGAACTTTCTTAGCCACACTCTGACGAGTACCTTTCTGACGTGTTACCGTTCGAGCAGGTTTCTCTAGGCTCGGGCCACGACGGAAAGATTCAGTCTTGAATAAGCGACCTAGTACATCGTTTGAACCAGTAGTATCTTCACCGAATGAACGAGCATTATCAGTGTCTACCATTGAGTAGTAACGAATAGTCTCATTACCATTGAAGTTCTTAGCTGTATTGGTGTCATCTAATTGGTCGATAACAGAAGCTAGTTCTTTTTGGTTCACTTCGTTTAATTGAACCAGATCATTACCACGCAACATATCCAGAGCGAATACACCTAGTGAAGTCTCAAGGTTAGTTTGAGCGTTACCGCCTGCATCTGGGCCAGCTTTGATACCAAGAGTTTTAACAATCGCTGAACCAAGTTCATTGATGATATTTGCTTCGTGTGTACCGGCTCTACGTAGTAGTTCAGCCAATTGAGGAGATACATACTGTTCCTCCTGACGACCAACCATATTGTTGATGTCTTCATCGCTATTGTATGTAGTCTCGGGAGCTTTATGAGCCATCCAGTTATACATAGCCAAAGCAACAGAAGCTTTCACGTTCTCATCGTATGAACCATCATCGTTCTTCAAGTAAACCATGTAATCAGCATATGCCTGCTCATTGTTACCTACTTGATCGAACTCTTCACTTACCGCTTTAGCGAATTGAGTGAATGAACCAATAGCACGAGATTGTTCAGGAGTAAGTGTATCTTGGTCTAAGTACTCAACTGCTTTGTTCACATCGTTAGCCAATGCTTCAACTGCATTTGGTTCAACTTGGAGAGGACTATTAGTTAGACCTTCTTCAGCTACAGTAGATACAAACTTCTCTCGAACAATGTTCGTAGATTGGAATGCTTCATCCGCTTGCTCAGGTGTACGTGTACCCTCAACTGGTTGTTGAGTACGAGTTGTTAGACGTTCAGCTAATTTAGGAGTTGGTTCAACTACTGTGTCTTGCTCGACAACAGTATCAGTATCAGCCAGATCACGAACATCAGTATCAGGAATTTCATTAGTAACCTCTGGTTCAATTTCAGGAGTAGTTTCTACTTCTGTTTCCACAGGAGTAACCACGCTGTCAGTAGTATCAACAGCAGGAGTTTCCACAGTTCCATTTTGTACCTCACGTAAACCATTCAACATAGTTTGTAGTGCAGTAGCCGCTTCCGCTTCTTGCTCAATCTGAACCACTAGAGACTCTTTAATAAGGTCACGTCTTAGGTCAATTGAGTTCAACAGTTCAGCACGTTCAGTAGCATCTGTCGTATTTAGGGCCTGACGAGCCACAGCAGCTTTGTTTTGGCGTTGAGCTACAAAGTTATCTAAATCTGTAACGTAACGTTGTACAGACGCTTCGTTGCCACCTGCAATAGCATTAGAAATGATTTCTTGGTACTCATTCAAACCACGGTAACCGGGACTACCTTCAAATACGTCTTTAGATACTTCACCGATTGTTTTAGCAATACGGTTGTAATCACGAGCAGCAGTTACTACTGTACGTTGTTCTTTAGTTAGGGCAGTTGAACCAAGTAGAGCTTCAGCGTTTTCATCACTAAGTGATTCTGGGTCAATTAGGATAGATCCAATAACTCGCTCAGTAGCTCCAGTATCGCCTGCCACCACTTGTTGCGTGGCTTCTTCGATGTTATTAGTTTCAAGTTGAGCCTTTTGTAATTGAGACATGATGTTGCTATAACGACGACCTTCAGTACGTAACGCTGTAGCACGATCAGTTAGTTCTTTCTTACGAGTAGCATCAGTCGCTGCCTCAGCCGCTTCTTCAAGTATGGCGATCTGTCCAGCATAATCAGACCATACTTTTACAGCAGTCTCATAGTTCTGAACCTTTTCTTCTTGAGTTACACCTTCGACATTATTACGAGCTGAAATACCACGCAGAGTTCCACCAATTGAGAAGTTTGGATCATTGACATCAGTTGTAATATTCTCTGTTCCATTTTCTTCAATATCCTTTTTAGTTTGTGAGTTCTTACGAGCAGATGCAGCACGATTACCGGCTTCACGGGTAGCATCCATAATGGTAGAAACACCACCTGCACCTGCACCAGTTGTACCACCAATAGCAGCACCCGCACCGACAGCTTCAGCTACACCTTCATCCAATGAACGTGTTTCATCTACAGTAGTTTGAACAGCTACGTTTTGGCCTACTTGTTCCAGACCTTCAGATACACCTTCTTCTGTTGCTTCAGTAGCAAAGCCTTTAGGCGATTGAACCAAAGAAGAGAAACTCTTGCCAATACGTGACTCAGGTAGGAATAGCTTACCAGTAAATTCACCGGCACCAGTTAGCTTAGACACTGTACCTGCTGTAGCAGCCGTTAGTGCAAAGGCTAAGTTAGCCGCTTCATCAGTTAGCTGTTGTTTAGCATCTTCAGGTGCCACACCAGATTGAACCAATTCACGGTAACGTGGAGAATTCTTTTCCAAGTCTTCTAGACTTAGTTCAGCCACTTCTTCAATGATTTGGGCACGGTTAGATAAACCTGCTTCTGTAGCTGCTGCACCTACACCGATTGCAGTGGCACGAGTAGCAATGTGATCACGTCCTGCTTTAGATGCTGCCCAACGAGCTACCACATCAGCACTCTTACCTTTAACAGCAGATGGCAAGGCCAATGCTTTAGATAATGAACCAGTAGCAAGCATAGGTAATAGCTCACCCGTCACCTCATCAGTAAGTACTGAAGGGTTACTTAGGTAAGTACCAATTGTGTTAACAGCTCTTGCAGCAAAGTCGAATACTTCTTCGTCTGCATTCCAAGTACCATCAGCTTGTTTCTGTGCTTTACGCTCATCACGTTCAGCAGAGTAGTTAGCGATCTCTTCATCGACTAGACGTTGATCTACTTGTAATTGAGGTGACTGGAATGAACCAATATTCTCAGCAACTTGACCTACTTCTAATACAGCATCTTGGAGTAACTTACGGTTATCTCGATTGAATGTCTGAATCTGGTCGAAAGTAGCTTTATCAATTTCACCACGGTCAAGCATACCTTGAGCCACAGTTACTAGTGGTTCACTATCATCATTTGAAAATGCTGACACACCACCTTGGATAAGACGAGTACCTTCACGAAGTGCACTTAATACTGTATCACCTAGAACTTCACCAACATTTCGAGAACCTGCATTACCTGCAACATCTGCATAAATTGAACCAGAGAAGTCTTCGATTTCACGACCCAAGCTTTCAGAAATCTGACGACTCTTAAGAGCTACAGTTCTGCGCTTGTTTGGTTCATTTGCAGTTAGTTCCACTTGCTTACGTTGACTAGTAGATGGTAGGTCTACTGACTTCAATTCACCCAAAGTAGGCTTACGTGGCAAGTACTGCGCTAGACTCTGTGCTTGGGCTAAAGCCTGTTGCTCACGGTCGGCAATATCTGCATTTACTTCTTCAGGGGTAGAGCGATCATCATAGATAAGCGTGTTGTTAGGATCTAAGGGATCTTGGCGTGTAATTGCCATAGGGGAATTCTCCTTTTAACGATCATTAGATTGTCGATGTAGTGTAATACGTTATCAAGGAGAAATACAGAAAATGTGAAGGGGAACACAGTTCCCCCTCGTTTTAGCGGATATTTAGTGGATAACTGAACTGTCCAGTAGAAAAACCGTCAGTTACCGGTGCACGGAATGGGTTTACTCCAGTACGTACAGCCGACTCTTTTTTCTTATCCTCTGGGATAAAGTTGTTCAGTGCCGAAGCATCTGAAACATTGAATCGTACTTCTGGTGGAATGACCGAACGAGAGTTACGTAGACGATCAGACTTAAACTTACTTGCAGCATCTGTATGTGCTTCAGATAACTGGTTCTGTAATGTCTGACGCATGTTCTCACGCTCAGTGTTGTACTTAGCAAACATAGCCAATCGTGAACCATCTTTGAGCAAGTTACCATAGTTCTTGGAGATCTGCTCTAGTGCTGACTTATCAATTGAACCATCTGGACGAAGTGATTCACTTACTAGCCAGTTAAGTTGGTTCTCAGTCAATTGGCTCTTACCAGTGTTATTAACAATAACGCCTAGCAATTCACGAGGTGATGTTTCGCTATTCCACAACTTACCGTAGGTTTGTGTAGAAGCATCCGATTCACCATCCAGTTTCAATACATTAACTGGTTCACCTTCAGACAAAGTAGCAATATTCGCAGGGAAGTGAGTCTTCTCCAAGAACGCTGCATCCATAGCTGCAAGCTGTGAGTCAAACTCAGTCAGTGCCTGTTTACCACTTGTCTCTAAGTTAGTCAGATAACGCTGTTCTGATTCAGTTAGGCCAGTACGGTTCTCTAGTAGTTTAACCTCACGGTCAACATCATTAGGATTAATAGGTACACCTTGTGAATCAGCTTGTTGAGTCAGGTAATTACGGAACTCTGTTGGATCAGTAAATCGACCCGAGTTACGAGCTTCTGCACCAACGTTAGAAAGCCATAGACTATTCTGTGCAGTAGCACCCTTACCAGTCTTAACCGGTACAGGACGACCAAAGCCATCAATAACACGCTGTTCACCTAAGTCATTAAACTGAACATATTGAGTGGTTCCATCCGATTGATACATCTCTACTGGATTACCCCAAGCTTGCTTAGAGCGATCATACTCATCTTTCTGTAGATTGAACCGTTGCTCTGATAGGTTGTATTCCGCTTGGTTCAAATCATCAATACGTTGCTGACGTTCTTCAGTACGAATACGGTCAGTGTTCTGTGTGAAAGCTTGGTTCAAATCACTACGACGAACCTGATTACCAAACTGATCGAAGTCCACACCACTCAATGCATCTTGAGTAGTTGCACGGTTTAGCTGATCAATAATATCAGCAGTGTTTCGTTCACGTTGGTTCTCATAGTTAGCTTGGTTCACTTGTGTTTGTTCTTGTGCCAAAGAGCGTAATTGCTCAATGGACTGGGAAATACGATCAGCACCTGAATCGAAAGCACTCAAGGCACCACCGGCACTAGGTACATTCACGTTATCCCATCGAATAGGTCGAGCCATGAGTTACTCCTTACAAGCGATTCTTGCTCTGGTTATTACGAACTTCGGCATAAGCAGCTTCTTCAGCAGTACGACGATCACGTTGATATTCAAACTCTTCACGTTGTAACTGCCAAGCTTCTCGCTGTAGACCTAACTGGTCTTTAGCAATGCCTAGTTGCTGGAAGCCGAGCCAAGAGTTAGCAAGTGTACCGATAGCTCCAACAGTTGGTGCCAAAGCGCCAGTTGAAAAGTTACCTTGCTCATCCGTACCACCAAATAGTGTATTGAATGTACTCATTGGATTAGCTGTTTGAGTAGGGGTAGTAGTATCAAAGCTGTAGCCTGAACCAGAACCCATACCATAGTTATTACTGTAGTTGTTGTTCATTGCTAGGTTGAAACCTTGCATTGCATTTGAACCTAAACCATAGTTTGTTGCCATTGGAGATCTCCTATACTTTAATTCCCATATGGGTAGCTACTCCCTCTAGGGTAATCATATTATCTACGTAGTTTTCAATGTGGGCTTTATCAATACGAGCCATGTTGCCCAAATGGATACGAGTAGTATAGTACTGCTCTGGTGATTCATTTGGAAGAGCCAAGCCTGACCTAGAATCAGGGATAGCTAATGGATCAATAAGAAATGTCGTACTTGCGTCAGCATAGAATTGGTTCATTTCTTCTTCGTATTCATTCATCTCACGTTGTAGTGCATCATAGCTGTCCATGATATCACTCATTTCTGTATCTAGGTAAGCATTAACACCTACTTCAATACCAGACTGTAGTGCACTAAGTGATTGAGCCAAAGCAGACTGATCACCACCAACTGAACCAAGAGCAACTGAAGCTAGGATAGCAAAGATAACACCAGCAGCTACACCCAGTTCATCTACCAAATAGTTGATACCATACCGGATACCAACGGTAATGACCCCGAGAGCAATGGCACCTACCACAGCCGCAGTCACACCAGTGCCTAACCCGAGCCAAGCACCCATAGATGCTGAGGTTGTACCAAATGTGTAGATAGTAATAACAATAGCCACTACAGCCAAGATAGCTGTAAACAATCCAGTCTCGTACCATTTAAGCTTCTGCTTAACATAACAGTTGAAGTTGATACGCATAGCTTCATTAACTAAGTCTGTACGATCAACTACTCTCATGTTTTCTACTAGTCGAATATCCAATGGGATAATCATACCATCTGAGAAATCATCTTCATCTGCCGCAGAGCTAACTACGTTAGCTAACGAGGTATCGACTGTATGTGATCGGTAAACATAGTTAATGTGGTTCAAACCACGTACTTCTACTTCATCGTAAGTCGTAGAGTTAATCTGCTTACGAACAATGAAAGAACTATTATCATAACTGTAGTACTGGTTACTTGTAGAAGGACGAACCACAATCTCGGTATTAACATCACCTGCTTTAGCGTCTGGTTCAATTTGGCCTGACTTTAAAGTGGATTCGATGTAGAGCCAACCTAACTCAACATTATAGGCAATACCTGCTTCAGAAATTCTCAAGCTATTAATAGGTGGAGGAGACTGTGCTTTAAAAGTGTTCTCTCTATCATTCCACTGATCAAACGCTTCTTTGTCGTAAGGTGAACTTGTTTCCTTATCTTTGAAGAAGTCATACAAGTATTTCTTAGCAGCTACTACTTCAGTAGCCGGGGAAACACCCATTACAACATAAGCATGATCAATATCCCCAATGTCAGGGTTAGCATTAACTGCATCACCTAACTGAGAAATACTTAACTTCATCTGACGTAATAAACGTCGAGAAGTCTTATACCTCTCTGAACCATCATCTACTGTAAGATCAGAGTTGTTATACCTAAGAGGCACAACAGGAAAGTAATTAGAGTCAAACTCCGAGTAAGGTTCCAATACTTCATAGGTTCCCTCTTGTGGTGAATAGAACCAGTAGTAGGTAACCGAAGTATCTACTTCCTCATTCTCATCATATTTAAAATACCCGACATGGTAGTAATCTACATCCTCTAGGATTGAACCAGAATAGATGTAGGTTTCAGTGAACTCATCAAATACTGAGTCGGTATACGTAATTTCAATTTGGTTCGAACTAACAATCTTGGCATAAGAGAATACTGTTTCGCCTTGAGCACCTGAAGGGGGATTACTAACTACTAATGTAGTTTGGTTCAATCCTCTGGTTCCTAATAAGTACTCAAGAGCAAAGTAGTATCCGTCTGCTGTACTATAGACTGAGAAATCTACAAGAACATCCTCACCGATCTCTTCGGAAATAACATTCTGAACAGTAGTAGGTGAAGCGCCTTCATCGTTCATTGAACCACTAGGCACACCATAGAAATATTCTTCGGCACCGTAACGGTAATACCTCTTCAGATTGGTTCCCAGACCACTAATGGTATTGGCAATCAAATCGTCCGAGATATTACGCTCACCACGGATGGATGTTAGTACAGACTGTTGAACCAAATTGGGAACTTCTTCAACAAGCGGAGTCGTAAAAGACTCCACATAAATTTTAGTCTTAGAAAATAATCCCATTGGTTCAATCCTTATGGTTGGATATTTACGTTAACGCCTTCACGAACTTTGTTTAGAACGTCTTTGATCTGTGTACCAGTAACAGTAGCATCAATCGTTTCGTTCTCGTTAAGTGACTCGATAGATGTACGAGTGTTAAACGAGTCCATGAATAGCTTAGCAGCTTTCTGCTCTGCATCACGGATGTAACCTTCAGCTTGGTTCTCATAAAGAGCCATTTGCTTACCGATGATGCCGCCAGCCTGAGCACCTTGAACAGTGTCTTTAGTCTGGAACTCCTCAGTAACACGCTTCTGAGTAAGTACCGCAGTCTCTGCATCAAGCTTAGAACCTTGCTTAACGATGTTAGCTTGTTCTGCTTGTAGGTTAGCTTCTTGCTGACCTGCTAGAGCAGCTTGAGCTTCAGTCTGTAAGATCTGAGCATCTTTAACTTCTAGGTCTTTATCTAGGTTAAGTGCCTGCTTATCAAGAATCAGTTCTTGCTTAGTAGCATTTTGAAGTTCTTGATCCAGTAGCAATTGACGCTTAGTTTCAGATACAGTCTGTTCTTCAACAAAGGCAATATCCACAGTGAGTTTATCAATCTGCTTTTGAACCAATTCGACATTCTTTTCAGCAGCAGCAATTTGCTTATCTAAGAGTCGGATGTTTTGGTTCGTAATCTGGTGTTGAAGTAAGTAGTTAACCGAGTTAGCTAATGTACTATCTAAAGCAGCAATGTAGGACTTTGTATACTGATCACCAGTAATACGCCCATGCTTGTGTTCTTCAGCCAGATGAGACTTAACTGCACGCATCAATTCATCAAAAGCACCTGAACCAGTACGTTCACCCGAGGTAAGGGAATCAACCGTTAATACCTCTGGGTCGAATGATGTAATCGAGGTCATCTTTTTTCTCCTATAAAAAAGGCTCCACTTATTGTGAAGCCCTTTGGTTCAAAAGTCTACTGAGGTTAGTCAATAGCTTGACGTTTTGCTTGGTCGGCAGCTAGTGCATCTAGTTCTTCTTGAGTCAATGGATCGAGCAATTCGATGTTGTACTCTTTAGGGAAGAAGTTCTTACGATACTTACCACCTTTGCCATCTGGAACGTCTTTAGTCTGACGGAACACTTTGTTTTTAAGTGTATCAATCATCATTTGAGATAGGTGATACTCGTGGTCAAAAAGCACATACTTAGTATGGAAACCGAGAACCGAGTTACCAATCGACATCCACTCACCTTGCCATTCACGCTTGTGTGGGTTCATACAAGTGATACGGCAACGAACAAGTTTAAGCTTTTCTTTACGTAGTTCATTACGCTTGTCCATCTTAGACTTATTAGGCGATTTCTTGATTGAATTGGCTTCCGCAGCTTTAGCATCAAATTCAGCAATCTTTTCTTTCAGCTTTTCAAGTGAAATTGAAGGATGAAATTTAATACCTTTGTTTTCTGCGATTTGTTTAAGACTATCTAGTTCCGTGAATTCTTCAGACATAATTAATTACCTTTGGGTTGTGTATCCATTCCTGATCTAAGCAGGAGGGTCTTATTAAGCAGACATTTTACGATATGCTTCTAATCGCCAAATCTCTGAAAAAGCGTTATCAAATGAAACCTTTTTACCAATTTCATCACGCCAGTTATTAGGGTCAATGCACGCAGCAGGTTTACCAGTTACAACAAAACCGCCTTTAAGTTTAATACCGCAGTACATAAACTTATTACCTGCTAGCTCAATAGTTGCAAAATCTACTTGCTCAATACGTTCTTGAATACCTGAAGCAGTAATATGTTCACCGGTACAACCCAGTTCTTCCATCATTTTAGCTACTTCTTCGTGATTTTGGGCCATCAGCTATTCCTTAAATAGAGGCTCCCCTAAAGAGAGGAGCCATATTTATTACAGTTCAGCTACTGTCTTAGCTAGAGCAATACGCTCTGGACGTAGGATCAGTGTACCGTAGTACCACTGGATTGAACTGAAGCCAGTACGACCGAATGGGTCGTGGTGTTGTGCAACACCTTCACCAGGCATTTTGGTGATGATCTTGAACTTGAATGACTTACCTGAAGTCTGGAAGCCGATAGTAGTGAACGACTCTGAACCAATACATAGCATTGGGAAGATATCGTAATTACCACCTGTTTCACGGTAACCACCGTTAGTAGTTACTGCTGCACCGGCACCTGCCCAGTGAGTCATCTCAGGTACTACCACGATACGGAACTGACCGACTTTACCGATCTCACCGTGAATCATGTTCACACCTTTTTTGTAGTCGCCAGCGTATGCGTACTGCTCTACAGGAACGAATGCTTTGTTACCAAACGCATCAGTCATTTTCTCGATTTGCATTTGTAGTTCTGAACCAACGTAAAGAACACGGCCTGCACCGATAGTAGAGGTGTCAGTCATACGAGAACCAGTAAGGATCTTCGTAGCTTTAGGAGTACGGTTGTCATCCAACTGGATAGACATACGTTGTAGATCTTCGTAAGTGATTACAGATGCAGTTGCACCGTCTTCACCAGTCATTTCTGTATCTTGCGTTGCGTCACCACCGAAGTAGATAACACCTGCACCATTCAGAAGGTCGATTTGAAGAACATCTTCAGTGATCTCAGATGCACCACGAACCAATTCACGAGAGATATGTTGGTATAGGTCATCCATTGTATCGAAGTTTAGAGCTTCATCAGTGAACTCGTGGAAGAAACCAAGGTTCTCTAGTTGAGCTTCTAGTACTAGACGTGAGTAACCAACACGGTTCACACGACCACCAGTTTCAGAAAGAAGTGGTAGCTTAGCGTTGATAGTACCGATATCTTTGCTTGAACCATAAAGGTTACCATCAGCAATAGTTGCACCGGCAGCGTCGATACCTTGGTCATTCACGTTACGATCATCTAGCAATGGCAACATGTGGTATTTCTTAATAGTTTTACCAAAGTGCTTAGGCATTGCAGTTACGTCAGCAAGTGGTTGGAAGTACTGTTCTCGAACGGCTTCAATAAGAGCCATCTTATGGTAATAATCCTTACGGATCTGTTCACCAGCAGATGAGTTAGTACCGTCACCCCACTTAATCTGGTTAGTGTCATTTAGAGGCATAGTAATCTCCTAGTAAGTCTCTACTTAATTAAAGTTTGACCTTCTCAAATTCTTCATCAGACATATTCCACCAATCATACGTTTGAGGTTGTGGCTTACGTCCCTTATTCTGAGAAGGGCTTGCCTTACGGCGTTTATCTTGCAGTTGCGTTTCATCAGCTTTAGGCTTAGGTTTGCGAACCACTTTCTTAGGTTCACGTTGTGGCTCCTGTGGTTGGGAGTCATTGAACGCACCTTGTTGAAATAGTCGGTTACCCATTGCCTGATATGCCTCTACGTCTGAAAGGCCAGCTAAACCGCCAAGCATTCTTTCACGTTGAACTTCAGTGGAAATCTTATCATAAATGCCGTTGGCTTTATGTTCATTCATGACAGTCAACAATTGGGGTTTGCTTGCAAGTTCACGCTTACTAGACTCATCCCAGTTAGTAACGACATTCATTGTGTCTGAAAACGTTGGAGTCGAGCGAATGCTCTCGATTACATCGTCCAGTTCCACCTCACTGTCGCTAACTGCATAGTTGCTAGGTGTGTACTCTTTACCTTCCTCTAGTTCCATAACGTCAATGTCGTTATTTTGAACCAGTTGGGCAATAGCGTTTTTATCACCTTTCATCAAATCAATTGCGAAAGATAACTTATCTTCATCAAGAAGCTTATTAGTATCAAGCATCTTAATCAACTTACGCTGTTCTTTTAGATCTCGTGTCTTACGGGCATAATCCAATCCCATTGACATAAGTCTACGTGCTTCAGCAACGTCTTTAGGTTGAAACTCTGAACCATGGTGTTTCAATGGTGCCATCAGTTCTTCGTACAACTTATCAGTTTCTGTTTGTGAACCAGATTCATCTGAGTCGTTATCTTCATCAGTATCCGATTCTGAACCACTTTCGTCTTCATCATCTTCATCAGACTCAGTAGACTCGTCATCTTCAGATTCATCTGAATTTGGTTCAAATTCGTCTTGATCTGTATCTTCTGTGATTTCTGGATCGTCGTCAAGACCTTCTGAACCATTTTCTTGTTCTGGTTCATAATCATCTTCGCCAGAGTTATCGACAGCATCTAGCTCATTGTTAAGCTCGCCACCTTCTTCTCGATCACGGATATCATCTTCAGAATCGACAGAAGGCTCACTAGGAGCCTCCGCGAATAACTGATCTGGATCTGCGTTCAAGAAATCATCATCTGACATAGAATAAAGATTGTTATTCGTAACTGTCATAGAATTACTCCTCGTTTACTAGGTCTTGCTTAGTTTGCTCTAGTTGCTCAAGAGCATTTTTAGCATGTTGGCCCTGCATGTGTACTTGATGGAAGAACATTTCCAATTGAGCCACACCAGTCATACCTAGTTCTGCTGCTTTACGCTGACGTTCATCAGGAGAAGCAAACAGTGCAGTAAGTGTTTTAGGCTTATCAGCAATATACTTTTTGAGGATTAGCTTTTTGAATGCAGCACTGCGTTCTAGTTTTTCTAAAGATTCTGCCAGTTCAACTGCTTCTTTAGCTTCTTCAATAGTTACTTCGATTTCTTGTAGATCAGTCATGGTATTTACTCCGTGTCCCCGGCACTTTGCTCGGGATTATCTTGAGGTGTGTTTTGGTTCAAAGCATGTTCAAATGCTTTAAGTTGCATGTTACCTTGCGCTTGAGCTTGTTGTTTCTCTAAATCACGAGCGTGGTTCACACCGTTCTCTTCTGAAACATAATCCAAGTTCTTACGATCAGTATCAGCTTGCTTATTACCAGTTTCTGCCAAGATCTTCTGGATCTCTGCTTGCGTCTTCTGGATTTCCATTTGCTGAGCTTGAATGTCAAGTTGAAGTTTCTGCATCTCAAGTTGTGCTTGAGGGTTAGGCTGTTCTTCATATTGACGAATTCTCTCTGCTAGTTCTGGCATTTTACGTAAATCAGCAATTTCTGCAAGAATTGTTTTATACATACCTAAACCGAAGCTTTGACCGGTTGTTTGAAGCATAAATGACAATTCCTGAGCTTTTTGCTCATCTGCCTGTGCCGTACTGATTGTTAATCTTAGGTCAAAATACCCTGCTAAGTCATCACGTCTTACAGTAACAAACTTATTATTTGTGATACGGATCACTTCTTCTTCACTTAGGAACGTTTGGTTCATAGCGATAATTTGACGAGCAGCCTTCTTCAGACCATTAGCCAAACGACGAAGAATACCTAGTTCACGACGAGCAGCAGCGTCCAGTGCACCTTGGGCATGTGTAGCCGTTTCACCTAAACCAGCACCTGTAATACCTTGAGCGAATGCTTTAACACCAGATAATGACTCAGCTTCTTGCTGTTGCATTGTGACCATGTTGTAAGCTGACATAGGTACTTCTGGGTATTGGTGCATGTAAATAGAGTTCTGGGCATCACCCATATCGTTGTACTCATAATCCAAACCTGCATCAAAACGACGACGGTTCATAGGATCAAGCGCACCTTTACGAATACCTGTTTGACCATTAGCACTACGTGCCATTAAGTCGATCATACCTCGGGTTACTGCACCAATAACTTTCTGGTTGTCTGCAATAAGTTCACCATCTGGTTCACCATAAACTGAACCATCAACAGGCAAGTAAGGTACTGTTACGAACGGGATTTTACCGTGTGGATAAGGGTTATCTTCCATACGGATGATTGTATTACCTACCCAAGTACATACGATTGGACGAGTTTCACCTGAACCATCGGTATCCCAGTATCCCCAGTATTCATAAGCTACTAACTTCTGGCGTGGTTCATCCGAGAACATAAAACCATTACTTGCCCAGTTACTTTCATGGTCGCCATCTGACAACGGTGTGTTTGAACCAGAAACGATTGAATCTAGATTTTTATAGTTACCTGATTTACGCAGTTCAGATAATGAAGTCTCAAATGAGTAGATAACAAATTGAGCTTTCTCAATATCGCCATTACAGGATGGATCAATGATCACGTTCTCTTGGTCACATACCTCTAATGTCGGTTGGTTCACAGTTACTACTGTTTCTTCTTCCTCGACATCACCAGTCTTATAAGGATACATTGGTGTACCAGTCTCAGTAGACTCAAGCAAAGCTTCCACCATTTCCTGAGGTAATGAGCTTGGTTCCATCTGTGCAGCACGTTCTAGTTCTTGAACTTGTTTAGCTGTCTCTGCTGGGCGTAATTCAAACTCAGGATAAGTAACCTTACGTTTCTCAGATGCAAAGCTCCAACCGGTACGTAGGATAACAGTACCTTCGTCAACACACTTACGAACATAGCGATCAATGAAACCTACTTTATCAATCTTAGTGTTCAGTTGGTTATTGAGAACCAATTCATTCATCTTAGCTGCTTCAACATCTTCAGCCGTAATTGGCTCAACATTAAAGATATCTGGAGTATTCAAAAATGGTTCAGTAAACGATGTATAACGCCATTCGTTGTTACGGCGAATAACTTTTGGCTGAATGGATGAACGACCTGCTTTCTTTTTTTCATCTTCGGACTTAATATGTAGGTTCTCAAGCCATTCGGCAACACGAGCTTTCTGCGCATTATGCGGACTGCGAGCCAGTTCTAAGTCATGTTGCAGATCCTTTAAAGACGGTGGTGTTTTCCAACCTGTCTTAATATTTTCTGTCATGGGATATCCCTCATTAATGATTAATTGTATAGGAGTGTATTATGTACGAAACACAAGAGCAATGGTATAAGCGTATGTACGAGGAGACACAAGACCCCAACTACTTAAAAATGTTGAACCTCATCACAAAAGGTAAAGAGGCCCCTAAAGACCTCTCCGATTTACTTATGCCTTCTGAATAGGCTTTTGTTTAGCAGGCGGCACCTTCCCAAAAGGATCTTGCTGCCTTGCCCATTTTTCTTGATTTGAACCACTCATTAAGTCACCACTCTGTTTTCACATGGAGGAAGTGGATAAGTACAGTCTAAGTAATTATCAAACAACTCTTCCAGTGTCATTGAACCAGTAGCACCAGTAGTATTAACTGTACCGGCACGTTTATATTGTCGATGGTTATCTAATACTTCAATCAGCAGAACATCCTTTTTCAAAGTGAAATCATATGAACCACTAAGATCTGTTTGAACCATACCAGATAATCCCCAAAGAGTATTCCCTGTCTTAACAGGTACTACCCGAATCTTAGCGTTAGCAACTGGATTGCCTAAAGGGTCACTAAGTACTCCTGTAATTTGAACCATTTTAAATACCTTTAACCTTGTTTTAAGAAAAAGCACCACCGTTTCTAAACATGTTGCCTAGAGTATTACCTTTAATTGTGACAGTTCTACCCGACACTCCGCTTGTTGTTCCTGAGGCAAGATATTGTAATTTATACGTATCACTGTTTGAAATATTTAACAAAGGAACTAAAATATCATGGCAAACATGATATAGGGAAATACGCATATTAATTGCGGCTCCCCCTCCTCCTATCCAACCATTATTATACCTAATAGTATTTTCTGAACCTGTTACAGGTACACCGTTTTTAACTAAACGGAATCCTAAAGTGATATCGTATCCTCCAGATGCAGCAGATCCACTAGTAACAGTAAGATAAGGCCCCCTAACTAAAAGTGAGGCAGAATCCCCGGTATTGTTTATAACATTAAATGAACCATCTGGAACATCTCTCCACCCATTAGCTAAACCTACAGAATCTTCCGTGTAGGTAGTTATTGTAGCTGAAACCAGATCTCCTATGATTTCTTCAGCAAAAATAGTACCCCTAAAGGTTCCATTGAAGAACTCCGCAGTACCATCATTATTGATGCTCCACCCCTGCAAGCCTTCGACATAGTTATCAGATTGTATCTGCGCACCTGAACCACTTAGTGTAAGAGTTTCTGCATAAATATCTCCTGTAAATGAACCAGATGTTGCAGTAACTGTACCACTTATATCAGCATCTGTTGCCCAAAGTTTACCGTTGCGATCCACACGAAATGGGGCAAAGTCTGGATCTGAGGCACCTGCCCAGAAACGCCAGTAACGATAGTCATTGGCTGAGGCCGTATCATCACCATTCATACCAGCAGTCCATGAACCAGACCCAGCAATGATTGTAGTAGCCGAACTGATCTGATTACCTGTAATGGTATTAGCTACCAAGCGATCACCAGAAATAGTACCTCGGACAATCAAATCACCTTGAATAACCAAAGCAGGATCAGACCAAGTTACCGGACTACCTTCAGGAGAGTTACAACGTTTAACTTCCGAATTAGTTACCAGAGCTGCATTGGCATTGTCCACGTATGTAAGGTGATCATCCAATACGGGTGTTCTACCAAAGTTATTAATGAAATCTACTGTGGCCTGAGCATCACTTGGGAAGTTACCTGTACCATTATTGATTGTGTACCAACCTGAACCAGGCTTACCTACGATGCGATAAACAACACTAGGAGAGCCGGGAACACCATTAGTGACAATACGATCTTGCCTCCAGAAATGAGTATCAAGCTGAGTGCCGTCCCAATCAGTCCAGTTACCATCAATCGTCTGTGTCGGGCCATATCGAGATTCTTCATAAATCGTATCACCTGATTCACCATCTTCACCTTTAATTTTAGTGATAACCCAATCTGTCCAAATACCATTCTTCTTGGTACGTTGTGCCATCCAGACACTAGCCGGTGTTGGAGTATTGAACCATTCTGATGGATCGCTTGTAGGGTCACCGATACCTGTAACAGAGTATTCGAAGTCTAAGGTTTCAGTATCAGTCATTGCTTGAGGAGTAGTCCATAAAGCAAGGCCACCTAGTTCTTCGTCGAATACACGAGTTGATGCCCAAAGCTGTAACTCACCTGCTGGTACACCATCTGACCAGCCAGAAGGAATAGGGTTATCCCATGAACCACCAGTAGGTGTATCTGGCTGTGTCTCTTGGCGCTTAAATACTACTGACTTGAATCGGCTTGTACCATCTTCACCTTGTTCACCACGACCGATAGGGAATGGATCACTCCACGGCCCATCCTGTACGCCATTAACGAATACTGCTCTACGTTCCCAACGGTCAGCAGGGTCAAGTACAGCATGCCAGTTATAGATGCCGTCGATTGAGTATTCTGAGCGTGTCTCAATGGTTTCACCATCATCACCTACGATACGTCCCGGATCTGACCAATCACCCGCTACACCGTTTGTAACTACACGTTCTCGACGGAACTTATCACCGGATACAAATGGTTCAGGGTGCCAAACAACACCATCAGGAGAGTATTGGTACTCGATATACACAGTGTCGCCTGAATTACCATCTGTACCATCAAAACCTCTGAACTGGTAAGGCAATGACCATGTATTAGGGTCAACTAAACCATTAATACTGAAGTTCTCTCTACGCCAGTAATGGTAAGGTTGTACTTCATCTTCCCATGGGCCGAGATTACTGTCAGAGTACTGGTATACCTGATAAATAGTATCCCCGTCTTCCGGTGGAGTTAGATCAATTGGGTCACCATTCTCATCTAAGAGTGAACCAATCTGAAGCTGACCATTAACAGTTACTTTGCCTGTACTAGTATCCACCGTTAAAACTGGACTTGCAGATGTCTTCGACACTTTTAAGTTATCTACCACAATCTCATAGGCCGAGTTAGTGCCATTATTTGTATGTGTAGTTGAGGTTTGTTTTGAACCAATAGTAGACACATAGGATTCTTCTGAAGAGTTACTTAGTTCTGAGTTTTTAACTACAGAGTTTGAACCAAAGTTTAGAACCAAGGATTCTTTAATAGCTGAGGCCAGTTCCTTCAGTTTAGTAAGTGAACCAGAAACAGTACTAGCCTGTTCTTGTCGGCTTACTGTAGTACCAACCTGATCAGTATCAGTTAAGGTTGAAGTAATAGTAGTCTTAGTCTCTACATCAGAGATCTCAGTACCTACATCTGTATCTGTTTTAATAGATGCATTGGATGTCTCTTTAATTGAACCAGTAGAAGCAAACTCGTCAGAGTAAACACGTTCTTGGTGTTGTACCCTAGCTGTTCCTGCTTTCACTTCATTGGTTCGTTGAACACCCTGTTCACTACAATCTTCCGACTCCCATGTTTGATGGTTATCTACTGAATGTGAACCACAGTTATTAATTTGAACCAAATACTCTCGAGTTTTTGTAAGAGATTCTTCTACTAAAGTATTCCACCAAGTTAACCATGGTTCATCAATAGTAACAGTGTCGTCTGGATAAACCCGAGTCGAATACATCAATCCTTCCTCAAGAGTAATACTCTGTGGAGTAGATTGGTTAAGTAGGAGTTTACCAGTTAAAAGGAACTCATCACCTTCAGTATTCATTACTTCAAGTGAGTAGTAGCCTTTGAGTAAATAGAAATCATAGGCACCATTCTCATCCGTCATGAACGTAACAGTAGAACCTTTGATTGTTTGATCGGTGTGTAAAGCCGTTACCCGAATAGGGTGATCAGGCATTGGCACATCTAAGGGATCTCGAAGTGTCCCTTGAAAATGTACGTCCATAGCGTCTCCTATAATGCTTCTAAGTCAGCTTTAAATTCTGCGAGTCTTACTGCTGATTCTGGAGATAAACAAACGGAGCCATCACTCAGCTCCGTCACGTTCAGATTCGTCGGCCAAGTCGGTGTACTTCTTACCGGACTTGTGCACCCTGCCACCATTAGCAATAGTGGAAGCAGGGTCATCAGCAGCATCTCTCTTTTTCTTACGATTAATTGCATTAGCAATAGCCTCCAAGATTCTGAGTATGATGCCTAGTGTTTTCATTTGGGGTTTCCTTTCTTATCTGTCTTAGCGTTTTCCGCACCTTTGTAGTTACCGGCAATCTTATTCAAGAGAACCATAACCCAATTGGGGATCTTCTCTGTCACGGAAACAGGTAGTACTGCTACAACGTGAACCAATAGATAAGCGACTAAAGCCACCAGACCAAGATAAGGAGCTACTGCTGTACCGCCTAGCAGATCCCATACGATTTGAACCAATTCGTTCATTTCTTCCATTCCTCTAGTTTAGTTTTTACGTCAAAGGATGGACATGCTTTTTTAGCACCCCAGTCACGATGACCTTTAATATTCTCTTCTTTAATGCCATATAAACCGGCTAAGTAAGAGATCATGTAGCGAAGTGCATCCCACTGAACATCAGTAAAGTTGTCCTCGGGATTAAGATCAGAGTCTACACCACCGACTAAGCAAACACCAATGTTGTCTTTGTTGTGCCCATAGGTATGTGCGCCCTGTCGAGTAATGGGACGACCCTTCTCGATTGAACCATCACGATTAATTACGTAGTGGTAACCGATGTCACTCCAACCATTACCATTAACGTGCCAATCACGGATAACAGCAGCATTCACCTTAGCATCAGGCTGTGTAGCCGAGCAGTGAATAGTTACGTATTTAGGGTTCATAGAACCTCCTTAAAGTTAAAGCCTCCGAAGAGGCTTGTTATTATAGACCTAGTTTAGCTTCGATTGCAGCTAGTCGATCCTCTAGCTCTTGGTTCTTGCTATTTAGTTCACGGATAGCTTGGTAAGCTAGAGCCATTAACGTATTGTCATCAGACTTAATAGCCTTATAACCATGAACATCATCTTTAACAATGTGAGGTAATACTTTCTCAACTTCTTGAGCAAGGAAACCCATCTCGAAACGGTGATGTTCCTCTGAACCATTATACTCGCCATCTTCTTTGATAATCTGAGTAATCTCAGCATTCTCTTTGATGTATGAGTAAGAACCAATTTGGTTCACTACGTCCAATGCACCTTTTACTTCTTCGATGTTAGTCTTCAAACGTTCATCAGAAGAAACCTGAGTGTATCGGGTATCCGCATACTGTAATGTCAACAGTGTACGCCAGTTACCATAATCGCCTGTGTAACCTGAACGATAAACAGGTAATCTTGGAGATGTATCTGGGATGCCTTGGTTATGTGGAAAATACAACTGAGATTTAACACCACTGTTTGTATTAGTGTGCGACATAGCCAATAGCGAACCATAAGGATACGCCTCACCTACTGTCGGAGCAGAAGGTCGATTAGAACCAGAGGTACCGTTAACAGAAGAGTGTCCAGATTTATATAAAGTATTCCAATCCTGTGAAGTAACACTTTGTACACTACGACGTAATAGGTTATCTTCAGCCCAGTCACGACGAATAGCATGGCTACCTGTAGGCGAACCACCATCTAGAACAACAGGCACACGGAATGTAGCGGCACTACCACTAATAATCATCCATTGATTACCTGCTGAAGATAGGTCTGAAGCATCACCAACAGCCCAACTACTTAGAGTTTTACCAGCCCATACATCAATACCTAAGTTGCTTGAGTAACGGATGTTTACGTTAGCATCACTATCTGAACGGTACAGAAGCATCTTCTCAGCACCACTGGATTCAACATCCAAACGGTTAGTGTTGAAAATTGCACGAGTACGGTCACGGTAGATACTTAATGCACGGTTATCTGAACCACCATTACGCATATTCAAGAAGAACTCGTTGTTACTTGAAGCACCTGCATAACCAAACTCGACACCATGATTGCTACCATCTTCTCTCATTCGAATAGAGGTATTAACGTTCGCTGTTTCAGCAAACATATCCCAACTCATAGGACTAGTGCCTGCGTAATAATGGGTAACATTATGTGGTTGCCATGCAGTAAAGTTCGCGTTTCCGCCACCCGGATATAGGCGTACAGTACTACCACCTTCACCTAATGCCATCATCTTAGGGCCATCAGCACCCATCTTAAATACGTTGTAGGCTAAGCCTGAGTTTGTATTTAATAAAGTAGTAGCAGCAAATGAAGCATGTCCCCATGAACCACCAACAGCAGCATTACAGTAACTGCGTCCGTAGTATAGAGCAGAGTTTTCCATATCTACTACATTATCAGTGCCCGGATTCATAGTGATACGGCCATCATCTCGTAAGATAATAGAGTTACTACCATGGCCGTTACTCCACGTCATGTGGTCATAATCTGCTGAACCATAACCTAGGTAACCACGTCGAGTAGCATCAGCATGTTGCCATTCCATGAATGAAGAAGTACCAGTTCCTGCATTGACTCCATCACGGAACTTAAATGCTGAACCACCATTGTGATACTGAATCACTGTACCGTTGTTATCTAGCGTCCAACGTCTTGATGAGTTAGTCAGTCCTTTAGGGCGTAACTCAATATTGCCTTCATCAGCTGTAATAAAGGTATATCCCGATGAATATAGGTAAGCACCATGTTCACTTGGATTATCTGGATGTTTGATTTCCTTAGATGTAATACCTTCCGTTACAGTCAGTGAACCAGACAAGTAGGTATTGTTAACACCATAGGTTTTCTTAAATGAGCTCTGGGATACAACTACTGCTGATTCTGACGTAATCTTGTCATCAGTAACACAAATAACATCATGACTGTCTGCCCCAGATGCTGCATTGAAGTAGGAAAAACGTGCTGGTTTATGGAACTGAGGCACATCGGCAAATTTCAATGCCAACTTCTCAACACCTTCATACATCACGCGTACAATAGAAACTTCTAGACTATCTTGAGCGATAGTACCCGTAGCATGATATGAACCATTATCTCCTGCTGTAGTTTGCTTGATAGCATGTACGTCAAAGTTAAATGAACAAGTGTTACCCGTTCTGCGATGACTAATCAATTTACCGGAGAAACCTACTCCATCATAATCATCTAAAATAAAGTAAACACTACGTACACCGTCATCAGTAGTATCAACTGTACCTACTTTCCATACAATGTATGGGTTGACAGTAGCAATCAATGTTTCATCAGATGAACCATCAATAGTAACTGAACCATCTACATCACCATCTACAGTAAGAGTTCGTGGGATTGCCCATTTATCAGCAGCCACTGCCGTACCACTGTCAGGCAAAGCACCAATATCAGAAGGCGAAGGTTTATATCCTGTTGTGTAGATTCGTTCCCACGGGCCAATAGTTCCGTCACCTGCATCAGCAGAACGTACATGAATCTCTGAACCAATACTACGAGCAGCTAATTGCCAACCACCTTGTCCATTTGGTAAATGAAGAATAGAACGTGAACCACTTAAACCCGGTAAATTTGAATCAGTACGTTCAATCTCAATTTTACCAGCAGCAAACAACCCATCTACTTCTGTAGGAGAAAGGCTAGTTGTATCCTTATCAATACGGTTATCAATCTGGGCCTGTAACGATGGAACAATAGCAGCCGCATCATCAGCACTTTGTTGGGCATCTGCCGCACTTTGAGCTGCATTAGATTCACTTAATGCCGCATTACTCTCAGAAGTAGCCGCCGCACCCGCAGAATTACTCGCAGAAGTAGCACTATTTGCTGCATTTTGTTCAGAAATAGCCGCAACATCTTCTGAATTAGCCGCATTTGACTCACTTTGAGCCGCAGCAGTCTCAGATGCCTTAGCAGCGTTCTCAGACGCAAGAGCTTCCGAAGCACTTGTAGCAGAATCACTAGCAGATGAAGCAGATGCATTGGCACTGGCCTGTGAGTTAGCTTCAGCTAATGCAGCATTCTGTTCTGACTGTAATGCGGCCGCAGCAGATGATTCAGCATTAGACTCAGCAAGTTCAGCAGCAGTTTGAGCCAAGATAGCAGCATCTCTAGCAGCAACAGCAGTTTGTGCAGCTTGAACCACAGTCTCTTCATCGACAGAGATCCAGATCATCTCATCGGCATCATAATAGTCGAGAGTATTCTCAGTTGTATTCAGGTAAAAGTTACCTGATTGTAGTGGTTCACCATTCCAACCTTCAGTTGGTGGAGTGGAGAATGCACCTAAGTATAATGAAACTGCTTCAATACCGTCCGCCAAGTTAATTACTTCATCAATGTGCTCAGCAACAATACGTACATTGTCGTAAGCAGTACCGATGTGGCGGTTCACCATTGAGTTATGTTCATCACACTTATTCACACTTGGTTTAGCAGGCATTATACAAATCCTCTTTGTTCAAGTTTCAAATTAGTGTTGTTGTTGTAGTTGTTCAGTACATTACGTCTTTCGATCTCTTGGCAGTATGCTTCATACTTCTGCATCATTTCAAGTGAACGAGATACGGCACCGGCATCATTACTTCGTGCGTACATACGTGAAGCAACATAGAACAATACTGGTTCAATACAGTAATCGGGGATATCAATCTCTGTAGTTGCAGGATCAGCATTTGGTTCAATTTTAGGATGATTGGCACGGTACGTTAAGAACACAGTGTTTTCATCAGCAGGGTTCACAACCTGTAAAGTACGATAGTTGTTGAGCCAGTAACTGTCACAGTTATTCTCGTCGTTCAACGGAATAAGGCAACCTAGTTCGTCATATACAGCAGTAATACCTAAGACATCATCAATGAATGGACGCTCTGGTGTATCAATAATGTACTTAATTGGTTCAATTGAACCAGTATTAGATACAGCGTATTCAGAACTTAGTTTGTAAAAAGACAACTCCTCAAACAACTGAAGAGTAAGTTCTCGATCACGTAATGGTAACCGAGTATGGATAGCCGTTAAAGCTTTATTCAAGTGTGACACAATAGCAGGGTAATCTTGCGCAGTGATTCCTGTCATTGGTTCATCAATATCCCCAGTAACAGCAAACTGTGAAAGCTCACCATACTGGAGATCTTGAAATAGTTCCTGTAATAAAATCATGTTAACTCCTATTGATCAAAGGAGTTTAGATTATACAGTGTATGAGTTCATCCTGTCATTAAGGAAGTCTTCTGGTGCATCCCAGTAGTAGACATCCGATTGATCATCCCGAACCAGAGTACCATTAGCAGCAGGTTTGAACGGCTTCATTACAGACAGCATTGAGATGGTATCCGAGAAGTCATCATGCTTAGATTTAAAGCCATGAATAGACAATAGAGTTAACTCATCCATGCATTGAACCATTTCTGGTGACTTTCTAAGTTCTTTAGGGAACATGATTTTGTGGTTCTTAAACATCGGAACCATAGTGTTGAAACGTTGGAACTTATTACTGACCGGACGGATACCCTCCCTATTAGAGTTATTGTCTGAGGCCAGAGTGAACCAAATTCCAGTATGTCCCATACGCTCTTTAATGTAGTGAATGAAACCCCCTTGCTGACCAGTAACCTCAACACCTACTTTGATTGGGTTATAAGTTTGAACCAATCTGAATAGATCATCTAAGTTTCTGTCCATGGTCTGTCTACGACAAACGCCATCAACCCACATCCAGTCACCGTTATTGTTGTATGCCCAAACAGAGATTACCGAGAAGTCAGCAGACTGTTTATCAGACGTAGCAAAGTCGGTAGTGATGTAAAAGTTGTAAGCGTGCATGTTATCCATGACGTTCTTACGGTTGTACCAGACAATATCACCATCTTGGATCAATCGGTCTTCTTCCGACATGATCTGCAACATAAGCTCTTGGTTAAAGGCTTCAGCCTTCCCCGACTTAACTGCTTTGGTGTACATTTTCATTACTGCATCATAGTCAAAACGATCTTCCCATGAACCTTTAAAGTCTTCACGTTCACAAGGAAATGTCTCAGCTACCGGATACACGTTTACGTTATAAGCGCCAGACTCTACTGCTTTGTACAGTGGGTCTTTTGCATTAAAGGGTGTACCTGACCAAATCACTTTTCGACGTTGTGGATGTAACGCATAGTCGATTGCTTTGTTGATCGTATCCTCTACTGACTGAATAACTGTAGGTGAACGAGCATCTTCATCCGAGATCAAGTCATCGAGTAGTGCAAGTACCGGACGTGAACCATTTTCACGAGTACCACGAACACCAGTCTTAGCACCATGGCCTGATACAACAAAAGACTTGCCTTCAACATTGATGAATTCCCAACGGATATCCGTTAACTTCATTGTTGGTACATACTTCTGTAGGAATTTAGAATTGTAATAGCGATACTCTAAAGCCTTACGCATTTTCTTAACACCGTTATCCATTGAGTCGGATACATACAGTGCATAAGGGACTTTTCCGAACCCCGGCAATTCGTTAAATACTGCCAGATACAAGATCAGGTATTCTTTTAGCGTTGACTTAGCAAAACCACGGTGACACATGTTCAACGTATCTAGGCCATTGTCCTGCACAAAGTTATCAAGCATCTTGAAGTGTACTGGGGGAGTTTTGTTTTCATTCTCACCACCATCTACCAGCTTCATAAAGTTAACAAACTCCAATGCAAACTGGCTTGGTTCATAATTGTCGATAGCCGTATAGTCCACCTCATTTAAGTAGTCCTGAACGGTTTTCTTAATTTCGTTTTCTAAATCTTCCATATTTGCCTCTAAAGGGGAGTTTCCTCCCCTGATTTAGATAGATAAAAGAGTTGATACTACGATCCAAGATCAATCAATGGGATCTTCAACTCTTCGCCCTTTGGGGTTTGTAATACAAGATGTTCTTCGTTCGAGTAGACATATACTAGTGCTCCCTTCTTTAACTCTTCAGCCAATTGCCTTACTTCTGCAATCTCGTCACTGTGGAGTTGTAGAAGATTGCTAGTATTCTGTCCTGCAAGAACAACTTGATCCAGTTTACTATTAATATTCGCCATATTAGTAGCTGCCTTCCAAACCCCCGTAGAAATGGTAAGCAAACCTACAACAAGTGCGATAAGCGTACCTAACTTTTGGAGATCAGACATAGTTTCACCAAGTTCCTCACCCTGCTACTAAAAAACTGAACCAATAGAGCGCAGGGGAAACTCTAGAGGAACAGTTCTTTAGTTGATTGGCCTAAACGCTACTAATAGATCATCTAGGATAAGTGAACCAGAAAAGTCTTTGGCAACCTCAAGACTAATCTGATCACCATTACTAAATAGTCCAAAAGCATTCAATGTAAAGCCAACAGAAGAGGTAGTTTGTCCTTGAGATCTACCCGCAGCATATCGTTTAGTAGAACCAGTCATAATACCAGATGGTTCACGCATACGTACAAACAGGTGATCGGTATCGGTAGTACTGTCTGAATCCAGTAGACCACCAGCATTGATCTCATAACCTTGTGGTTCAGAACCAACGTATGTGAATGTTGCTGTAGAGGTATTAATCGTCCAGTTGTTGGTAAACTCAGGCGGAGCACTAAGGGTATTAATATTAGCCAATGTCCAAGTCACATTATCATCTGTGACTGTAGGTGTTGAGTTACCATTACCATATATGATATCTACTCGGAGCTTATTGGCACGAGCCTCAAACTCAGTACGAGAAATACCTTCAAGCCAACCACCAAAGATACGTAGATAAGGTAAGTCGTCAGCAGGAGCATCTACCTTAATAGGTGAAGCTGTATTCTCGGCAATTTGGTTCAAAAGACCAAAGTAAGAAGGTACACCTTCCTTACGAGTCTCGATACTAAAGACAGCACCATTTGAACCATTAACAAGTACACTCAAGTTTGCATCATGACCGTGGCTTAACGCCACTGGTGTAAAAGCACTTAGCATACCACCGGTAATAGGAATCCAACCTTCACCTATACCTGTACCAACTACTACAGTAGCCCCGGCAGGAATATCACCGGGGACAAAAGTAGTTACATCGGGATTTCCTTCAAGCTTTAGAGGGTAGAGGCCATCTCCTTCTAGAATATAGTTAGCCATTTTGATCCCCTTTATAAGTTTTATAGGCCAAGTTCCAGAGAACATACTCTAAAGTCTTTAGCTTATGTTTTGGCTTCTCACTAAAGGGATCATCTTTAGTGGCAAAGTAATAACCATCTTCTTTTTCAAGAATGAAACGTTTTTCCTTTAGGTAGATAAAGTGCTCATAAACACTTTTCTCCATCTCGGCCCATTCATCAAGTGTAAACTTATTCGACATCTTCAACTTCTCCTTCAATGATTACGGAGTGTGCAACTTCTTTAGCGTTATGCATACCAGATTCGATAGAACGCTTCTGGGCAATAGCCAAGTCCTGCACAGCATTACGTAGGTCTTTAAGCTCAGAGTTGTCTTTGTGGGAGATTTCCAATTCCATCTTGTTAGTCTCAGGCGGCTTCAAGTGCGTTAATACACTGTTAGCTGCATCTGATCGAACCTTTTCAGAATTGGCGTTCATCATCAGATCCACTTGGACGTTCAAAGCTTTTTGCCTTGCATCTTGGTTCAATACATGAAAAGGAACCATAGACTGTTCCCAGATCAGATTGACTAGCTTGGACTTATTGTACGCATGGACGTATTTTGCAATATCCGCATCAGAGACACCAGACGTTTTCCAGTTCGTGTACTTGTCAGGGAAAGTCTTAATATATGACTTGATGTTTGTTTCGCCGCATAGCTTGTATGAGACATAACGCACAGCATCGAGATAAGAAGTCAGTTTAAACTTACCCTTATCAAGTACATTTGTATAAGACAAGAGGTTCTCACGATAGATCTCACGCATCTCAGGATCTTGAACCAATTGGTTCACAGTATCTACTAGCTCTTGATCTACTTTTCCTCTAATCTGTCTAGGCAACGCTTCAGACAACGTTGTTACTGTTAGATCACTCATTAGTCTTACCTTAGTTGTATTTGGTTCAGATAGTATATGAGTTATATAGGAGTTTTAAAAGTGTTGACTGAAAAGAGCAGATGCCCACATTGTGGATGGAGAGATTTCGAAATGTGTGATTACCCATTCGACAGTAGTGGTTCAAAATACAGGGCATGGTGTCCTAAGTGCGAGAATCCTTTTGAATTCCGTGAACCAAAAATAACCTTTGAGGAGTCCGAGGAAACCAACGAAACGTAACACAATATTTTTCATATTCCCTTGTGGAACCATAATAAAGCGATATGGTTCAATAAGAGGGATGCGCATAAACGGAAGTATGCCTTATTGGGCTGTATTCCATAAAGAACTTGATCCATATAGACAGGGCAGACTGCACATGGTACTCCACCCCGTACATGGCAGAGAGTTTGAAATACCTGATGAGTTTGAACCATTAATGGATAAGTTCATTCAACGTGTTAAACAATAACTAAGAGGAGCCTTCGGCTCCTTTTTGCGATAACAGTCACAAGATTGGCTTAAAGAGGTAGTTATGCCCAATAAATTTGATAGTATACGAGCATCCCCTATGTCTCTTATAGAGAATCAGGAGAGAGAAGAGTGTTTATCATATTATGACAAAGTAAAAATATATAACGAAGAAATTGCAGAATACCTAAACATACTAAACTACGACGAAAATCCCAAAGGAATGAATGTTCTCTTCGACCTAATAGATCCTCCTAAAGAGGACGAGCATCTTGTCAGAACACTAATCGCATTAAGGCTAATGCCATGAACGCATACCAAAAGATACAGTGCTTCGAGAAGACTTACCAAGAATACCGAGACTTGCTTGGACAAGACGTAAGTGAAGAAGAATTGTTACCCCTTATCAAAGAACAATATCCCGATGATCGCAGTCTAGTTCAATGGTGGTTTGAAAACTCCGTCAATTTGCCCAAGTCTCCTTTTTCACCGATGAGACGTAATGGACTGTTTGATTAAAATCTACTGGAAACACAAGATCACAGGGGCACACTCCTGTACTGCATTCATAGAACCTAAAATGGTTCAAAACATGTTAGCCCGCCTAAAACAAAGTAACAGAGTGCCTACTGGATACCGAACCAGATCACAAACACACAAGGAGATTCCCCTTGAGTACCGACAAAATCACACCAATAGCAACATTATTAATCCCGATTTTTAATAAGAAATTCGAGGATTATGGTTCATACCTTGAAACAGAAATTAGTCACGATGAGATCCGTAGTATCCTATCCAATGAAGGTTACTGTGAATCAATAATCAAAGATTACCTCGATCATAGAAGCGAGCTAGAGGCAGCTAAATTACACGTAGACGCTTCCATTAAATCCTCGCTTATGAGTCTTCACCCTTTGCGATTAAGGGTACAAGAAGCAACTATGGTTAAGGGTTGCCCATGAAATCGCGATATAAAATAGTTTTGGCTCATGCACAATACCAAGTAGACTCAGGCGAGACTTCCTTTATTCCTTATAAGCTTTTCGATTACCTAATGCACCAAAGACAGTATCCACACATGATGGATCTGCTGGATAACTTTGATGACGTGGATAAGTCATTTGGGGTCTTTATGCTAAAACTTACGAGGGACATTGATGAATTGCTCTAGACTTTCACAAGTATGCGACTTCCTCGAAAGCGGGGATAAAACTGACGTGATATGTGGCCTTAAAATAAACCAATTTGAAATGGTAAATGAACCATGGATAAGCATCCATAAGATCAATGTAGTGAACCAGTGGTTCAGATTAGACAGCATACAACGAGCTATTAAGGAGATCACATGTCTCGTTTAAATACACTATGTGAGCACGGTCGCCTAGTACGGAACTTTGGTTCACATGGTAGAGGGTATGTCCCTAATGACGTATATGAAAGAGGTATTCTCCCATACTGCGATGATTGGGGTATAGACCAAACTTCTATCATAAGAGCCATGATCCAACTAATTATAGATGAGGGTTTGAACCAATGTCTCGATTAGATAAATTGAACCACGGATTACTTCGAGGGGACTGGATAAAACTAACAAGTATTGTAGATAGTCGAGTAAATAGAACGAATATGTACCAAGCTTGCATAGTAGCCCGTAATAACGAAAATCCCACTAGGCTGATCTGCAAAACAAGGAGGGAAATCCTAGAATGTCTCGACTCGGTACATTTCTAACTACCGGTGCTGTAGTCGGGCCAGAGTATCGAGATGCTGCATTTGATTATTTAGGGCAAAAGCTAGTATACGTGAAGTTTGGTTTGCCGGATGCCCCACTCATATTCAGTCCTACCTTGGCTACTTTCAAAATCATAAAGGAGATTAGAAAAGCATGTCTCGACTCAGTACCGCATTAAGCCAAGCAGGTAACAAATATAAGGTATGTACCTACCGATCTTGCCCAAGAATAGATGGCAAGATTATACATTGTGTTAACTGCGCTATGTCTTACAACTTCCAAACCCAAAGAGAACAGCTATTGGAGGATATTTCCAATGTCCCGTCTACAGACTCTTATAAATAACCCCGAGAATTACAAGAATATCTGCAATATTTTCGAAAAAAGTGCTATATCCTGCGATGGGTGCGTCTGGAATACTACCCAAAAGTGTTTAGCACCAATTTACTACCGAAATGAGATAGGAGAAGTCTTATATGGACTTTATTGACCTACCTGACGAGCTAATAACTCGCATTAAAGCTAACGAATACGAAGCTATTCAAACCATAGTCAACGAACAAGCCCGTGAATACTCTGATATCTTGGACTCAACTGAACCAGAAGAGATCTATCCTATGGTTCATGAGCAGTTACCTGACTTAGATCAAGAAGTAGCACTTAACGTATTACGTTACATCTTACCTACTAAGGAATAGCCTATGTCCCGATTAACTTATTTGGAGAAAATGGTTCAATTTAATAAAGGTGATAAAAACGATCCATGCGCCGAAACATACATATCTGAATACAAGTCCCCTTGTTATGATGATCTGATTAATGGAGATGGCCCTTTTACCATGTGTGATGTTTGTGTAATGAGCGAATATCCTAGGTGGTTCGATACTATAAAGGATTTAGAAGAATGTCCCGAATTAAAACCCTCTTAACCAAACTTGACTGCCTAGCAGAACACGAGTCCTGTATTGAGTTTGCTAAACGAAACTTATTCACTAAAGGCAATCAAAAAATATTCTCTACTGCCAGTGGTCTACCACTAAAAACTCGGGCCAATATGGTCGTTACTTTAAACAGACCACGCGAGGTAATTGAATGTCTAGATTAAACACACTACTCACCACAACACGTACCTATTGTAGGTTATTTGAAAAATCCCGATTGGAATGTGTTGGGTGTCCTTGGGACTCTGGTAACCGGTGTGAAATGCCCTTACCAACTAAACAATACGTAAAGGATGCTTTGGAATGTCTCGACTACAAACTATAGCTAATCAGTTAGATGCCAACGAGAGTGAAGATGCTTTTCTATGTGTGCAAGAACACAATGGTCAGATCTTCTGTGCCAATTTGGTTCCAAGAGCACCTTTATGTAAAAACTGCGCCTTAGATACCTTTGGTCTCTTTCACACAATAATGGATGAATTATGTCCCGACTAAAACGTTTAACTGAAACGCAGGTGATATGTCGTTTGTTTGAAACTCATCGCCATACTTGCACAGGATGTCCTTGGACAAGTGATGGATATGGATGTTCCCTGCCTGACCCAATACAAAGAGAACCAATACATAGGATACTTAAATGTCTAGACTCACTACTTTAGAAGAGGGTCGGGAGAGGTATAGAATATCTACTATAGACTTTCCGGGGCCTCGCACGGCCTTAGCCCACTTTATCTTCAAAGACAAATACCTAATTAGGGTATTCCCTAACGCCAACTTAAACAAAATAGCCCGTGTCTTTGACGACCTTAAAATACATTTGGAGAACATATGTCCAGATTAAATACCCTTAAAGAATCCCACCAAAGGAAGATGACTAACAATGGTATGTGCTTCCTACGCTGCCCTGAAACATCTGAAGAAAAGCAACCATACAAACTAGAGACTTATCCCTGTAACGAATGTGGCTTTTCCTATGCCAACCGTGAATTCTTTACACGAACCATGGAGGATATCCATAAACTACCTTTGTGAACCAGAGAACCTAACCTATGAGCAGACTCAGCACCCTTTTTACCTTTGCCACTAATCCTGATCACTTCGATCACACTGTCTTCCTTATGGAGAAGCCTACAGAAGCTATCGCCTCTAATTCCGAAGAAACCCTTGTATATATCATACTGACACCTGATAGAAGGTGGCATGGAAAAGCTTTCTTACCTCTTGATGATTTTAAAGACGCCATGGAGTACTTATGTCCAGACTTACCACCCTTGAAATAGGCTTTACATGGGAAACCATGCAAAACTTCATGGAACCTATCCTGAAGAAGTATAAACATACACGGATAATAACCCATGTAGTAGATACTACTAGAACTCCACTGTATTACATCAAACCAGAGGTACTCCGATGTCTAGAATAGATACTCTGTTAAAAGCCAGAGAAGAGGCCTCGGAGACACTTAGCTTTTCCATGACTATGCGCTTTAAGCTGTTCAATGGCGTGGGCTTAGCAGCAACTTTCCCAAACCTCACTAACCTACAGGTTATGTACATACGTAGAGCATTTATAACGGCAAACTACACCATTAAGAAATTGAACCAGAGGAAAACTAGATGTCTAGGCTAGATTTACTTTTGAGTTACGAAGCCGATGTTAGGTTCAAATCTACACTAAATGCACCGTTTCCTTGGGTAAGTGCGGATAGGTTTATGCATAACCAGAATCAATACTACATCCACTTTAAAGATGATATCTCAGTCATGTCCCAAGACAATGTACTCGCTGTAGTATTCTCTTTTATGGATTGTGAACCACTATTACTTTGAACCAGAGGAGTGAATATGTCTCGCTATAGTAAACTCAAAAAGGGCACCTCAATAGATAACGTAAAACCCTTTACTAACTACCGCAATTCCCGAGAGAACTCCTGTACCTATTGGTTCGGAGACGACGGGGAAACCATCATTTTAATCCATAGATCACTAGCTGATAAGATAGAACGCTTATGTCACGACTAGATACACTTACCATTGCACACCATAGAGTAGTTGCCCGCCAGATAGGGGCTAATGCTAGCCTAATAAGATACGCCTTTAGAGGACAGGCACTAAGAATAGTCTTCCCTACGTTATCTATTGAAGAACGCTATAACCTAACTAAGGTAGTTAAAGAGCTATCTGATATTTTGAACCAATTGAGGTGAGTATGTCTCGTCTGAACCAGTTAGAAGAATTGATGAATAATCCCGAGTATGATGGACGTACTTACTTTCTGGCGGATACACCCGATATTCTGATGGGAACCAACAACGCTAATGAGCTATTCGTAATGTATTACCGGATAGAGAGGCATCACCGAAATTTCCTACCCCATGAATACGTGGTTCACTTATTGGCAGGTTTTTCAGAATTTTTATAATTTAGTACGGTAGCAATACTACCCTTCTTTGTGTTCGCTGAGTCGACATACCCCCCCCATATCCAGATCACTCGGTTAGTGATGCTTCGCATCTGTCCGGCATTCATCAACTAATCAAAAGGATCTAACTATGTCACTATTCAAAGTAATCGCTCGTGCACTATCAACTGTTGACAATACTCTAGCTATCGCTGAGAACATCAGTGCTGCTGGTGCTAAAGCTTCAGAGTCTACTATCACTCTAGCCGAGAACTTCGATCTAGAGCAGAAGGCTAAGCTCAAAGCTAAACAAGAGCAAATCAACAAGAACATCCAAGAGGGTAAGTTTGACCTATGATCTTATACCATGGCTACTACTTCGCATCTATTCCTGCTCTAATGGCATACATCACTGAAGCTCCGTAAGGGGCTTCTAGTGCATAACACAACACAACACAGAGATAGACTCATCCTAAGTAGAAAGAGTTCTTATAGAGCAGCACAGTGGGAATTAGAGTGTATTCTATTAATCTTTGTGCTTACTCATACTTTCCTTCCTAGTTGTCCAGAACTCATACTTAACTCATACACCAAGCCATATTAGGCTGCTTCGCAGCTTGGTAGATGCAATAATGTATCTATAACTTTATAACCTTATTGGAGAACTATCATGGCACAACTAGCTAACTCAACTGAAACTACTCGTAACTCTAAAGAGCAGCCAAAAGCTCTTGCTTACATCAACCTTGGTAAGCGTATCAAATCAGATACTTCTGAATCTGGTGAGTACATGCTTTCACCATTCTACGGTATCACTGTTACTGAAGAAGCTCAGAAAACTCGCTTGAATAAGCAAGAGAAATCATTGTACGCAGCAGTGCTTGCTAAAGTTGAAGAACTTAAAGCAGCAGGTGGTGCAGGCAAATCTCACTCAATCAACTTAGATATCGAGCTGTTCATCCCATCGGATGAGCCGGCTGAAGTTGAAGCAGGCGATTTCAACCTGTAATTATCATTGGTGGCCTTCGGGTCACCTTTGGCTTTTGAACCAGAGAGATAGAACAATGAAATACATCATCACTGTTATTGGTACATCACATGCCTACGAGTGTACACGTTACTTTCCATTACCTAATGACAACATAGGTCTTGAGAATCCAAAACCACTTGTACCAGAGAACTGTACACCAAGATATGAACCAAAACGTGTAGAGTTACCAAGAGAACATGCATTAATTGAACGTATTGAATAAGGAATAACTATGACCATTTGGGAATCACCTGAAGCAGAAGATTGGGCAATAGAACAAGCGATAGTAAATCCGGAAGGAATAGATAAAGTACTTAGCTATCTAGTGCTCAGTGCTCCTAATTTGAACCAACAGCTACAAGCATTAAAACTACGTACTACAGTGCGTGGTTATCTCGCAACAATATAAGGAATAAACCATGTCAAAGAATATCTATGAACAGCTAGCAAGCTTACTAAAGAACACCAAATGTGAACCACAATGGCAAATGCCTGATGGTCTACGTATCCTCACTAAACTGACTGCTCAAGAGCAATTAAACAATCTCACTCGTGAGTATATGATTGGTCAGGCCAAACTAGATATGTATGAACCATATTCAGAAGAATGGTTTGCAACGCTGGATTACATATCACGTCTAGGCTTAGACATTATCGAAGTAAAAGAAGAAATAGAGAGGTTCAAGTAAATGTACTGGCAAGAATACTATGAAATGCTAGAAGCTGACTCAAGCATTGATGTGGTACACGATGTCATTGAACTGGTTAAACATGACCGAGGACTGATCAAGAGTTTAGTGCCTGACTATACATATTCCACTGACAAAGACTTTATTCGTCTGATGTATTTACTTAAAGAATTAACAGGTTTAGAGGATTACTAATGGAACATCCATACGATTTAAAATGCTACTCAGTTCCTAATGAAATCATTAAGTTAGGTGCTTTCGTGCTATTATATGCATACTCACGTAAGTTCATAGATCAACTGCGTGATCCACGTATCACTTATAAGAAAGGTTGGTATCAGTTTAGATACCATAAGAGCGGTAATCCGATCTGTATTAGTATTTCTTGGGATGGTACAAAGTATAGGAATACACAGAAGTACTACCGCAAGAATAGGCTACCTAAACAAGAGGGATTGGTATGCGAACTAAATACATTGTATGGATTACCATACTTATCTGCTCCATTGCTACTGCAATAGCATGGGGATTTATCTTAGCTTCTACATAAGGAACACAAGCATGATCAAACTAGCATTCTTACTCGGTATGATTGTCCTAATCTTTGCTGAACCATGGGTATTACTCATTCCATTCTCAATGGGATTAGTGTGTTTTTTAGTACAAATATTGTACGGATTAATGGACAGGCAGAACTTCTAAGAACTTCTCATCAAGACTTCTACTCATATTCTAAAGTGAACCAAATCACTGAACCACTACCATATAGGTGTCATAGTCTAACAGGCTAAATTGGCACCTTTACCATATCCTAAAAATGAACCACAAAATCACTCTCACTGACATCATTCTAGTCATACTTATCTTTGTATACCTAGAAGGCTTCGCCTTCTCGTAGTGAAAATGAACCAATTGGAGATAGAACATGCTCATCTTTAAAGTAGTTAAAACTATCCACATGGATATGCACCCAACAGAGTGTGAACCAGAATACTTCACCAGTCCTGAAGCTGCTAAACAATGTGCTGAATCATGGGATGATCGTGACTGGGGCCAAATTGCTCGAATTGAAACAATTGAAGTAAACACTTCACTTCCTAAATAACTTGGAGACAGAACCATGAAAACACTAATGCTTATTCCACTTATCGCTGTACTTGCTGGCTGTAACTCAGGTGGTAGTAACTCACACGCAAGTGAACCACAAAAGACATGTCAAGACTATGTGACTGTCACTTGGGACGGTAACTCATTCGAAGCATTCCCAAATACTTGTAATGACATCAAAGCAGGTACATTCACTGATGATACTCACACTGAGCTATCAACTGTAACAACCACATTCGGATTCGATACCATTCAATCATTCTATACAGATGGTGAATTCGATTATGCAGTTCGTACTGATCTACGTGATCGCACACTTAATATCTATTGGAGTGATAATAAACAATGCTATGGCCCAAAAGACAACGATGTAATCGTATGTGCTTTGAGCTATGACTTGGACTACACAGATACACTTGATCGTGTAAATGATGTACTTGGCCTTTAATTGAACCAAAGAGAATAACCTTATGACTACTCGTGTATTTACTCCATTCTTCAAAACTGTTGGTCAAGCCGACCATATGACTGCTCAAGTTATCCAAGAAGAACCAATGCTGTTTGGTGCTTCTATCCGTAAGGTATTAGATAACTTTGATAGATATCCTATTACATATCATGTACTTAACAACATTCTTATGTTGGATGACTTCAAAGAGTTAATCACTGATCAAGCTATGTTTGGCTACCATCCAGTTATTGATACCAAAGTAGTTCTATTAATGCCGGGAATGTATCCGTGTATTGGTGGTTGGCATTGTGATGGTGTTATACGTAAAGACCAAAACTCCCAACCTAATCTGGATACTCTGGATGAACCAATTCAACACTTCATCTGTAGTATTTCAGATGCAGGTGATGATCACTGTGGTACGGATATACTCGCACGTAAGGTTATTTATGACATCAACGATGGTGAGAATATCTGGGCACAAGTGAACCAGAAAGTAGAAATGACGGGTGATGTACCTATTCATACTACAAAGTCTGGTGAGATAGTACAGTTTGACCGTCAAACGCTACATCGGGGTACAGCAGCAAAAGTACGACAATGGCGTTACTTCTTCAGACTAAGCTTCCATCACATGCCTGCAATGAACCAAGAACGTAAGCAAGTACAGGTATACACAGACATTTCACAAGGATGGTGATATGAGCCGACTGAATACCTTAAACAAAAATAGGGATATAGCCGCAGTAGGAGTGTATACCACACATAGCTCATACATTTGTGACTGTATCGGATTACGTACAGAAAAACCATTCTATAAGTTAGTAGAGCTTATCCCTGAAATTAGAGCCAGACCTACATTACTTGCTGTAATGCGTAGTCTTATTACTCACAAACTATGGGAGGATATTGATGTCTAGACTAGACACGCTGCATTCAGATCTGGACAGTAATCGGCCTAACATTTGTTATGGCGTACATGTGGCTGATACCTTCAAACCCAGTGAAATTAGGGAATTGATAGATGATACCTCCGATGATGTATGTAAAAACAATTACTGCCAAAATTGTCCATGGTACGCCCAAAACCTGAAGGAGAAACTCAATGAGTTTGAACCAGTGGAATAAAGAATCATTAAAGCGATTAGCGGAGGTAATACGTGAACAGCAGACTAACCAAACTAGAGAAAACTTGGGCAGAAGTAAGACACTCAGACAACAACGGGTGCCTAGAAGCAATGGGTCAAGCAGTAGGTGTTGAAGAGTATACTGAAATGCATAGCTTAAATGCTAAGTTGTGTCTTACAAAATATAACCCAGGTATAGCATGTCACACAGAATGTATATTTAGCTGTGTTGATTACGATGTAGACCTAATGAGTAAGGTGCTTCGCACCTTGCCGACCGAATAAGATTAATAATAAGGATTTGAACCATGTCAATTGAACAAGCTAAAGCACGTTTCGCTAAGTATAGTCAGCTAGTTAAAGCACAAATGAAGCTAGAACATAACCATGCTAAGCAAAACACTACAGCTATGGTCAAGGTGTTCCTTAAACCGTTCCATGCAGACTTTGTGGATGCAGCAACTAAGTTAGAGCTCTCTATTCGAACCAAGAAGGACTCAGATTATGAGTACACTGTCAAAGGTGGTGAGGTAAGAGTACGTGAAGATCTAAAAGAGGCACATGAAGCGTTACTTAAGTCAGATATTGTTGACCTGATGTACCGTATCCACTCAGTGGCATGTACTAAGCATGAGATCACCCTGCAACAAGCAGTTGGTTCAATCATCGGTAACTTCTCGGAGATGGAGTTCATTACTCGTCGATTGTTAGCGTGTAACTTAGTACTTGAGTACTGTCCACACCTGATTGTTAATATCACTAAAGGTGGTGAGTATGGTTATGTAGGTAGTCTGATTCGTTTAGATAAAGAAGAAGCTGATCTACTCGACCAACACTCAGTAGCATTACCATCTATCGTGCCACTACGTAAGGTACGTAACAATGCTGATATTGGTTATCGTACATTCAAGAAGTCTGCAATCATGGGCGGTAAGCACCATGACAAAGATATCTGTTTGAACCACTTGAACAAGCGTAACGCTGTACCATTCAAGATCAACAAAGAAGTAGCTGGTCGTATCCTTGCAGGTAAGCTGGGTCAATTCGATCCAAAGCCTAAGTTTAATAAACGACTAGGCCGAGTTGAGAATGATGCTGAAGTACAAGAGCGTAAAAACGCATGGCTTGATCGCCAGAAGCATATGAAGGATAAGATCCGTACTCTAGCAGACCATGTATTCTACTTCTCTCACCGTAGAGATAACCGTGGACGTACATACTGTGAGGGTTACCACTTCTCTTACCAGAGCACTGACGATCAAAAGGCAATCATCAACCTAGCGGTGGAAGAATATGTTGCACCAGATTTTTAGATGGATACGTCGTACCTACTATGGACACCCACATTCACGTTTACAAACCTTAATAGATGAACGAGGCAAAGCATGTCATATCGTGGCCCTAAACATCTTTAACCGAGCACTCTGTGCGAACCAAGAAACCAAGTACAAGATCACTGGTGATTATGGTTCAGCAGCAGAAGCATGTTTCCACTGTCCTATCCACCCAGACTATGAGGGGCACAAGTTGACCCTCTTATTGAAGGAATTAGAGAATGTTAAATATCCGTAGAGTACTGATCGATGATGTAACCCTTAAGCTGATGGTCAGATACTACACGGATCTAAACGATGATTTACGTATCGTATCTATCGAAGACCTTCAGACCAACAAACAACTTAATATTGAGAGTGAACCAAAAGTGTTCAAGTACGCTTCAGACGCTGTACGTAAGCATATGCGTGCACACTCACTATTCAAATTCAAAACCAAACACAATTTATAAGGAATACAACCATGTCAATGCAACATTTCAGTGCAGCCCAATGGACTCTAATTGATCTAGCTTCACAATATGGTAACGACAAAGACTTGTATGATGATCGTCTGCAATTCGGACGTGAGATGCTTGAAGCAATCAAAGAAGGCAACATTGAACCATGGATTGATGCAGCAGAGAACCCAGCACTATTTACTAAAGGTGTATTTGCTGTAGAGGAAATCCTACAGGGTATCCCAACAAGCCACGACATCGGCTTAGATGCAGCAGCATCGGGGCCACAACTACTATCTATCTTACTTCACTGCCGTACTGGTATGGAGAACACTGGTGCACTTAACACTGGTCGAGTACCGGATGTATATACACGTATTCACGAGAACACAACTATCGTAGGTGTAACACGTAAAGAAGTAAAAGCAGCAGCAGTACCATTCGCTTATGGTTCAGATGCCAAACCACTACAAGTCTTCGGTGAAGCTAAAGTAGAAGAGTTTGAGAAAGCATACGAACGTACACTGCCAGAAGCATACTGGGCACGTAAGACACTGATCAATGCATGGAACCCTAATGCACTGTACCATGAGATCACACTACCGGATGGTTATGTGGCACACATGGAATCTCGTGGCCTAGAAGAGTTCCGTAGTGAAATCTTTGGCTACCGTTACACGTACCAGACCACAGTTAACCGTCCACTAAAGAAAGGTGAGAATAAGACTAAAGCTCTAGCAGCTAACGTTACTCACGGATTCGATGGATTTGTGGTTCGTGAACTGGATAACCGTTGTAACTACAACCAAAACATTGTTCGCTTTGCTATCGAAGCTATCGACAATCACCTAGAACATGGTTCAGAGTTTGAATATGAACCATTCCTACGTATCCAAGGCTTAGCTCTACGTAGTAACTTCATCTCTGTAGCTAACCTAGAGAACATTCGTATGAATGGCCTAGAAGGTGCAGACAAAGACTACCTATTGAAGCTCCGTGAACATGCAATTGATATGTTGATGAATGAATCATTCGTTACGTACTCTATCCATGATGAGTTCAAGTGTGGTGTGAACCATGTTGAACGACTACGTGAAGTGTACAACCAGATCATCGCTGAAGCTTACCTATCAACTTGGTTACTAGACGTGATCGAAGACCTAACCGGTGATCGCTACGTGTGGAATGAACCAACTGATATGGAAATCTACAATCAACTACTTCAATCTAACTATGCGATTGGATAATTCACAGGCTACCTTCGGGTAGCCTTTATTTTTCGAGGTAAACATGAGCAGATTAGAAAAAGTAGATAAATTAATGAATGATCCTTTAAATCAGACTTATGATGGTAATGAAAGAATAAACATGAAGAGCTGCCCTTACCAAGCGAACATGTTAGGAGGTACTGCTCAAATGTGTGTAGTAATAAATTTTAATAATACTGCCTGTTCTACTTGCCCTGTCGATGATAAAGACCCTTTCAATCAGTTGATGGAGTACATATTCCATGAGTAGATTTGATCAATGGCTTGAAGCAGCTAAAAAGGATTATGCCTTAGATTTCGCAGTACAAAGCTGTTTTAATTTAACCCTTATTGCAAGTTCAAAGTTTAATAGACTATGTGCCACCAATGCACCCTGTGATACATGTGCCTTATGTAACAATATAGGCTTTGATTATAAGGCACTCTTGGAAATATTGGAGATACCTGATGAGTAGATTAGTTACTCTTGAATGTTACATGAATACAGTAGGCAGTATGATGAATTACCCTGACAGGGTTGTAGACTGTATATCACATGCAAGCCACACATCACATAGGCACATGAAAAAAGGCCATGATTATTCAGATCGTTGCCCTGTTGAACAGCACTACGCTGCTGATTGTAATAAATGTCCTATGGATAAAAAGAACTCTTTTAATACATTAATGGAGGAGTTATGTCCAGACTTAATACATTAATAACATTGCGTAAATCCAGCCACACTTGGAGAGATACAATATGTATTGTATTTCATGTAGATCACCTAGGTAATGCACCTAGACCATTCTTAGAACACCTTACTGAATACAATCGGAATGGCAATGAAGGATTAGCTCCTGCTTTTGAAAAATTACTGATCACTAATGGAGGCTATCTTACATGAGTCGAATTCAAACACTAATAACAGTGGTTGCAGCTAACGCTAGCCAAGGCACTTACCCGTGTGAAATAGTCTCTTATGTAGTAAATGTGTCCTCCAAAGGTACAGTCTGCAATGCTCCTGAACGTATTCGTGCAGGTGAAAATGTAGATAAAAGTAACGGTCTAGTAGTAAAAGAGGATGCCTATATTCGAAAGAACTGTGATAACTGTGTTCTTGATGAATATGGGATAATTTCACAAATAGTCGATAACTTATAAGGAATGAACCATGTCACGACTAAAAACTTTAAGAGATGCAAATGCTCGTCGCAGATACTCACCAAACCATTGCCGTGAACCAAAAGCAAGATGTGATTCTGCTGTTAGTTGGTATCTATCAGGCTGTGGATTATGTCCTCATGCATCTAACAACCTGCCTAAATTGTATGATCAAATTAGCGAGGTTGCAGATGAGCCGTCTTAACACACTACTAACTGAACGTATTGGGCATTACAAATATACCAATAGTGGTGCTTGTTATGTGCAGTTATTTCCTAATAAAGAGAACCAAAATCTCTGTACCATTCCCGGTACTATTACAAATTGCAGTCAATGCCAATGGCAACACAGGTCTGCTGCTAATGAATTCTTACGAGAAACATTTGGCAAAGACACTCCACTATTAACTTATACGTTAAGCCAACGTGAATCAGATGAGATTTCATATTATGAACAAGCCAGACAAGCTGAATATCATAATGAATCTTTTTAATTGTATATAGCGGACTCCGTCCGCTTTAATGAATTTTAACCTAACTAGGAGACATTAATATGTCTGAACAAAAGAAAGAATTACCTGATTACCTAAAGAACTCAAAGATCTACTCTTTGTACCTTATCCTTGAAGCAATGGAGCCAGAAGCCGATGATGCCGATGACAAGCGTATGCAGGCGATCTATTCACTTGTTGAAGATGCTGAATTACTTCAGTGTTCACCAGAAGAAGTTCTTGAAGGTCGTAAAGCTGCTGCTAATCCAGTAGGCGATATCCCTGTCGCAGTAAATACCACTCACAACTCATAATTGAACCAAAGGAGTTCCTCATGAATCGTAATGAAGCTTTCGCAGTAGTTGGTGTTCTGTTAGTCATATTTGGTTCATTTATTCTATTTTCTAAAATAGGGCGAGAGATTGATCTGGCAAAAGCCGAACTGAAATTCAAACGTGATAAAGCCCACCAAGAACTAGTGGTTCAAAAGATACGTGAGGAACGTCTGCTTCTTGAAGCAAAGAATAAGCAGTTAGAACTTACTGGTTCATTCATTACCAAAGAAGGTATTGTATATGACCAGCAGATTGACCCTGTTAACTAAAGCAATAGTTGATGGTGATGTTGTATTTAACCGTTCCCGTGTTTACAGCACTATCAATGTTAGCATGGGAAGAGAGTACCGAGGCACATGTCCACACATAATATTAGATACGGGTATAAACTGTGATGGATGCTCTTTTCCTGCGGTAGATCGGTTCAATGAACTCATGAGGTTACTAGATACTTATGAGTAGACTCCAATTAATTGAAAAAGAGTATGGCAGCTTCACTCAAAAGCAAATATCTCGAGCTGAAATGTATACTAGCTTAAATAAGCTAAAGCGAGACGGATGTCTTCTATTTTTCATGGGTCATCCTGAAATACCCTGTCGTAACTGTGTATTAGATACACATTCTGAATTCAAAAAACTTTTAATTTCTATAGATGCCGCCTCCGTCGGCTCTTGTGAATAAACCAACTAATCTCAATGGAGAATAAAATGTATTTAGGTCAAGTAGCACTAGTAGGTGCATCAGTAGGCGTTCCTGTAGGTAAATGGGCGTTAGTTTACGGTACTATCACAGATATCTGCCCAAGCGTATGTCACGTTGTAGTAGACGTGGATGGTGAAGAAGTTACTGTTGAAAGCGGTAAAGTTCAGCTTGTTGATGTGAACCTTGCTGGTTCAACTCTAGTCGACATGGACGAAAGCAAGCGTGCAGTATTCCACACATTGTGGGCTAATTACTGGATTGCTTTGCAAGCCAAAGTTGACGGAGTATGGGAAGACATTCCTGAATTAATGCGTAAAGCACCTTTCTCAGATCTACAAAACGATGTCAAACTGCGTGTTAAACCTAGCGAAGATATGCTTAAAGAGCACCGTACAGACGTTCTACGTAAGATCAACGAGATGCAACAGCAACGTGCAGCAGCTAAAGAAATGATTGAAAAGCTCACTGCACAGTACAACAAAAGCATTGATGAAGAAGAAGCACTTCAAGCTAGTCTAGCTGACATCAGCTAATAAACCCATTGAACCAGTTAGAGGTATTCCATTAACCGTAATGCGATACGTGTAAGCTCTGACTGGTTCAAACCTTTCGAGAGATAGACCAATGAAAATCCATGAACCAAGTTACAAGATCACCCGAACCAGAGACGGTGATGATGAAATGGTGTATTTCGTCCATCGCCCTAACCAACGTAAGGTTATGATCATCAAAGCCGGTAGACTATTTAAACCTGTTTCCCGTAAACATCCATATTACCGCACACTGCGTGATGCAATCATGGGAGTAGTGAACCAATGAGATTCCAATGCACTGAATGGTTAGACGGTTTTACCGTTGGTTCGGTGTATCACGCTGTATATCAATTCGGTAAAGCCGAATACAGAATTAATAACGATGAAGGTGTCGTAGAAACACTAACTTCACAAGATATTGCTCTACACTTTGAAGAGTGCTAATGTCGAATTTTTGCCCGAGAGACTCGTATGCTAAATGATCGTCCTATTTCTGAAATCGCAGAAATCATCTTTAACATGGATGATTCCCGTGTACAGCGTGCTGCTGAACTAAAAGCGCAAGGTATCCTTGAGCTATCCAAAGTAGAAGTACGTAAACGTATTCAAGACCGTAAATTCCAACAGGAATTGAACCAAATTGAGAGTGGAGATTTCGATNNCTTTGTATCTCATCCAATTATGGATAAAAAGTACTTCACCCTGTACCGTGACTAAGATATTGTATCCTTGAGTTGTTTAACCAAGGAAAGTCTTATGTCTAAATCCAAACGCCGTGAACAAGAACGTAAACCAACTCGTAGTGAGAAAGCTTACCGTGACTTCACTCCGGCAAAACCTTTGCAGCCATTGAACCAAGCACAGGCAGAGTATATTCATTCTGTCGAATCCCATCCCTATATCATGGCTACAGGCTATGCAGGCACCTCCAAAACCTATGTACCTACTCGTATTGCAGCCAAATGGCTAAAGCAGGAAGCTATCGAAAAGATCGTTATCGTTCGTCCTGCCACTTCTATGAGTCAATCCCTAGGTTTCTTCAAAGGTGACCACATTGATAAATTGAAAATGTGGATTGCTCCTGTACTTGATACTCTTAAAGAGGAATTCAAACCGGGCTATCTCGACTATCTTCTATCAGAAGAGATCGCTGCCATTGACTGTGTTCCATTAGAGACTGCTAAAGGGCGTTCCTTTAAAAATACCTTTATCATCATTGATGAGGCCGAAGACCTAACACTTGAGGAAGTGAAAACACTGCTCACTCGATTAGGCACTAATTCAACTATGGTATTTGCCGGTGACATTAAACAGGTAGATATCGCTAAGTCGGGATTAGGCGAGTTCCTAGAACTACGTAGTCGTAGTACGCGTTTACAGCGTATTGTCGATCACATCGACTTTGACTCCTACGATGACATTGTCCGTAGTGACGCTGTACGTGAGGTAATCATTGGACTTGATGAAGTAGGGGCATAAGCCCTATACTGGTTCAGTCTATTAACCCTAATTAGGAGAATATAATGGTTACGCCAATCCCTGTAGACAAAGACGTATTTGATCTGATTCAAACACGTAAGCAAGAAGTAAATAAGTATCACCAAGACTATCTACGTCAATTGCGTGAACTTGAAGTAAAAGCCATCGCTACCGGTGGTACTGTAGTGGGTGATGTGCCAGCCGCACCACCATCACTGTAAAATGAACCAATAATATAAAGCTCCTTCGGGAGCTTTTTTCGTTTCTGGAGTAACCATGAGATACCCCCAAGGTACTGAAGTATATTTATTACCAATCTTGGATTGGTCTAGGACACATTTCCATCAAGATGAGATCTCTACTGTAAAAGGCACGTACTTTTCGATGTATGGCGGTAATCCTAAAACACAAGATAAAGAGTATTGCCTTGAATGTGGTGCGTGGTATCCAGAAGACACTCTTATACCCACTAACGGCAGAACCCTCGAAGAATGTCGTGAACAAATAATCCCTGAAGTATTCGCAGTAGACTATAAAACAATAGTGCGAGTAATGTCTCACCTTAAACAAAATGACCCTCTCATGCTTATGCTAAAAGAAGGTCTGGAGAACCAAAATGCCTAAATTCCGCATTAATGATCGTGTGATCGTTTCTAACCCTTCATTCAGTTGCTATAAGCGCATCGGTAATGTCATTGACTTTAATGCCAATGGTACACCTCTGCTTCGCTTTGAGCACGATGATTCAACCATGCATATCCGTTCTGAGAACCTTGAATTCTTCAATGGCGGTTCAAACGATAAGTACGTGCTATGGCAACCTGAGTCTAACCGTCCACCACAAGTAACTTATGGTTCATACGGACAAGCACTTAAAGTAGCTAAAGAGATGGCTCAACGTCATCGTAAGAAATTCATCATCTGTAAGTTGGATACCGAAGTAGAACTATCAGACTTCATCATCAACAAACTGTGAGATCGGCATGACTAAGCGAGTTGTTTATGAAAATGCTACGGCTAATCCTAAAGTGGTCTTTTACACGGTGGGAGACTCACCGGATGAGTGTAATCAAAGAGTCGAACCAAAAGGTAAGATCAAGCTACGTACAGATTTGGCCTTCAATCTAATCAAGACGGAGACTGTAGACTAATGCCTTACGTTATCCTAATTACTGCTATCTGGTTCATTGCTGCATGGGTGAACCATTTACTTGTCTACTTCAATGAAGAAGCATGGGGATTCTTGATTGCAGGTGCAATCTTCTTCCCAATCGGTATCTTCCACGGCACATGGTCGTGGTTTTAACGTAGAGGCGTTCCGCCTCTTTCATGAATTTGAACCAAACTAAAGGAATTTCAAAGTGAAATTTGCACCAACAAAGAAACACATTATTGGGGGTATTGCTGCCCTTGCTGTACTTGTTACAGCATCGGCTGCAATTCTCAATGTTAAATCAGGCGAATACGTTCGTTACCAAAAACCAAGCGGTGACTATGAATGGTTCACCTCACCAGGCTACAAATTTGTATACCCTTTTGTTAGCACAATTGAAACATACAATGAAACGTCTACTATTTCGTTCTCATTTAGTGAAGATACCCGTGATGCAGCATCACTTGGTGAAGCTCCATTCATGACTAAATTCGCAGATGGTTACTGGGGTAAAGGTGAGTACATTTTCCGTTTCAAGCTTTCTTCTGATCCAGATCAGCTAGAGAAAATGCACATTGCTGTGAAGAACCAACGTAACCTACTAGGTAATACAATGCTTCCTGCGGCAACTGCACTATTGAACCAAACAGCTAATCAGTTTACTGGTGCTGACTACGCCCAAGGTGGTAAAGGCCAATTTGAATCACGTCTAATTGACCAAGCACGTAATGGATTATTGTCTGTTAAACGTGTACGTAAAGAAGTGGATTCAGTCGTTGCCGATCAAGGTAAAGATGAGCGTGCTATGAACCAAACTGCTAAAGTTTACGAATATGTATTCGAGACGCAGCTTGATTCAAAAGGTATGCCTCTACGTCGTCAACTAGATATCAAAGAGTTTGGTATCAAATTCGCTCAAGTTACTATGGGTTCATTTAACGAATCTCCAGAACTAGAGCAGTTCCTAGCTGATCGTCGTAAGATGCAGAAAGACCGTGTAAACCGCATCAACGAACAAAACGTTGAACGTGAGAATGCGATCACTGAATCACTGCGTGGTGAAACTAAGCGTATTCAAGCGAAGAACAAAGCATTGATGATCAAAGATGCTGCGGTAATCGCTGAACAGCAGAAAGTAGCTATCGAACGTGAGAAGGCTAACCTATCTATTGTTCAAAAAGAGAAAGAGTTGAAGATCGCTCAGTCTAATGAAGGTATCCAGAAAGCTAACGCAGTAGCAGCTAAATACGAGGCACAAGCTATCCTTGAGAAAGGCCAAGCTGAAGCTAAAGTTACAGCCGCTAAATACAAAGCGTTAGGGGATAACAAGGATATCTATCTAGCTGAAATTCAGCGTGATATCTCCCGTGACCTATACCGTAACCTACGTGACTTCAAAGTACAGATGCCTGTTAACTACATTAATGGTAGTAACGATGGCTCTTCTATGCAGTCTAACCTAGACGTTATTACCGGCTTCGGTGCTCTAGGTATGATGGAAAAATCTATCAACGTTAAATAATTGAACCAGTCCCTGCCAAGTGGTGGGGACTTTTTCTTTGGATTATTCGATAAGTGAGGACTTCGTCCTCTTTTATGAAATAACCTCAAGAAGACTAAACAAGGAGTGAACCATGTTTCACAATTTCCAAAAAGCTGTAATGAACCAAATCGAAAAGATGTCTCGCTTTCCACTATTTGAAGTGGACTACTCTCGTGATGAGATCTTCGACAAGTACCTTAACTCTTTCCGTCCAGAAGATAACCCAATCTTCCGTGAGCGTACCGAGCATGACTGTTCGTGCTGTAAGTCGTTCATCCGTCAAATGGGTGGTATGGTCGCTATCGACAAAGATAGAGTGATCACTATCTGGGACGTTAAAGGTCTTGAACCAAAATACCAGATCGTTGCTGATGCAATGGCTCTGTATATCAAAGCTTTGCCGATCAAACACGTATTCAAACGTGCTGAATCAAAGATCGGTACTAAACAGAATGTAGAGGTAACTGAGAATGGTTCAATTGTTTGGGATCATTTCTACTCTGAAGTACCTATGTCTGCCCGTTCTCGTGATGGTGACCGCTTGCGTGGCGAATCCGCTTCTCATAAAGATAGTCTGGACNNATCTGGAACGTTCTATTACAGAACTTAACCCAGACCATGTGGGTGAGCTGATTCAACTATGCCGAGACAACAACCTATACCTAGGTAACCAACAGCTACCTAAGCTGCTTAAACTACGTTCTCTGCAAAAAGAGTATGATCGTGCCAGTAACAAAGAACTATTCCTCTGGGTTCGTTCTGTGGAGCTTGGTGCTGCATCTACTATTCGTAACTCTGTTATCGGTCAAGTTCTAGTGAACATGGCTAAAGGTGACAGCCTAGAGACTGCTGTAGGTAAATATGAGGCTATGACAGCCCCATCTAACTACAAACGCTCTAAAGCAATCGTATCGGAAGGTATGATTGAGAAAGCTCATCAGACTGTAGTAGAACTAGGTCTGGAGAACTCTCTGCTTCGTCGTCATGCTACTAAAGATGACATCACGATCAACAACGTACTTTACGCTGATAACTCTATCCGTGAATCGCTTGGTGCATTTGATATGTTGGTTGGTTCAACGAGCCAGTCTACAGAAATCAAGGGCACTCCAATGCCTATGGGTATTGAACAGTTCTTGACTGAAGTACTACCTAACTCAAGTAAGATTGAAGCTTACATGGAGAATAAGCACTCTGCGAACCTAATGAGCCTAGTAGCTCCGGTAGACCCAGATGCACCAAACATTCTTCAGTGGGATAACAACTTCTCTTGGACTTACAATGGCGAAGTAACTGACTCTATTTCAGAGCGTGTTAAACGTGCCGGTGGTAAGGTACTAGGTAAGTTACGTGTGTCTCTTGCATGGCACAACAGCGATGACTTAGACCTAAGTATAATTGAACCAACAGGCGAACGTATTTACTTCGGTCATACACGTTCACGTCAAGGCGGTCGTCTTGATGTAGATATGAATGCCGGGGGACGTATGAACTCTGTCGATCCAGTGGAAAACATTATCTATCCAGACTCTGTACGAGATGGTGTCTACCAAATCCTAGTGAACCAATTCTCTAAACGCAATCACAACAACGACAACTGTGGCTACACAATTGAAGTTGAGTTTGAAGGCCAAACGTACACGTTTGAAAGTCCTGTTCAAATGGCTAATGGTCAGACAGACGTAGTGACTGAGTACGAGATCAACGGTAATGAGATTACTTTCTCTGGTTCACCAAGCTCTGCTTCGAAAGAAGTATGGGGCATCGCTACTAAACAGTTCACTACTGTTAAAGCAATTTCACTTTCACCTAACTTTTGGGATGAGATCAAAAAAGGTAATAAGCATTTCTTCTTCTTCCTAGAAGGATGTACTAACCCTGAATCTGCTCGTGGCTTCTACAACGAATTCCTAAGTGACGACTTGTACGAGCACCGTAAAGTATTCGAACACCTTGGTTCAAAACTGAAGGCCGAATACAGCAGCGATCAGATGTCTGGTCTAGGCTTCTCATCAACCAAGCGCAATACATTAATAATGCGTGTCGATAACCGTTTATACGAGGTACAGTTCTAATGGAACTATTCGCTAAAGCAACAAAGAAACGTTTACGTTTTAAAATCGCTAAAGGTACTGTCTCTACTGAAGACCTTTGGCAATTGGGTATGGTCGAGCTAGATAAACTAGCCGTTCGTCTACACAAAGAGTTGGAATCACAGGAAACTGGTTCATTCTTAAACCCTAAGAAAAAGGACGAAGACCTACAACTTCAATTCGATGTCGCTAAGTACGTGCTAGATGCTCGCCTAGAGTACAAACAACGTGCTGAGAAAGCACAGGTTACCCGTGCTAAGAACGAGCGCATTGATCGTATCATCGAGCGTAAGCGTGATGAAGAACTCGAGAATATGTCTGTAGAAGAGTTGGAAAAACTCAAAGCAGAATAATCTCTAATGGGAGAGGCCTACGGCCTCTTCTATGAATTGAACCAAATTTCCCTAACACATAATCCAAAAGGAAAGACTCATGTCTCAAGAACAAGCAATCACTGTAACAACTAAAGCAACAGCAGCTCTAGACAAAGTAGCAACAGCAGTCGCTAAAGCAGTAGCTGATCTACAATCTGTTAATGACGTACACGGTGAAGTACTAGGCCAAGTAGCTGAAGCACAGCAAAACTTGAACCAAATCCACGAAGATACTGAAATTGCAGTACGTAAAGCGAAAGTTGAACTAGATCTACGTGTTACTGAGCACGCTGACGGCGTACTTGCTACACTTCTATCTGAGCGTGGTCTAACTTCTATTGACGAAAATGCACTGGTTGATCTACGTAATAAAGCTGATCGCACTTCATACGAAGTTGATGTTGAAATCAAGAAAGCGGTTAATGCAGCACTTACGAAGAAAGACACTGAGCACCAACTAGAACAAGCTGAAGTGAACCAAACAAATGCAGTTCGTACAGCTCAAATGGAGTCTCGTATCGAGTCTCTAGAGCAACAGCTTGAAGCATCTCGTCGTGAAGTTGAGAACCTAACTGCACAACTATCAGCAGAGCGTGAAGCTGGTACAGAGCGTGCTCGTGCAGCAGGTTCAATGACTATCAATGCCGGTGGTAAATAATAGTCGCCATGGTAGGGGGAGCTACGCTCCCTTTTCCGAACCGGAGACTCGGATGAGATTCGGTATATAAAACGGGGTTGAACCAACCTAGGGCAGATGCAAAAGGCTTTGTCAGGCCAGCTTACATCGTTCAGTCGGAGGACTGAATTGAACCAATAAACTAAGCATAGAGGGACGCCAACCTCATGACACTAAATTCAAAATATCTATTGTATGACTTTAATTGAGAAAAGTTGTACGGTATTAGTTAGATAGTATGACTCAACATACAGTCTAAATAGTTGGAAGCTACTACCAAGATCAAAGTGTAGCACTTAACTACTATTCGATATTCTCTTTCTATGGGACATTCCAGTGGCTTCAGTGCGGCATGGAATTGACAGGGCATAGCTAGTCGTAGAGGACTGATCACCTCGTAGACACACTACCCCGACCGTGGAGCAATACTAGTTCGTGCAGACGATAAAGACAGAGAGAGAATAATGAATAGCTGTTGACGTGGTTATTCTTTTGTTATTGGTTAACATAAATTCCTTATGAACGCACCTCCGTAGTGCTCGGCGAAAGTCGCTAGAAACTGGACTTCAATTCAGGTGGGAAGCCTGATACCTATTCACTACAACACGATCTGATAGTCTGTCGTTGTAGTCTGCCTTTCGGGTGGCAGTCGGCAAGCTGATGCTAGATACTGATCAGTTGAGCAAGTGGGAGACTTGCACTAATCACTGACTACTGGATTTGAACCATGAAAAAAGTAACCCCTGAAGTGGCTGAATCACTTAAAGCTATTACTGGTTGCCCTAGAAGAACTGAAGACATTGTTAAGAACTTCGATATTGATCGTATTTCCTTTTTGAACCACATTCGATCTGCTCGTGCTTCGGGTATTCCGGTAGAACATATTGGGCCAATGTCCCATCGGTATTTCTATCTTCCTGCCGAGTATCGTTACAACATCAAAGAACCATACGCAGTAACAATAAAAAAGATACTGAGCAATACTCGTGAAGAAGACGATGTAACTACCGAATACCTAGCAAAACTATTGTGTATCACAAACAACCATGTACGTTCTGTACTCTATGCTTGGAAGAAAAAAGGGCAAGTTATCTACAGTGCACCTACCGGCATTGGAAGACAAAAGAAATACTGGACAGTGCCTACCGAACCTGTTGAACAAGAGACTTAGTCCTCTGGTTCATCGCAAGCTCTGCGATTAATAAGTGATGAGTGAAGTGCATTGAGAGAATGTACACCCTTTTATTAACTTAGAGGAAATGGCATGGCACAAGATACCTTAGCTAAAAAGAAACAAGCGTATCTACTGTTTAAACAAGGTTGGAATGCCAAGCAGGTAGCACAACATATGGGCGTTAGTGTCCGTATGGTTTATCGCTACCGTGATGAATACGAACTTCATCAGCTACGTGAATTCCGTGAGCAGTTTAGAGCTGCTCTAGAGATTGCTGATGCTTCTCAACCATTATCTGTATTTCTACAGATCTTCAAGGCGCAAGCAAAGAAAGGTAAGAACAGTGAAAAATCCGCTTAAAATTAAAACAGTTGATGACGTAATGTCTGATACTGTCGGTCAACTACAACTGATCGAAGAACGTGAACAGCGAAAGTCTGAAGCGTTAGAAAAGCAAATTGAAAAGTTGAACCAACAGAAGGAAACTTCTGACGGTGAAGTGAGTAAGGCCAAGATGGGCATTCGAAACTTTACCAAACTATTCACACAAGAGTTGCCCGACAACGAATAGTGACAAAACCTAAGTCTCCCTTGTTGGGGGACTTTATTTTTGTTACTTGCTAACCGCACCTTATTAAAGGTGGAAAGGTTACAGTTGGCTGGGCAACTGAGACATACAAGTGAACCACCTTAGTAGTCTTCTCTCACTTGTGTGATCCCAGCATTATTTGAACCAGTTGGTATTCCTATTAACTTAGGCAACACAATATATTTGCCGACTGGTTCACCCTCTTTTACACAAACCCCCCTATGATCCAAATACGCTCGGGTTATTTGTTTTGCCACTGCTAACTAACGAACACCTAAACATGAAAACTGAGGTGATCGCTATGAGTTTTGATTTGGTAGGGGTCTTTTCACAGGACAGGATTATGTCAGACGAATTAGATTTAGAATTATTTCGTACCTCTAAAGAAACCCAATATCCTGCTCTGGTGGATTTAGCAGTACTTGACCCCAATGCAGCAGATAATCTCATTGTAAATTGGTTCAATACCTGCGAAGGAAATACTCAGTTAACCCGACTACTTAGAGATTACCGTTTAGAGATTGCAAATTTGAACCAAACTGTTGAAGAGCAAGAGCGGGCTATTAAGAAAGAAGGTGTAGCCGGTTTAGTAATTGGAACCATGTTAGGTGCTGCAACTGTAGGCGCATTAGTTCTAGTGTTTGGGGGATAGAATGAGATCATTTAACCAGAAAGAGATTGAAGACTTTTTGAACCAATCTCCAAGCAAAGCTTATAAGCAAGTACCTCACCAATTTAATTCTAGTCATGCAGGCAAAGCTTGCTGTACTAAATGTGGGCTGCTCGCCCTTCGAAATAGAGCAACCGACTGGTGTATTGAAAAAGGATGTGAGTTTGAGAACCACCCTGACTACACCAATGCAATGAAACGTTTAACCAAATAACCTTGAGAGAACACAATGAGTAATTTAGATTTTGCAGTATCTCCACTAAAAGCAATTCCTTTGATTGAACGTGCAATGCGAAAGCGTATTGTACCAATCCTGAAAGGTTCACCGGGTATCGGTAAATCCGACATCATGCGTAAGATCGCTCGTAAGCACGGCCTGAAGCTAGTAGATATCCGACTAGCACAAGTTGACCCAGTAGAGCTTAACGGCTTCCCTAACTTTACTGCTGACGGTAAAGCAGTATACGCACCAATGGATATCTTCCCAACTAAAGGGCAAGAACTTCCACTACTTCCTGAGTTTGAAGACAAGAAAGACGAATACAAAGCCTTACTTAGTTCTGGTTCAGAAGAAGAAATCAAAGCATTCCAGAAAGAGTTCTGTTACAAAGGTTGGCTACTATTCTTCGATGAGATCACCTCTGCTAACCGTCAGGTACAGGCAGCAGCATACAAAATCATCCTAGACCACTTGGTAGGCCAATTCGAGCTTCACCCTAATGCACTCTGTGTAGCGGCAGGTAACCTGTCTACGGATAAAGCTGTTGTAAACCCAATGTCTACAGCACTTCAATCACGTATGTCTCACTTGACTCTACGTGTTGATAAAGACGAATGGGTTCAATGGGCAATCGAGAACGGTGTAGACCCTCGTGTAATTGCATTCATCGAGTACCGTGATGATCTGCTCCACGACTTCAATCCGAACCATAATTCAGATACTTTCCCTTGTCCTCGTACATGGAAATTCATGTCTGACCTTGTGGAAGACGATACAACAATCAGCACATCACTTATGCCTTTACTAGTTGGTACTGTGGGCAGTGGTGCAGCAGGTGAGTTCCGTACCTTCACTGAAATCTGGACAGAACTACCTTCTCTGAAAGAAATTGCAGCATCTCCCAAGCATACAACTGTACCTCGTGAAGGTGCTACTTGTTATGCGACAGTTGGTATGTTGGCGTCATCCGTTGACCTGACTAACATCCAAGCCGTTTGTGAGTATGTACGTCGATTGGGTTCAGAATTTCAATTGGTATTTGTACGTATGGCATTCAAATACAACCGTACACTGATCCAAAACCCAACATTCCAACAAATGTTGAAAGACTTCCGCAAGGATTTGAAAGACGAGGAATAAAATGTTTGATCGTGATAAGGCTCTAAGTAAAGCTAAAGTTGCCATTATGATGAAACCGAATACTGCATTCATTTCATCAGTACTAATGTCACTTAAATCAAAGTGGGATGATAAACATGCTACGGCTTATACAGATGGCCTAAGCATCAGCATTTCTACTCCTTTTTGGGAAAGACTAACACCGGGGCAACGAATATTCTTGTTGCTCCACGAAACTTGGCATGTAGCGTTTTACCATGTAACTCGTTGCAAAGAATCCAAGAAATATGAACCACAAAGATGGAACTATGCCTGCGACTACTACATCAACCTGATGTTGGTCAAAGAAGGTTTTGAATTCATTGAAGGTGGTTTATTGAACCACGACTATGATGGTATGACTGTAGATGAAATCTATGATGCATTACCAGAATCTTTGCCTAATAACTTGTTAGATGGTGATATGGTCGAAGGTGGTTCAATGGAAGATGAGCAGCCTACACCAGAAGATGTTAAGTCCCGTATCACTGAAACTCTATCTAGAGCAATGATGCAAGCTAACATGGCTGGTCAAGCTAGTTCAATTCCTGCGGATATTCGACGTGCGGTTGAAAAGATCCGTAACCCACGATTACCTTGGAATGTTGTTCTTGAACAATACCTAAGTGATCGTATCCAAGACGAATACTCTTGGAATAAACGTAATCGCCGATTCTCTCATGTGTATCTTCCTGCGTTAGACTCAGAAGGTATGGGTGAGATTCGTTGTTATGTGGATTCATCTGGTTCAGTGAGCCAGAAAGAGCTTGCTCTTGAAGTAAGTGAAATGTGCTATATCAAAGAAGTAGCCAATCCAACATTAATGACACTTCGTGCCTTTGCGTGTTCATTGGGTAAAGTCCAAGAATTCGAACGTGATCAAGAAATCGAATTCGACGTTGATGTAGGTGGTGGTACTAGTTTCGGCCCAATCTACAACGACCTGATGGACAATCCCGAAACTGAAGTGGCAGTGATTTTCACGGATGGATGCCTAGCTATTCCAGATACATCGGCCCTTCCATGTGACCTTGTATGGGTTATTGTTAATAATCCTACTTGGACGACTAACACAGGCCGTGTTATTCACATGGAGATAAACCAAGGAGACTAGAAATGGCAAGACGTACTAAAACACGTACTGTGTCCTTTCGGAACTATGCCCTGCAACATACTAAAATGTGTTGCTTTTCCAAAGTTGAACCAAAGAAGCTAGATCTCGTGGTGAAACATGGCTCTTGTTCATACAAAGGAATAGACTTTGCAACTCCTTGGCATTATGGGGTTATCCCGCCCTGTGATGAAGCAAAGTGGGGGCTAGATCTAGAAACCCTAGATCACATTTGGTTCATAACCAGCGAATGGAAGAAAGTTGAATTTCATCTTATTCAATGGTTGAACCATTGTCAAAGTATGGTAGACATCGTTAAGTTGTTACCAGACTCAATAACCGATAAGTTTGAGGTGCCGATAACGGGTTTACCTACCTTGTCGGATGAGTGGATAGACATGGTTCATAACTCGGAAGAGTTTAACATGTTAGAGACACTTGTGTTTACTAACGAGATCTTGGAACAATGATGTGCCATACTAATTGGCCTTCATCAATCAGAGGTCTATATGCGCCATATTATTCATTCTGAACCATACGATATGGCAGTGCTCATTAAAGACGCTGCCCTTCGTAATTCTGAAATTGAAAAACACTATTTGAACCAAAAAGGATTCAAAGCCATCTCCTTCTCACTTGATTATGGTGGAAAGAAGAAGCCGACCGCTACAGTGGTGAAAGATTATCTTGATACATTGCTTCCAGTCCTTGAGCAATGTGGAGTACGAGATCTGCTTGTATGCGATACGGAATATTTCAAAAAGCTTTGTAAGGTTCAAAAAGCTGATCCTCATTACGGTTATGTTCTGCCGGTAGCAATACCCGGCTATGAGCATATGAACGCTGTACTATGTACCAACTATCAAGCATTGCTATTCAATCCGAATATGCAAGACAAGATAGACCTAGCTCTTAATACCATGGAAACCCATAAACAAGGTTCCTATGAAGAGATTGGTTCAAACATCGTTCAATTCGAAGAATACCCTGACGAGTACGATCAAATTCAGAAGTGGCTTGACAGCCTATTACTTCTTCCAGCTCTTACATGCGATATTGAAGCTTTCAGCCTCAAGCATTATGACGCTGGTATTGGGAGTATTTCTTTTGCTTGGGATACTAGTAGCGGTATTAGTTTTGCTGTTGACTATGTTCCAACAGTACCGCATGAAATTAAAGTGTGGTGTAAGAAAGACAAGAAATACAAGACAAGGCAGGCAGTAGGAAAGCAAGGATACAATGCACGTATCCGTAAGATGTTGAAAGAGTTCTTCATCAAGTACGAGGGTACTCTTATTTGGCACAACGCTTCCTATGATATTTCAGTGCTGATCTACCAGTTATGGATGGATAACATCATTGACCAAGATGGTCTACTGGAAGGACTTGAAGTTATGACACGTAACTTTGAGGACACTAAGATTATCACTTACTTGGCAACGAATAGTTGTGCAGGCAACAAGCTAGGTCTTAAAGACCAAGCGCATGAATTTGCAGGCAACTACGCTGAAGACGATATCAACGACATTCGCCTAATCCCAAAAGATCAGTTGTTACGTTACAACCTGATTGACTGTCTGTGTACTTGGTACGTCATGGACAAGCATTATCATACTATGGTTCTAGACGAGCAGTATAAATTGTACGTTGACCTTATGAAGCCTCATCTGATCGACATTATTCAGATGCAGCTCACTGGTATGTGTTTAGACATGAACCAAGTCCATAAAGCTGAGAAAGAGTTACAGACGATTCACGATACTCACTTAAATGCTTTAATGGGGCATCGTTTAATCAAAGAGTTCACTCACCAGTTACGTCTTGATAAGATCGAGGCAGACAACAAGAAACTCAAAAACAAGGAGCGTACCTATGAAGAGGTATCTCACCTTACCTTTAATCCTAATAGTGGTGTGCAGTTACAACGGTTGCTCTACGAGTGCATGGAGCTTCCAGAAATTGATTACACCAAATCAGGTGCTCCAGCCACCGGAGGCAAGACCTTAAAGAAATTATCCAAGTTAACTCAAGACGAAGATGCCATCTTTATTTTGAACCACTTGAGAGAATATATTGGTGTGAATAAGGTTCTTACTTCATTCATCCCTACCTTTAAGGAAGCTCCAAAAGCACCAGACGGAATGCATTACCTATTTGGTTCATTCATTCTAGGCGGTACTGTATCAGGACGCTTATCCTCCAAAAACCCTAATCTTCAACAGATTCCATCTGGTTCAACCTATGCCAAAGTAATTAAGAAATGCTTTGTGGCACCTAAAGGTTGGCTATTCTGTGGGGCAGATTTCAATGCTCTAGAAGATAGGATCAATACTCTCTTAACCCGTGACCCAAACAAAGAAAAAGTACTGCTAGATGGTTTCGACGGACACTCATTCCGTACATACCACTTCTGGCCTCATAAGTTTTCGCACATTAACCCCGATGACCCAGCAAGTGTTAATACCATTCAGAAAGACCATGACGCTGATCGTAGTCGATCTAAACCGGTACACTTTGCTATGCAATACCAAGGCACATGGGCAACTCTAATGAAGAACTGTGGCTTTAGTGAGCAAGAATCCAAGGATATCGAGGCTAACTATCAAGTTCTTTATAAGAAGTCATTCGATTGGGTTCATGAACGAACCAAAGAAGCTTCTAAAAATGGATATGCTACTGCTGCATTCGGTTTGCGTATCAGATGCCCACTGCTCGGTAAGACTATTCTAGGTACTAGAGTAACTTTGAACCAAGCGGCAGCAGAAGCGAGAACACTTGGTAATGCTATCTCGGGACAATCCTACGGATTGTTAAATGGACGTGCATCTGTTGAACTTATGCAGAAAGTACGTAATCATCCTAAGATGAGGAAGTGCATCAAACAATGTGCCCACATCCATGATGCGCAGTATTTCTATGTTAAGGATGATCTCGAAGCAATCGAATGGTTGAATCGAGAATTGCCTAAAGCCATGAGATGGCAGGAACTTCCAGAGTTACAGCATGATCGTATTACCCTTCCGGCTGAATTAGATATCTTCTACCCTACTTGGGCAGACGGTTTCCAGTTAGAGAATGATATGACTCAGGCTGAAATTGCTGAAGTTTGTAGAGCAGAAGCTCAAAAACGAAGAGAGAGTGAAAATGGGTAAAACCTACAAAGATCGGGCTAACCATGCCCGCTTTAATGACTATGAACCAAATGGTGCTAATGAGTTCGAACTAGCGAAGATCTTAGAGCGTAAGCATAACAAAGGTCTAAGACACGGTAACAATCGCAAGAGTGAAGCCAAGTCTAAGAAACTAGAACGTCGTAAATTCCGTCGCCAACTGGAGAACTTTAGTCATGATTAAAATCAACAACAAGCACCAAAACGTTACGTTACCTCAAACCGTCGAGAACATTGCACGCTGGCACAACGAGCGCAACCTGATTGATGGAACCACTTCGTATAAGCAAACTGAAAAGTTACTTGAAGAGTTCACCGAACTTGTTTCAGCTCAACTTGCCCGAGACACCGGCTTAAAACCATCACCTGAGTATGTCTATGCCGAAACTCGCTCAATGCTAAACCGTCTTTTCGAAGCAGGTCGAATCAAAGGAATTGAACCAGAACATGCTGAAGATGAACTTCAGGATGCTGTTGGTGATATGCTTGTGGTTCAAACTAACATTGCAGAACGTGAAGGCTTTACCATTGCCGATGCAGCATTCAATGCTTACCTAGAGATCAAAGATCGTAAGGGTAAAATGATTGATGGTACTTTCGTGAAGGAGGCTGACCTATGATCAATCCATTCAAAGGATGGTTCAAAAAACGTGAACCAAGGCTACTTCAGAGCTTTGCTCTAAAAGGTCAGGTGTTTGATCAAGCAGTAACAAAAATTGATGACCCAAACTGGGATATTTCAATTCGAGTACGTAGAGAATTCTGGCGTATTGTGCGTAAACATCATCCAGAAATCGAAGGCCAAGCTAACCGTGTATTCGTTCATGGTTCAGAAATCTATATCGTAACCATTCCAAACGATATTGACTCAGATAATATCTACTCAAACTTAGTAGATGGTAAGCGGGAGTTCTACGTATGATCAATGTAAAAGTTATTGCTGATTCCAAATATGGTTCAAATCGTGTTACTACGTTTGAATTGGAATACCCTCGTTACGTACATAGTGAGTTAATGACTCACCGTGTATTCTCACGTAACGCTGCATCATCTCGTGCTATCCCAATCGAGAAGATGATCGAACAAGCTACACAAAACACTGTTATTCCAATGTGGACTAAGAACCAGAAAGGTATGCAGGGTTCACTTGTTACTGATCTGGATACAATCAACGAAGCAAACCGTATCCTTGAAGCAATGTTAACTGACGTTGTCGAAAGTGTACGTGAGCTAAGTGAATTGGGTATCCATAAGCAAAACGCTAACCGTTATCTTGAACCATTCCAGCACATCAAGACGATTGTTACGGCTACTGAATTTGAGAACTTCTTTGATCTACGTTATCACGAAGATGCTCAACCAGAAATTCGTGCACTTGCTGTAGAAATGTTTGCGGCATACCACAAGTCGAAGCCTAAGCTACTTAAAGCAACTGAATGGCATCTACCTTACGTTGATGTACCGGTAATCTACCCTGGTTCAGACAACGGAGATAGTGATGCTATCTCACTAGATGAAGCTAAGAAGATTTCAGCATCTTGCTGTGCTCAAGTTAGCTATCGTAAGAATGACACTTCTGTTGAAAAGGCAGAACTTGTCTATGATCGTCTAGTAGGTGGTGAACCACTTCATGCATCACCATTCGAACATGTATGTCGTCCTTTGGCTCAAAGCGAAGAACAACGTGGTAACCTAATCGGTTTCCGTCAGTTACGCCAGAACATTGAGGATGCTGTATGAACAAATCTGTAGTAGATATCCTACAGTTAGCTCAAGACTGTGTAGGTGATCGTGCGGTAGAACGGGATACTGATGCAGAACGTAGCATGAAGACGTGTATTGATGCATTTAATGCCATGTATGGCACCGAGCTTACCGAAGAACAGGGATGGATGTTCATGGTATTCCTGAAGGCTTCAAGAGCCAAAGGTGGTAAGTTCAAGCTGGACGACTACGTAGATATGGCAGCTTATGCAGGTTTAGCAGGAGAATGTCATGGCTCGAAAGTTCAGTAACAATCACGCAATTAGCCTACCGTTAGCGGTATGGCTAGCCCGAGACGAGTATGATCACGATGACCGACCCAATGTAATATCGGCAACGAGTTTACTGAAGTCAGTACGTCAGATTGTACTTAGTACCCGTGTGGTGCCAACAGCAGGTAATATGGAGGATATCTCTAATAGACTTGCCTCTCGTATTGGTACTGCGTTACATAACTCAGTAGAACACGCATGGACGGAAAATTATGGACGTGCCCTTAGTGATCTTGGTTATCCTCAACATGCTATTGATCGTGTTGTTATTAACCCTGATAAAACTAAAGAAAGTGATATCCCTGTGTATTTTGAGCAACGGAGTGAAAAACAGATTGGAAAATGGATTGTCTCTGGTCAGTTCGATCTCGTTTTTGACGGGGCTGTTAACGATGTCAAGTCTACTTCTGTATATACGTGGATAAACAAAACCAACGACGAGAAGTATAAGAAACAATTGTCCATTTATCGCTGGCTCAACCCAGAGATAATTACTAAGCCACATGGTGCTATCCAATTCATCTTCAAGGATTGGAACAAGAACATGGCTATGGGTAAGGACAAGAGATACCCTAAACTTCCTGTGATGGAGTACAAACTCGAACTGGATTTACCTTCTACCACTGAAATGTGGATTACACAGAAGTTGAACCAGATAGATGAATATTTACAAGTGCCGGGACCTGAGTTACCGTTGTGTACCCCAGAAGACCTATGGCAGTCTGAACCACAGTTCAAGTATTATTCATCGCCTTCGGCCAAACGTGCTACTAAAGTGTTCGATAACATGGCAGAAGCAAGACGTTACTTAATGGTTCAAAAGAAGGGTATTGGTCTAGTGAAGGAAGTATATGGTGAACCTACAGCTTGTAAGTTCTGTCCGTGTGCCGGTATTTGCTCCCAGTACAAAGGTTTTGTACAACAAGGTCTAATTAAATAGGGGGCTGTCGCCCCTTTAATGAGTCTAACATCTAAGGAATAACATGGAACTCAAGCCATTATCCGAGGTGGACTATAATCCAACTCAAGAGGATCTACTTCAGATTCTGAGAACCAAAACTCAGAATGTAGAATCCGATCTATACTTTCGTACAATCATTGCTTTCTATCTGTCTCAGATTGCTTCCTCAATGCGTGCAACCATTGTTACGCCACACCGAGGTAAGCTACCAGTAAACATGTTTGTGTGTGCGTTAATGGAGTCTGGTGCCGGTAAGGGTTATTCAATGAACATCATGGAGCGAGAAATCGTTCAGGGGTTCAGTGAGACTTTCCGTAAACAGACATTCCCTAATGTATCCGAGCAGTCTATTGATGACGAAGCTCGTAAACGTGCAGTTCGGAACCAAACTGATGAAGCTGAAGAACGTGAAGAACTCTGGAAAGAGTTTAACTCACTAGGCGCTATGCCTTATAGCTTTGACTCTGGTTCAGGCCCAGCCTATAAACAAGTGCGAACCAAAGCGCAGATTGCAGGTATTGGTGCCACTAACTTTATTGGTGATGAGATCGGTACTAACCTAAGTAGCTGGAGCGAAATGCTAGCAGTTAACTTGGAAGCATACGATGTCGGTTTGATTAAACAGAAAATCACTAAAAATGGTTCAGACTCCAAGCGATACGAAGAACGTAGTGACCCAGTACCGGCAAACATGTTGGTATTTGGTACACCTTCAAAACTATTTAACGGTGGTATTGAAGAGCGTGAATTCATTTCATTGCTTGAAACTGGCTATGGTCGTCGATTCCTATTTGGTATCGGTAAGAAGACAGTAGCCCAAGATATGACAGCCGAAGAACTGTTTGATATCTTAACGAACCACAACAGTGATGCGCTAGTTACCCAACTGGCTCACCGTTTCCAGACACTAGCTGATGAGATCAACTACAACCGTGAGATTGCTATCTCGAAAGACGTAACGTTGATTAACTTACAGTACCAATTGGACTGTGAGAAACGTGCATCTGCTATGTCTGTGTTTGAACCAATTCGTAAAGCAGAAATGCAGCACCGTTACTTCAAAGCATTGAAGCTAGCAGGTGTATATGCATTCATTGATTGCACGCCTGAGATCACAGAAGAACAAATGTATGCAGCTATTAAGTTAGTTGAAGACAGTGGTAAAGCTTGTGATCGTATCTTGTCGCAAGATAAGAACTATGTACGACTAGCGAAGTACATTGCAGCAGTTGGTAAAGAAGTTACTTATGCTGACCTAGTTGAAGACTTACCGTTCTTCAATGGTTCAAAAGCAGCGAAAGACGATATGATGTCGTTAGCTCGTGCTTGGGGTCACCGCAATAACGTAATTATTACTAAAAAGTTTGATGATGGTTTTGACGTGTTCCGTGGTGAAACTCTTAAAGAGACTGACCTGAATAACATGATCTTCTCCGCATCAAATCATGTTGCATACAATTACACGCCTTCTACAAGTGCTAACCTGAAGAATGTACGAGCATGGGAGAATTTCCATCGAGTTGCTACTCAGTCAGGTGTGCATTGGTGTAACCATACTTTCGAGGATGGGCACCGAGTAGAAGAGAAATCTATTCCTGAATTCAACATGGTAGTTATTGATGTTGATGGGGAATGTTCGTTAGAGACAGCACGTATGCTTATGCAAGACTACAAGTGCTTCTTCTACACAACCAAACGTCATACAGAAGACGAGAACCGTTTCCGTATTGTGGTTCCACTCAAATATCACTTGAAGATGACAGCTAACGAGTACAAGGAGTTCATGAACAACTTGTTTGCTTGGCTACCATTTAAAGTTGATGAGCAAACGAACCAACGCTGTAAGAAGTGGTTAAGTCATCCGAGTGATGAGTCATCGTACAATGATGGCGAATTATTAGATCCAACTCAGTTCATCCCTAAGACAGCCAAGAATGAAAGACGAATGGCTGAAGCTCAAGACATTGGCGATATGGATAAAGTAGAACAGTGGTTCGCTCGCTCTATTGAAGAGGGTAACCGCAACAATACTATTCTGAAGTACGCTTTAATGCTCCTAGACGGGGGCATGGCCCCTGACGAGGCTGAAACCAAGACTATTCAATTCAACGCTAAGTTGAAAAATGGTCTGTCTACTGATGAGTTACGAACAACAGTCCTTAAAACCCTATGGGTAAGGGCACAAGAACAAGGGAAAATCTAATGGATTTATCAAATAAATCTTACTCCGAACTAGTACACCTTCGTGCTTTAGTGAACCAAGCTATCGCTGAACAAAAGACTTCTGTTGTAGAACGTCTTAACAAAGGTGAAATCGTGCCAAACTTCCGATTCAAAGAAGGTCGCATGAAACGTGCAGTTACGAACCAAGGTATGTTGGTTCAAACTCTTCGTGATAAAGGTCTAAGCAATGAAGACTTGTACGAAGCTAAGTTCGTAGGCATTCCTACGCTAGAGAAAGTTTTGAAAGCTAAACTGTCTCAAGCAGATGCTGAAAAGATCTTGAAACGTCATATCGAAGTTTCATACGGTAATCCAACACTTGAGTACACAGGTGAATAATGACTAAGCAGAACGACAACTTAATTCTCGTAGTAGGGAAGTCGGCTGCTGGTAAGTCGATGTGTCTTAAAGACATCAAAGGTCATGATGGCGTAATGTATTTGAACTGTGAGAGCGGTAAGAAATTACCATTCAAGAACAGCTTCAAGCGCCTGACAATCACTGACCCTTACATGGTATTTCAAGCTTTCCAGAAAGCTGAAGAAATGCCTGAGATTCATACGATTGTAATTGACTCCCTAACGTATCTGATGGATCTGTTTGAGTCCTTATACGTTGTACCTAAAGCCGGCACCAAACAAGGTATGCAGGCTTGGTCTGACTACGCACAGTTCTTTAAAGCACTAATGCAGCAATATGTTGCAGCTTCTACAAAGAACGTTATCATGACTGCTCACACTGCTGATGAAGTTAATGATGACATGATCAAAGAAACTTTGGTGAAAATCAAAGGTTCGGTCATGAACAACGGCGTAGAGTCTTACTTCTCACAAATCGTGGCATGTAAGAAGATGAAACTGAAGCATCTAGACGGGTATGAATCAGATCTGCTAAACATCACTGACCGTGAGACACGTTTGAAGCACAAGTATGTGTTCCAAACTGACCTTACAGCAGATACGATCAATGAACGTATTCGTGGCCCATACGGAATGTGGGAAGAAAACGAAATCTTCATCGACAACAATATTCAACTAGTACTTGATCGAATTCACGAATACTACGACGAAGAGTAGTAGTGAACCAGATTACCATTAATGAGGGGACTACGTCCCCTTTTGCGAAATGAAACACAGGAAAAAGAAAATATGTTAGACGCACTAAAACTATCACCAGAAGTTGAACTAGAAGATGATAAAGATGTACTTGGCGGTGGTGGCCCACTGAAAACAGACATCTACGCACTTACATGTGAATACATGTATCTAGAGCAAACTAAGTCTGGTGCAGTTATGGCAGTAGGCAGCTTCAAAGAAGAAGACTCAGGCCGTAGCATTCGCTTTAGCGAGTGTGTTATGTCTAAGAAGTCTGGTACTTTGAAAGCGACTTACACTGACAAGAAGACTAAGAAAGAGCGTCCATTGCCGGGTTACACCAAGGTACTGCACCTTGCGAAAGTAATTGGCCTAGGCGTAGCTGACTTGTCTGGTCTAGCGTGTGAAGCGAAGGTTCTAAAACTGTTCGACTTCAAAGAGCGCAAAGACGTTCCACAAGAGAAAAACGTACTTACGGATTTCCTTGGTGCCAAACTAAAAGCGGGTATCTACCTAGTTCGTGAATCCAAAATGGAAGAAAGTGAACCAGGTAAATGGGATCAGCCTACAGGCGAAGAGTTCGCTAAGAACGATATCGTTAAGTGGTTCAACGAAGATGGCCTAACCATTGAAGAAATGGAGAAAGGTGTAGGTGATGTACCATTCGCTGATCAGTGGCGTGAAGCTCACGCAGGTAAAGAGCGTGATAACCGTGTGAAAGATGCAGCTCCTAAAACTGGTGCACCACAACTAGGTGGTAATGCTCCAGCAGGTGGCGGCAGTCTTAACTTCGATTAATGAATAGGGGAGTGGTAACAGCTCCCCTTCGCATTTTTAAGAATAAAAAGGGTGATAAGTGGTCTGTTAATTTGAACCAGTACCGTAATACCCACTTCCAAAGTCTTAACAAACTAAAGAAGAATTACAAAGACTTGGTTTATTCCCAAGTGAACCACTTAACTCCCTTTAATTGTATTAGACTTACCATCCATATCTATGCTGCTAATAAGCGGCTATTCGATATAGGTAACGTTGGTTCAATACACGAGAAATTCTTTTTAGATGCACTCGTCGAGTTGGGGAAGCTACCGGACGATGACTACACTCACTGTCCTGAAACCCATACGTACTTCAAGGGAATCGACAAAGATCACCCTAGAGTGGAATTTATAATCGAGGAAATCCCGATGTCACTATTTCAAATCAATAAACCAGAACGCATCCCAGTAGATATTCGAACCACTGCGCATGATCTGGAACAACTGATCCGTGAAGCAATTGCAAAAGAAGACCCATCTATCGACGTAACTGAGATTCGTCTAGTTGGCCTTGAGGCAATTGAGATCGACGCATTCGTAGGTGATGCACCTAAGAAAAAGACTACACGTAAAGCTAAGAAAGCTGAACCAAAGAAAGAAGAGGTTCCGGCTGAAGTACTGAACGAAGTAGTTGAAGCGCAAGAAAAGAAAGCAACTGAAACTGCTGAAAAACCAGTTGAGACTACGGAAGACGATGATCTACCGTTTGACCTTGACGATGTTGCAGACCCTGAAGCAGACAGTGCTGGCTTAACTTTCGCAGACCAAGAACTATCGCTAATTGATGAAGTGCTAGCTGAAGAGTCAAACGAAGGTTCTGCCGATGAACCACTAAACACTCTAAGCTTTGAATCTGATGAAGTCGAAGAGACTGAACCAGAAGCACCTACTACTACCGTAGCCGATATGTTTAAGTAATCGCCTATGTTTTTGACCATTCCTTTTAACCCGTTCATGATGCTTGCTTTCATGGTGTTCTGTTTAGCTGTACTACTGTTTGGCTATAGAGCCTTTAAATGGTTCAGAGATGGAATGGCAAAAGCAAACGCTGAACTTGAAAAAGAAAAGAAGGGACACTAAGTGTCCCTTTTTTATTGAGGCAACTATGACTCGTTTGAACCAAACTAAACGTAAACAAATCGTCCATAATGCATTAAAGAAAGCGGGAGTACTCTCACGCAAAGCTGCATTAAAAGAACGTCGAGCTAAATTAGCAGAAGATATTTACTACTACGCTTTAGGCGGTAAAGCTCGTTACGAACAGATCAATGCACTGTTTAAAGAAACCCGAGAAAAATACAGTGTACCCGATGAATTAGAACCATTTGTAACTAGTAACGTATACCTGAAACCTAAACAAGACTACGAAATCTATGCTGCATTTGGCGGTAGACAAATGAATCTTCAGTTTAATGGTGAAGATGAACCACATCGATGTAAACACGTTTATCGTCCTTTCTGGAGTTCAATGGGTAGTAACCGTCAATTATTCCCAGTAGATCATAAATACAGTCTAGAATTTGATGCTATCGAATTAGAAGCAAAAACTGTTAAAGACATTGAAGAAGCTACAACAGCACAGGTAAGCGCAGTTGTGAACAGCGTAAACACTTATAAGCAATTGCTTAATGTGTGGCCTGAAGCAGAAGAACTTTTACCTGCTGAAGAAAAGAGAGCCACCGGCACAGGTTTGCAAGTAAATGTCGAATCGCTCAATACTCTACTGAACCTACCATCAGAAGAAAAGGGAGCCTAAGCTCCCTCTTTATTAGTTAGTGAATGTACGTAGTAACAGTGAGTTACTGATCATCTCAAGTGGATTGTCTGGTAGCCTTACACGGGCTGCTAGAGTATTCAACGATAGTAGTGAATCAATCACACTTGGGATAGCTCCACCCGTCATTGCGTTTAACACATTGAAGATGATGTTACGTGCAGAGTTCTCACGGAAGTTACGAATGATCTGCTTCTGAATACGGAAGTAGTACTTAGTGAACCAAAGTACACCCATATCGTTCAGGTACTGAATCAACGGTGTTGTCGGCATATCGTAGTTGATAAACACATCCATCGCTAAACCAGTAGCATCACGACGACTCATACCTTCATTCTCTGTCTTGTGCTTGTATAGCGCATAACGAGATACAAAGTCTGATAGCTGTGCTGCCTCATTCATAATCTTAAACAGCTTCGTGTCATGTGACATGTACACGACCTTGGCACCATTACGAATAAATCCCGGTAAGCGAGTAGTCATCGCTTCCACTTTCTGAGTTAACTGCGACTTATGAGAGAACGTATCATCAGCCAGTTCCACATCTTCAACAATCGACTGCAACATACCATCTTCAATTAGACTAGCTACAGGACTCGTTGCCAAATCGTGACGTAGTTCAGCCATTCGCTCTTGGTTCTTATCCAAGTTAGCTGGTTCATATCCCAATTCTACAATCTTCTCTAGTTCGAATAACTCAGCAGCATTTTGACGATAC
>NPIF01000217.1_pt1 | contig 74753 bp, 74 predicted proteins | sample 8637461 | NCBI WGS metagenome assembly NPIF01 (sample SAMN07420641, study PRJNA396082) | bioreactor metagenome | isolation source: sample BR12 brine-fed electro-methanogenic bioreactor BR | place: Japan: Kochi | collected 2016-12-09 | reverse complement strand
TCACGCCAATTTTCTGGTTTTAAGCGCACATCTACTGTTGGCGTTGTTACAAGTGTTGGTTCAAATGTCAGTACAAATGTAGCGGTTGGAGCCGCTAATGTTTTTGTGGGTGTATTTTCCAGTGTAGTGATCGGTGTAATTTGTGAAGTCATTCTTGTGGGAATATTCAAAGATGGCATCTTCAGTGAAATTTTCGATGGTACTTGCAAAGAAATCCCGTCTTGAAAGATCTCAGCATTGTGCAATGTGACGTAATATAGGCATGCTGAAACAAACAATAATGTCAAAAGCAAGTTTAACAATAGTAATATCTTTTTCATTGTCTTTGTCAAATGAAAACTGATACTTGCTTGGCTTCTATGTTTGATATGGAGGCGGCGAAATTATTATTTGTAATGCGGCGCTCAAGTTTCTAGTACTAGTGTAGCAAAATAATCATAAAACCAAAAGCAATAGATGAAAGTATCCTTGTTGTTGTCACTATATCTACCATGATATTTAACTAGTGAAATTGAGATGCCCAAAATAAGAGGAATGACATAGGAATTTTCGTTCTATTTTTACAAACTAATATACAATACATATCAGTTAGAAGCAAAATATTCGGTTCATCCATACCAAAAACATGATCGGAGAACACAATGAACAAATCTAAGGCAACACGGTCCACCAACAAGATCTTATTACTGGTAATCCTGTTTTCTTTCATGCTCCTCCACCAAACCGACAAACTCCTTATCAATCCCATGGGGGAGATGATCATCGAGGAGTTTGAACTCACCGATACGCAGTGGGGCTCGATCGCCACTGCCGCGTTGATCATCGGAGCCATCTTTTATCCTATCTGGGGATATCTGTATGACCGCTTTTCACGGGGCAAACTCCTGGCTCTGGCTTCGTTCATCTGGGGTGGCACTACCTGGTTGAGCGCCATTGCTCCCACATATTCACTCTTCGTTGGGTCACGCGCGACAACCGGCATTGATGACTCCAGCTATCCTGGGCTCTACAGCTTGATCGCAGATTATTTTGCTCCCAAGGTGCGTGGGAAGATATATGGTCTCCTTCAGCTGACCATGCCCCTGGGCTACATGGCGGGGTTGATCCTTTCAACCACCGTAGCGGTAAGTTTGGGCTGGCGCAAGATATTTTACATCACTGGTGGCCTGGGCATTCTCCTCTCGCTGATCATCTTCTTGTTCGTCAAGGATGTTCCTCGCGGCAAGAGCGAACCTGAGATGGAAGATATCCAGGACGTTCCCGAATTACAGAAGTTCAAGTTTGAATGGAGTAAAGTCGGTGATATCTTGAAGAAACCCACCTTGCTGTTCATGTATTTACAGGGTTTCTTCGGTGTGTTTCCATGGAATACCATTGTCGCTTTTATATTCATTTATCTGGGGCAGGAAAGGGGCTATAGTGACACACAAGTGTTGATGACCATGGCACCCGCCATCCTGGTACTCGCACTCGGATATCCCCTGGGAGGGATCCTAGGAGATCATTTCTTTGCAAAAACCAACAAGGGCAGGGTATATGTCGCCATGGTGGGCGTGCTCATGGGTGCCCTCATGCTCTTCTTGACCTTGCGTGTTCCCCTTGAGAACCCGCTTCTGTTTGGTATTATGCTCGCAATAAGCGCAATATTCATCCCCATTGCCGCGCCCAACGTCACTTCCACCGTAAACGACATCACTCTGCCGGAGATGCGCAGTTCTGCGCTGGCTATTCAATATTTCATCGAGTCCAGCGGTGCGGCATTGGCACCTCTGCTGACAGGTATCATCTCGGACGCGCTGCGTGCTGCCGGAAATCCCTCACCGCGTGGAAATGCCATCCTGCTCATCTGCACCTCTACCTGGGTCCTGTGCGGCATCTTCTTCTTCATCACATCCAAATTTATCGATAGAGACGTCAAAAGCCTCCGGCAAACCATGCAGACACGTGCTGAAACGATCTCGCAAAATTAATTCTCAACTTCAGATATATATAAAGAAGGCACCTCAAAAGGTGCCTTCTTTTCAATTACCAATTATGCAATCTATTGTATTCGTCCTGCCCAATAACTGAATACCTCTTCAGCTGGTTTACCATGGATCGAAGCAGAAGCATCATGCACCTGGATGGGGGTGAAATAACCCCGGGCGATCACTCCTGATATCCAAGAGCGCTGGTTTATAACGCGCAGTAATGCCAGATAAACATCTGCCTGCTCCTGCACATCCACCATCTGGGTTTGCTGTTCCGCCATTTGGGGATCCAGGTCGGTCAGATCATTGCAATGAACATCAAAACTCACACAGCCCTTGCTGGTACCATCAATAGATGGCACGCTCAAACCCAGTATGAGCGGTTTTTGGATGGATGTGTAGAAGTTATACACTTGCGAATCGATGAGTTGAGCAGCACTCTGCGTTAATGCCGCCAGATCAGGGGTCTCAGATGCAGATAATTGTGGCGTTAATTCCAAATATGTGAAATCCACTTTATCGACCCATTCCGGCAGGTTCGCTGGATCAGAATAGAACGGGATAGCTACACCAATCGCACCTGCATACTGTGTCCGGATGGTATTCAGCAATTCTTCCATTTTCGGTTCCAGATCAGAAGGTAGATTATAGGAACCTGGCCTCAAGAAAGGCATGATCTCTTCGCCACCCAGGATAAATGCATCCACATTTTGTTGTACTGCCAATTGCACATAATGCAAAATGAATCTTTGATAGGTTTCGAACCAGGTATGCCACCAGAAGTAATCCTGATAGTTTTCATCGAACAACACAGCCCCATTCGCTTCTTGATAATGGATACGGGGCAGCAGCGCTACTCCAAAGCCTGCTGATTTCGCATAGTTTATATTTGTGATATGATCCGACCAGAACAGGTCATTTTCAGGAGAAAAACCTATTTCATCCGTAGATTCCTCATAACTCCAGGTTGGGGCATAGTAAACCCAGTTGTAATTATTTACACCCAGATCAATGAAATTCAATCCTGTGTAGGGCTGCCATCTGTGAGAAAAGTTAGCATTGAACTCCACTCCCATAATGAAGTTGGGAGTAGATGCAATGTTCTCGATACGCAGGTCATGGGACGTGCTGGTAGGGGAGTAGGAACCCCATTCTGCTATCACGTCTTCGATGATCCCTTCGCCAATATTGATCGTGTCTGTAGGACCGCCACTCGAAACGATATTCCCCTGTGATAACTCACACTGATCATTGCGGCAGTATCGATAGGAAGATGTGGACAATAGATCAACAGGGTTATAGATCTTGATCAGCCATTCATTATTTCCAAGCGCCCACATGGGAATGGGTTCCATCCACACAAATGGGTTCAACTGCAGGGAGATCACGTCCGATGAGGGTGTCTCTGATGGGACTTTTACCTTGACAGTGACAGGATCCAGACCTGCAACGAGCCAGGTAGTGATGCTATCTTCCACAGTGATATCATGATCCGGTACCACTAACTGGCGAATGCGCACATTACCATCCTGCTTGCGTTCCGCGTTCCAAAAACCATCCCCCAGGGAATATTTGTAACGAAGGTCCAATCCAACCGGCAAACTCACGGTAAGAGAATAGCTCCCATCCTCGTTAAAGGTCATGATAGGCGCACGTGATGCAATGACACTGCAGCCAGCATTCATTTCGCTGAAGGTGTTGCCGAATTGCAATGTGTTCCCCAATAACCGCAATGGTGCACCCTTGATCGTATTTGATGGTGTTTTGACATGAAAGGTAACATTGACCAGATCTGCCAATTGCATGCCGAAGGTCGCCTGGGTTTGTGCGCCAGCAGCGATGATCGCCTTTTGTTGGAATACCTGATACATGCCCTCTGGATGATATGCCACCAGATTCATTTCACCGACTGGAATCCCCTCAATATGGTAACTTCCATCGGCGGCAGTAAATGCTTGTTTCCCGGCGATGGTCACCAATACGGAGGAAATGGGGACACCACTGCTTTGATCCACCACAATTCCTGCGATCTCACCCGCTGCCGTGTTCTCCATGCCTTCATCCCAGGCTTGAACACTATCCTGAATGACGACTGGTTCACTGATGACGGCCAGGCGATAACGGATCGAACTTCCTGAAGCATCCTTCTCGATCTTCACAATATCACTACCGAGGATATAGCGGTATTTCACCACTGAGTCAATGGGCAGGGGAATACGAGCGTAATAGGTATTCTCACCCTTGGATACCATTTCATATCGGGTGGGGTTGAAATTCAAACAGCTCACTTCATCTAAGATCTCAAGCTGCAGTTTCTGGTCTTCGCCGGTCGGTTCCGGAAGGGTAGTCTCGAATACAACCTCAGCATATACTGCATCAGGTTCGTAACCTCTGGAGGATACCCCGCAGCCTCCGGCGGTGAGACCGAGAATAATAAGGACAGCAAGCAAGAACCATCGGACATCATTGCGTTTACATATCATGATCTATACCCTGGTGTCTAATTTATTCTTTTATTATAGTATTGTCATTCGCAAGTATGGAATTGATTTTTTCTGCTTGAGTAGAAAGGCTCCCCAGAACCCCATTCACAAAGCGAGGAGATGAGTCAGATCCATACACCTTGGCAAGTTCAACCGCTTCATTTATCGCGACTTTTATGGGAGTGATCTTTGCTACCGCGAACTCCCAAAGAGCTATGCGGATGATATTCTTATCAATAGAGGATATCTGATCCAGCGGCCACTCCGGTGCATTCTCTGCAATAAGTTGATCCAATTTCTCACTGATTGGGATGACCCCTTGCATGATCTGGCGGGAGAAATCTGCCAAGACATCATCTTTTGGCTCTTCTCTCAATCGATTGGTCAGTATCTCACCAGCCGGGTGGCCGGAGATGTCATATTCATAGAGAACTTGTAAGGCTAATCCTCTAGCTTCGGTTCTCGGTTTCATAAGCTTTAAGCGTTTTCAGGCTTTCGCAATTCAATATCCTCGACATGAACGTTAACATGACCTACATCCATACCGACCAACTCCTCGATCGCACGACCGACTTCCTGCTGCACCTTGCGTGCAACAGCGCGCAGATCTGCATCTCGGAAAAGGACCATATACAGGTCAACATACACAGTATGATCTTCTACATCGATCTTGACTCCCTCGGAATAATATTTTTTCATGAGGTCATCTATACTGGCAGGGCCGGATGCCATACGGCAAACCCCTGTAACTTTAAGAGCTGCCATGCGGATGATGGTCAATATCACATCAGGATCTATAGTCGTGTTACCGATCGCATCTTCTTTTTTCGTCATAGATTCTCCATCCATTCTTGGATCCATATTCAAATAATTATAACCCGGTTCTCCCAGGAAAGTTTTGCAGGGCAAAGATCAGATGGGAACCGTAGTTCCGGCATATGGCAAGAGCGCTATCTCTTTTCCTTCAATACTGACCATGCTCCAGAACTCTTCCATGGAATGTACAGGGGTAAAAAGCAGTGTTTTGACCAATTCATCACACATATCAGAATAGAGATAGAGCTGATATTGGATGCCTTGTCGTGCGATCAAAAATGCTTTATGGGGACCGATCGCGAATGGCTGTTCAGCGAATGCATCCAGTACTTCCCTGAAACTCTTCTTCCCCTGCATAAAGGCTGCATAATGATCATTTCCAGCACCTTCTTGACATTCAGCGATGAGAAGTATGCTGCCACCTGGTTTACAGATGCGGCAGGCATTCGTGATAGCTTTCTGCGCCTGATAGAGATTGATATCTTTCGGATAACCACCCGCAGAGGCGATCACCAGGTCATATTTCTTGGGAATATTCACCATACAGAATTCGCGGCTGATGGGAATCGCCTTTTGCATTACTTCTCTGGGGGTACCAAAAACAACATCAACGATCTTCTTATCTGAAGACATAACAGCATTCAAACATGCTGTAACCTTTATCGCATCGCCGATCTCTTCCAGATCCTGGCGCATGGGATTTTCTTCATAGATACCGATCTCTGTGTTTCGTTCGAGAAGCAGATTATGATTCTGGACAATGGTTTTTCTGCCTGCCAGTCCTATTCCAGCAGTTTTCACACCACCAGAATAACCCATGAAATGGTGCGGTTCGATATTTCCCAGTGTTATGCGTACATCCGCCTCCATGAACGCTTTGTTGATATAGATCTGTGTTCCTCGGCTGGTGCAACCCAAGTCAATCAAATTATCTTCCGCATCGCAATCGTGGGACATGATGCGGTAATTGTCCACAATAACTCCAGGTATGAATGCCTTATAATCATTGGTTGTAATCGGTGTATGTGTCCCCGTGCCAATGATTATCACTATACGCTCTTTTGGGATATTCTTTCCCTTTAAGAACTGGAGTAGGGGAGTGAGGAGCAGCTCATAGTCGACCGGGCGTGTTTTGTCATTGATCGCGATCGCAATGTGATCCTCAGCACGGAATGAGTGATCCCAATCGTTCAGCAAAGCCATAACATCCGCACACTTTTTTTCTTCGCTTGAATGGGTTGGTGGACTCCAGATATCCATAGGGATAGGAGATCCTTCGCTCAAATCGATCTTTATACTCTTTTTTCCATATTGGAGGCAGATATTTTTGCTATTTTTCGTCATTTGCTCTCACAATTATTCTAACTTTCGTATAGCTTACTATTTGTTTTGCTAATAAATAGGTTAAATTTAGGATATTTCGTACCTTTTAGTACATTACTCATGTTCAATTCTGTTTAGTATAGTACGTTTTTTGCGTTTTCTGCGTAGATTGTATCTCTGCTGGCTTCAATGGGGGACCTTGATCCTTATAATAAGAAGATTTGTAGTGAAAAATAAATAATTTTGTGCAAATGCACAATTTCCATGCAAGTTTATACTTCTATTTACTCACCTTTACATCAGCAGGGAGGAGAAAACTATGCTAAAATTATATTATGCTTTCGATAAGTACTATTATAATAAGCATATATTAAACAATTGAGGGCCCAAAATGAGTAAATTCTCCACCATAAATGATGCCATAAATGCATACCTGGATACCATCCAATTGGCCAGATCGCAGCATACCTATCTAACCTATCAAACTGCCTTGAATAATTTCAAATCCTGTCTGGAAAAGAACGATATCGATCCCCTGAAAGATCCTCTGGAATTTATCGGTTCTGATGCGATAGCATGGTATGCCAATTACTTAAAACAATATGCTGCCACAACAGAACAACTCTACCTTACCGCTGTAAAAGGTTTCTACGATTTCCTGGCTGCTGAAGAAGCCGTGGATATCAACCTACCGAAAGTAAAGTTATTGATCAAGCAAAGAGCACGTCGTCCTGGTCGACGTATTCCACAATTCCCCGCTGATGCGATCAGTGAATTATTGGAATATTATGCGCAAAAAGAACTCCCCATCTCAAAGGATGAGAAAATAATGCTACGCGCATTAAGAGACAAGGCATTCCTTATTACACTGGCAGATACCGGATTGCGCGTTCATGAGGCTTGCCAGCTGCGGCGCGGTGATGTGGATTGGCATGAGGGCAAAGCCCTCATCATTGGAAAAGGGAATAAACAAGCCATTGTACGCTTCTCCAGACGCTCCCTGAGGGCGCTAAAAGCCTATCTGGAAGCCCGCTCAACAATGGATGGGTCAGCAGGCAGACAGCTCTCCTCGCTGCCGCTCTTTGCCCGTCATGATAAAGGAGCAGGAAAGAAAGTTAAGCCTATCACGCCTACCACCGGTAGAAATATTGTCACACAACGTGTCGCAGAAGCTCTTGGGGAAGATGCAGTGGGCACCATAACCCCCCACTCCTTCCGGCATTATTTTGTAACGCGGGTTCTTCTATCGACAGGCAATCTAAAATTGGCACAAAGCCTTGCCCGTCACCAGAATATTGCGGTCACACAACGCTACGCCCACCTGGCTGATGATGAGCTAGACAGCGGATATTGGCAGGTATTCGAAGAGGAATAGTACAATTCAGGTATAAATACACAATTCGAGGATTAAATGATGAAAAGAGATATCTTCAAGACCCTGTTCCTGCTGGCGCGACCAGCCGCAGGAAAAAGCGAGATCATTCACTTCTTACACAATCTCCCTGAAAATGACCGCAGAGAGCGTTTCCACATTGGTGAGATGGTCACAATTGATGATTTCCCAATGCTTTGGACCTGGTTTGAAGAGGATGATATCCTGGAGAAGATGGGTAAAGAGAGATTGCACTCTGATCCAGATGGATATTTTAAATATGCTTACCTGTGGGATGTTCTCATCCAACGGATCGAACTGGAGTTTCATAAATTACATCGTGACAAGGATCTCACCGGCAGCACTGTCATCATCGAATTTTCACGAGGAAAAGAACATGGTGGATATCAGTCAGCGTTCAGCAATATCAGCGAAGCCCTGGCAAAAACAGCCGCCATCCTTTATGTGGATGTCCCCTGGGAAGAATCGTTGCGCAAGAACCGCAAAAGATTCAATCCAGATAAACCAGACAGCATTTTAGAACATGGTCTTTCTGATGAAAAAATGCAAAGATTGTATGCCGAGACAGATTGGCACGAACTCACCGCCAGTAATCCGCATGCAGTAACGATCGATAATTGCAGCGTTCCCTATGCTGTTTTTGACAACCACAATGACCTGACCTCAAAGATCAATGCTGAGTTCGAATCTGTTCTAGAAAATACTATAGATCTGTTGTGGCAGCGTTACGAGAAAAATAAGTAGAAAGTAAAAATCATTTCATCAATGAAAAGAGGTGACGTTTATAGAAACGTCACCTCTTTTTTCTATATGAAGTTAATGGGGTTTCTACTTGCTCTGAATGGCAGTTCCGTTGGGTAAGAACACCTCATTGCGAGTGTATTTCTCTTCCAAAACAGCGCTGAGGTGTGCTCCGATCAAGGTGATGTAGCTGATCAAATAGATATAGAACATCAGCGCAACCACTGTTCCTAGTGAACCATAGATCAATTCATACTGGATGTATCCCAGGTTAATTAGATAGGAAAAAAGTTTGGTCGCGATCTGCCAACCTATGGTTGTAAACGCAGATGAGATCAACACACTTTTCATGCGCACCCTTTTCTTGGGTACGTAGCGATACAAGATGATGAACAAGCCAAAGGATACTACTATTGGAATCAGTTGTAAGAAATAACGCCAAAGTATGGTCTCCTGCAGCAGTTGCCCATCCCACAAGACGATATCAAAACTAGGCAGGAAAGTTGCGACAGTGCTTGAGAACAATGATAACCCGAAGAATACCGCCAGTAATAGCACCAACCCTAACGCGATAGCACGGTCTTCAAGAAAATTCCGTTTGGGTGCGTTTTGCGCCCGGTTCAAATTCCTTGCAAACACAGCAAAAAACGATGATGATGACCACAAGAAACCGACCACACCCAACGACCCGGAAGCCCCCCGCAGTTCAACCACCTGCTGCACATTCGCCTCAATTAAGCTATGCGCAGTTGGCAGCAGCTGTGAAGATATCTCGATCACCTTGCGATAAGCCTCTTCATTATTCAGCCAGAAACTGGCAATACCGATCAAAAGCAGCAACAGCGGGAAGAGAGAGAAGAATGCATAGAATGACATTGCAGCCGCAGCCTGTGTGGACTGCGCTTTCCCCAAGCGATCCAACACAATGCGTAAAATGCGAATGGTCCCATTGGAGCGCCGGTTTAATTTCCGGTACGCCAATTTGATTTTTATCACCCACTTTGTAAGATCAATCTTGCCCATCAATCGTTCTTTATTATCTTCCATATATTTTGTTCAAAACATGTACAGTGAAGTGAGTATACACCACTCACAGAGAAAAATAGAATAGATTTCCAGCTTATCTACATGCCAGAAATCTATTCAATATTGTAGTACGTTTACGTTACAGTGCTATTTATACCGTTCTCGGATCTCAGAGCTGACATTATCCAGGATCATGACGGTGATCGCAATGAACCAAACTGCGATACCAGCTGCCCGATAATCAAGCAAGCGGATCCACTGCTGCAGCAAGAAACCGATACCACCACCGCCAACGAAACCGATAACGGTGGACATACGAATATTGATATCCCAGCGATAGATCGTGAAGGAAACAAATGGAGGTACGATCTGCGGGATGACCGCATAGACAATGGTCTGGAACCAATTCGCTCCGGTCGCCTGGATAGCTTCGATCGGACCCGGATCAATGCTCTCAATGGCTTCCGAATATAACTTCGCCAGCGCCGCCACAGAGTGGACCGTTAGAGCGATGATACCAGCGAATGGGCCAAGCCCTACCACAATTGTGGCAATGATAGCCCAGATCAGCGGCTCGATAGAACGGATGACGTTCAACAATGTTCGAACCACATAATAGATGCCTTTGGTAATGATGTTCTGAGACATCAGGTTACGAGCTGCCAGGAAGCAAATCGGGATAGCCAGAAGAACACCGAACAAAGTCGCCATCATACCGATGATGATGGTTTCGATCATTTTTTCGATGGATAATTTCAACTCATCACTTAGTTGTGGATCACCAACGCTCAGCAACTGCCGTGCCTGGATCTCCCAAACCTTCTCCCCTTCACCGGATACAGGAGGTAGCAAGCGATAAGGCATGATGATATCGACTTCAAAATCACCATTCTCATCTGGCATCACTTTAATATATTCACCATACTGTCTTTGGCGGAATTCATTGCCAATAGGATCCTTCCACCAGATCTCGATCTCTTGATCATTGTTGAAGTTTCCACCAACCAGATGGTATTCTGTTCCCGGAGTGCCATCCACTTGTGATGGATCTCCACAAGTGGGGTCAGTCACAATATATGGTTCAGTTTCGCTCACATCTCCAACCGGATATTCCACATCGGTACAGGGAGATTGCACAGTCGTTTTTATGACCATGATATCTTCCGGGTAATAGATCGCCTTCTCCCAAGGCCAGAGCAGTCTTCCAATGGTGGGGACTGCCTCATCGGCTTGCGAGATCAACGCTCCCATATCTATGTCACCGATCTGCCAACCCATCAAGAAGAAGATCGCCAATATGAAGAATAACAATCCGGAACCATAAGCTCTACTTCCAGCGTTGCTCTTTTTGGCTGATAGATAAGCATCAACGATCACCCAAATATAAAGCAGGCCTAAAAGGATCGTGACCACCTGTAGAAGTGGAGAAAATTGGAACGCCTTTGAAATAATGGTCTTGATCTCATCATAGCGACGCCCTTCTTGATAGATACGCCATACAAGCAATCCACCGATCGTTAAAAAGCTGGGCAGTATCACCAGACCGCGCTTGTAAGCGCGTGCCAGGATCTGTCCTAAGCCAGGGATGATGGCTGAGAAAATCGAAGCCACAAATGGTGGTACTAAACTGGGTTTCTGTGGTTCTTTTTGAATCTTATTTTGTTTTTTCATATCTTCCCTCTACACACTTATGCAACGGTTCCAGCAAGATTGCCGCCAACGCGCTCTGCCTCTTGCCCATAGATCTCTTTGAACTCATCGTCTGTCATCGCGACAATATCCTTCTTGCTTCCCTCATATACGATCTTTCCATCTCGCAGTCCAATTACGCGAGTCGCATAGCGCTGTACAAGATCCAGGTAGTGCAAACTGCAAATAATGGTGATCTTGTCCTCCTGGTTGAGCTTTTCCAGGTTCATCAAGATGGAATGTGCCAATACCGGGTCAAGGCTGGCTACCGGTTCGTCTGCAAGGATCATCTTGGGGTCCTGCATGAGCGCTCTAGCGATCCCCACGCGCTGCTGCTGACCGCCGCTCAACTCATCCGCTCGCTTATGGGTCTGATCTTCGATCTCAAGACGATCGATCGTTTGCAAGGCCTTTTTCTTATCCTCTTCTGAAAAGCGATTCAAAATACTTGGGATCGTTTTTGTGTATCCCAAACGACCTGACATCACGTTCTTTAGAACTGAGGATCGTTTGACCAGGTTGAAGTGTTGAAAGATCATCCCAAACTGGCGACGAACGTAACGCAAATCTTCCCCCTTTATATGGGTTATGTCCTGCCCATCCCAGAATATCTTCCCCTCAGTTGGTTCAATCAAGCGGTTTATGCAGCGCAGTAAAGTTGACTTTCCTGACCCGCTCAATCCGATCACAACCAGGAATTGCCCATCCGGCACGGTAAAGCTGACATCTTTTAATGCCACCGTACCATCATCGTACACCTTTGTAAGATTCTTTATTTCAAGCATAGGAAATATCTCCACTCATGTAATACGGTATTTATACGATTATAACCCCATAAAAAAAGAGAGAGGATATTATCCTCTCTCTTTTGGTGTTACAAATTGCTGTATTTCTTATTCTTCCGTGAGTGCAGCGTAGTCAATGCCTGCGGCATCCAGGATCTGGCGGAATGCATCATAGAATGTATCATCATGCTCTTCCATACCAGTGTACTGATATGCTTCGTCCATGGCGGCTGCGCCTTCTTCTGATTCAAAGAGTTTCAGGAAAGCGGCAATTAATTTCGCCTTGATCTCTTCTGGGAAATCAGGATGGAATTGGAAACCATCGTTGGGGATATCAGGTTCGAGAGCGATCACAACGGTCTCATCATAGATATCGGGATAGGTCTCTTCCACAGTGCTGCGAGCATCAACATAGGTTGTACCGAAATCGCAATCGCCATTGTAAACTGCTGCGGCAACTGCATCGTGTGAACCGGCATCAACGATACCAGCCAGATCAACGTCGGGATCAATTCCAACACCCTTCAACATGATGGAGGGGATGATCCAACCACTGGTGCTGGTCTCATCAACACGGCAGTATGTCTTGCCTGCCAGGTCTTCGAGGGTCTCGATACCACTGTCAGCACGAACCAGGAATTGCCCGTTGTATGAGGCGCTTCCGTAGCGGGTAGCAACCAAACCGGCTTCTGCGCAACCTTTTTGGGCTGCCAGAACGTATGCGAAGGTTGCCAGTGAACCCATATGAGCCTGAGGTACCTCGGCGCACATAGCTTCGATAGCTGCTGCATAACTTGTTGCTACAAATGGTTCGATGACCAGGCCAGTATCGGCGTAAACCATATCGGCAACTTTGCCGAATCCAGCCAACACACGCTCAGTTTCACCTGAAGGTACAGCCACGAAAATAATGGGGTTCTCTTCAGTGCCGATGTTTTCCCACGGATCTGCTTCGGCTTTGCAGGCGGTTAGTGCCATTGCTGCAATGATAAACAGTGCACCTAAAGCGAATAACCTTTTCTTTGACATTCTAATCTCTCCTTCCGAAAAATTATTTTAAACCATCATATATCACATCGCTTTATTTTTCAAATTATTTGTCTTAAAAATTCAACAAAAAGTCTATAATTCCCAGTAAAGAACCCAATAATCTTTATTCTATGCCTTGACTACCTTCTATATATCGCCTAAAATTCCAAGTTGCACTATTGGGTTTCCCAGCGAAGGTAACTCAAAATTTATTAAGAGTGAGAGGCGCAAAAGGAAAAATGGAAAAAATTATTCTTGAAGCTTCCAAACGTGAAGTGATCGGTAAAAAAGTAAAGGTGTTGAGACGTGAAGGAAAGATCCCAGCCGTCATGTATGGCACAATGGTCGATTCTACTCCCCTGGTGCTTGAATCACACAGCACCACACAGGCTCTCCGCAGTGTCACTGAATCAACTATTGTCTATCTCAACATCGATGGAAAAGAACAACCGACTTTGGTTCGTGATAAGCAGATCGATTTTATCAGAGGCGATATCCTGCACTTGGATTTCCTGGCTGTTTCCACCACTGAAAAGATCCGCACCAACGTTCCTCTGGAATTGGTTGGAGAATCTCCTGCAGTGGAAGAATTCAACGCATTGGTTGTGAGTGGTCTTTCAGAAATTGAGGTTGAAGCATTCCCGCAAGACCTGCCTGAATCCATCCAGGTGGATATCTCAGGGCTCAGTGAGATCGGCATGGGTATCTATGTCAAAGATCTTGCTGCGATCGATAAAGTAGAAGTTCTCACCGATCCGGAAGAACTGGTCGCAACCACTACCGCCGTCAAAGAAGAGGTCATTGAAGAACCCACCGAAGAGGTCGAGCTCGAAGAAGGAGCCGCCGAACCCGAGGTCATCGAACACGGCAAACAGGAAGAAGAAGTCGAAGACTAATCTTCACTTCAATGAAAAACAAAAAGAAAGCGGCACAAGCCGCTTTCTTTTTTTATATTTTCGACAGAAAACCCTGTAATATTCGTGCTGTGATCCCCCACACAACATAATCCCAATATGGCTTGTAGAAGATAACCTTATGCCTGATCCCATCGCGTGGTGATGTGTAATCCCGATATTCCCAATTATTAGGATCTTTTAACCATTTCAAAGGTATGGTGAATATCGATTCAACCTCTTCATTGGGGCGAAATCTTTGCAGCTCTTTTTCATCAATGCTTGCGACAAATGGAAAGATATCCAACCCGTAATGAGTTTGATATTTTTCCAGCGATCCCAAGAATTGAATATTCGAGGCACATAGATTTATTTCTTCGCAGGATTCTCTCAGAGCCGTTTGGTAAAGATCGCCATCCATCGATTCGTATGCCCCACCCGGGAAAGCCACTTCGTTGCGGTGATTGTGTACAAATTTTGATCGCTGCGTTAGAACTATTTCCACTTCTTCACGTTCGATCAACAACAATAGTACAGCCGCTTGTAGTGCATCCGCTGTATGGGGATATTTTTCCTGGGATAGATTTATATTTCTAATGGTATTGATTGAGATCGTGGACGACATTAATTCTTTATGAATCCTTATCTAGAATTGCATCACAGAAAGGACATTGCGCAATCCGTGCATTGTACCATTCAACTTCTGCAGGATGCACTGGCGCTCCACATTGTGGACAAGTTGAGGGAAGATCTACGGCTTGTCGATTCAATGCGTGTACATCCCGCCCTTGCATTTCTACGTCCTTCAACTTATCTTGCGGCATCTCGTTTTCCAGCCAATATTGTAGATCATCAGACAATGCCGGATATCCCTCGTCCTTCAAGCGATTGACACACATCCGCGATATGCGGCGCATTCGTGTCCAATCTTCTCTCTCTTTCAGGACCAGAAAATGGTCTTTCAAACGCTGCATACCTTTTTCTTCTTCGCTCGCTTTGATCCACGCAATCCCCGCCTGGATAAGCAGCTGGGGTGCCCGCGCAATGCCCCTCGCCATACCTTTTTCGTACATCTCGTCATAGAGAACAGCAGCTTTTCTATACTTACCCATGCGGTAATAATTATTCGCTTCTAGCAATTTTGGTGGTATGGGTGGTCTTCCGGGAATGGGCCTTCCATTTCGTGGAACCCGAGGAACACGTCTAAAAGGTCTGCGCCGCATCAATTTCTCCTTACACTATGTTTTTGCTTTCTTGATCGATCGCGCAAAGATCAAGTAGCCCGTATGTGCCACCATTCTATCGGTTGGACGTAAACGATCTTCTTCTGGTTTGTAAAATCTCAGTAAAATCTCACAAACATCAATAAATGAAAAATCATTGCGACGCAAAGCATTCAATAATTTGGATACCTGATTTGTTGTTGGCAAGATACAGCCAAACCCACCGCCAGGACGCAATGCTTTCTTCACCTGCTGCATATAATCGTGCGGTGTGGGGACATCCAGAAAAAGCGCATCAACATCGGTCTCATCGAAACCCTCGTAGATATCGCGTAATTTCAGGTCAACCCGCTCATTCAATCCGAGCAAAGCAAGGTTCTTACGAGCCAGGTTCTGCATCTCTTCGCGGGTCTCATAACTATACACATGCCCTTCATCACCCACATAATATGCCAATGCCTGAGTAAGCCCGCCTGAACCGGTGCCAGCTTCGAGAACTCTCGAACCAGGTCCAATTCCCAGTGTTATCAGGATGTATCCGATATCTTTTGGATATAGGATCTGTGTATTTCTCTTTGTGTTCAAGAGCATATTGCCCAGCGTGACCGGGTAGAGATAAAAAGGTTTTCCCAGGTGACTGAGCAGCTCACTCCCCCACTGTTTTCCGATCAGATCATCATGTTTGATGATCCCCCGGTGTGTTTGCAATTCCTTTCCTTCTTCAAGTCGAATAATGTGAAATCCTCTTCGTAAACCTGTAAGCTCAACCAGATCGCCGGCCTGCGCTGTCTCTCCATATCGAAATGCCAACTTATTCTTCCTCCTTCGATTCTTTCTCCTCAACTGAACCTTTATCGATCCAGAAGATAATAAGGACTACAATGATACTGCTCAATATATCAAAGCCAAGGTCAAATAACCCAACCCGCCAGATAGTAAAACTCATACGATTGCTGATATAGTGACCGATCCAAAATCCAAGCCAGGTAAAAAATAGAAACAATATATATTTGCGTAGATTCCCACCCACAACCAGGTGGAACAGTGAACCGATCAAGACCGCGATTAGCGACCCAAAAATGAATGCTGGTAATGTCATAACCTAATTATAAAGAGATTTCTCCTCCGGCTATTACTCTATCGCGATGATAGAAAACTGCAAATTGTCCCGGGGTTATGTCTCGTAACTCCTTTCTGGTTTGAACAAGCACTGAAGCACCTGTTGTATCCAGTGATGTTACTTTTGCCAAAATAGGTTTTGCGCGGTAACGTATTTTCACTGCATATTGCCTTGTTTTTGATGATGGGTATCCTGCTATCCAATTTATTGCATTCACCGTAAACGAGTTCCGCCCCAATGCTTTCTGCGTCCCAACGATCAATTGGTTATCGTCGATAGATTTTTCAATAACATAATAAGGTTCACGTGCAGCAATCTGCAATCCTTTTCTTTGCCCGATCGTATAATTCGCCAGTCCTTTATGTTCTCCCAGCACCTTCCCCACACGATCTACAATAGGTCCTTTTTTCAAACTTCCCGGTGCGTATCGCTCTAAGAAAGCACGATAATCTTTCCCGGACAAGAAACAAAGATCCTGACTTTCACTAAGTTCTTTTTCAGTCCTGAAAATATTACTATACGCAATCTTAATGTCTTTTTTGTTCAAATATCCAAGGGGAAAGAGTGTTCGTGATAGGGTAGCTTGATCTAGCAAAGCCAGATAATAGGATTGATCCTTTGAAGAATCCTTCCCTTTCAGAAGATGATAGTGCCCCTCCCTGGTTTCATGAATTCGGGCATAATGTCCGGTAGCGATATGATCCGCATTCATCCTTTTCAATACTTCAAAAAGCACCTTGAACTTGATGTGTTTGTTGCATACCACACACGGGTTCGGGGTCAGCCCCATCTCCAGTGAACGGATGAAATAATCGACAATAACTTGCCGAAATTCCTGTTTTTTATCAATTATTTCGATAGGGAATTCAAGTTTTTTCGAAAGTGCATCGAGTTTATCTCTTGTGTCATCGATGATTTCTGTTTCTTCGCCAAAGCTCTTCCAAAGATCCAAATATACACCATGAACATCATAGCCGGCTTCGATAAGGGCAGCTGCCGCCATACTGCTGTCCATGCCACCGCTGACTGCCAGGATCACTTTCTTTTTCGAGCTCTTCATAACGCGAATTGTAACTTGTTTTGAGTTTTGTGACACTGCACAATTGATATAATGAACCTGATTTATTCATTCAATTGGAGGTTCAATGGTACCCAAAATAAAATTTGGTACAGATGGTTGGCGGGCAAAGATCGCAGATGCGTACACATTTGAGAGCGTTCGCCGCTGTGCTCAAGGTTTTGCATCCTATGAAAAAAAGATCGCCCCACAAGGATCGTGGATCGTGGTGGGGTTCGACAAGCGTTTCCTCTCTGAGGATTTTGCGGTCGCAGCTGCCGAGGTCCTTTGTGGAAATGGTTTCAAGGTTTATCTGACCCAGGAAGCCACTCCCACTCCGGTGATATCATATGCTGTGGTTGATAAACATGCGGTAGCCGCGGTAAATATCACTGCATCTCACAATCCCCCCACCGACAATGGGTTCAAGGTACGTGATCCAAACGGCGGTGCCATCGATCCGGAAGGTTTAGCGCAGATCGAAGCACTGATCCCGGACGAAATAGAAGCAATCCTTCAAACCCCATACGATAAAGCTGTAAAAGAAGGCAAGATCGTTCGTTTTGATGCGTCTGAAAATTACATCACCCACATCCAAAAATTGGTCGACCTGCAGCCCATTCGTGATGCAGGTTTTACCGTCCTAGTGGATGCCATGTGGGGTAATGGCGCTGGATGGTTCCCGCGTCTCCTGGAAGGGGCCAAAACAAAAGTTGTTGAGATCCATAACACACGGAACCCCAGCTTCCCCGAAATGAAACGCCCCGAACCGATCCGTCCGAATATCGATGTGGGACTTGAGAAGACCACCGAGATCGGTGCGGATGTGCTCTTGATCAACGATGGTGATGCCGATCGCGTCGGTTTTGGTGATGAGAACGGTGTATTCATCAATCAACTGCAAGCGTACGGATTGTTGGCTTATTATCTGCTGGAAGTTCGCGGAGAGAGAGGTCCCATTGTGAAAACCCTCTCCACCACCAGCATGCTCAATAAGCTGGGCAAGCTGTACGATGTTCCCGTTCATGAAACCGGTGTGGGTTTCAAGTATGTAGCTCCCAAGATGGTCGAGACAGACGCCATCATTGGTGGTGAGGAATCAGGTGGTTATGCCTTCAAAGGAAATGTCCCGGAAAGAGATGGGATTCTGGCTGGACTGTATTTCCTCGACCTGATGGTCAAATTGAACAAGACTCCATCCCAGCTTCTTCAACTCTTGTTCGAAAAGATCGGACCGCATTATTACGATCGCATCGATACTCTTTTCAAGGGCGATAAACAAGAGAAGATCGATAAGATACTGAAAGCAGAACCTAAGACAATTGGTGGATTCAAGGTCATGGGTCTCAACACGACCGATGGTTTCAAGTTTGATCTGGAGGATGGTGGCTGGTTGTTGATCCGTTTTTCAGGGACAGAACCAAAGATCCGTGTGTATTGCGAATCAACCATCCAGGAACGAATTCCCATGATCCTGGACGATGGCTTGAAGATCGCGGGCTTAAAATAAGTGACTCACCTCTTTGACACACACTGCCACTTGTATGACAGCCGCTTCTCTGCTGATCTGGACCAGGCCATACAAAACGCGAAGCAGAATAACGTAAAACAGATCCTCATCCCTGGTGAGGATCTGTTGACATCTAGGGCTGCCATTGACTTGTGTTCAGCATATCCAAACTTTCGATTCTGTACATCCGCAGGGATCCATCCACATCATGCATCTGAGGAATACCCTAATTTGGCGACACTCAAAGACCTGCTATCAAATGAGCATGTAGTTGCGATTGGTGAGATCGGTCTCGATTATCATTGGATGAACTCCGAGAAAGAAAGTCAAAAGGAGGTGTTCAAAGAGCAATGTGCGCTTGCGTTGGAGGTTGACAAACCGATCATCCTGCATAATCGTGAATCTACAGATGATATCCTGCCCATCTTGCAGGATTGGGTCAAAGGGATACCATCCGGTTCATTGCTGAAGGAGCATCCTGGTGTATTTCATGCTTTTTCTGGTGACCCGCAGATACTTGCCTTTGCCATTGAAAATGGTTTTTATCTTGGCATTGGTGGGGTTGCAACTTTCAAGAAAGCAGTTGCGCTGCAGGAAAGCATATCAAAGATCCCCTCTGATCGTATGATCTTTGAAACGGATGCACCCTACCTCACCCCCCATCCTCATCGTGGGAAACGTAATGAACCGGCTTACGTTCGGTTTGTCGCGCAGCATGTCGCTCAACTCTTGGAGACACCAGTGGATGAAATGATCGCCCGTTCAACTCAAAATGCGAATGTATTATTCCGATTATCCCCCGTTAAATAAAAAATGCGCTGGGGGGGAGTTGAACCCCCACGCCTTGCGGCACATGGCCCTCAACCATGCCTGTCTGCCAATTCCAGCACCAGCGCACTTGCGAATGCTATTATAATCGGGTATATGCGCTTGTCAAGGAATAAATGAAAATTTGGAGAAAAAGATGGCAATTATTTTAGATGCAATGGGGAGCGACAACTATCCGCATCCAGAGATCGAAGCTGCGGTTAGTTTTTCAAAGAAAAATAAACGTGAAATAATCCTCGTTGGAGACGAGGAGATCATTACCAACGAACTTTCAAAGTACGAATACGATAAAAATTTAATTTCCATAGTACATGCCCCCGAAGTGGTAGAAATGTGGGACAAACCGGTCGAATCTGCCAGAGCCAAGCCAAACAATTCCATGGCCATCGGTATCAAACAGATCAAAGACCGCAATGTAGATGCCTTTGTCACCGCTGGGAACACCGGTGGCGCCATGTTCAATGCTATTCGGACACTACGCCGAATAGATGGCGTGGAGCGTCCTGCCTTACCTGCTGTCATCCCCACAGCAAGTGGAAAAGGGGTTGCCGTTGATGTTGGCGTAAATGTGGACTGCAAGCCTGAATTCCTGGTCCAGTTTGCGCTGTTTGGAAGCACATATGCCAAGATCATGCTGGGAATCGACAATCCACGGGTTGGTTTGCTCGCCAATGGAGAAGAAGCCGGCAAGGGCAATATGCTGGTAAAAAATACCTACCCCCTCCTTGAAGAAAGCGGTTTGAATTTTATAGGCAACGTGGAAGGGAAAGAAGTTTTTGGCGGTAAGGTTGATGTCGTTGTCATGGATGGTTTCGTAGGAAATGTTTTCCTCAAGTCCAGTGAAGCTGTTGCAAAATTCATGTTCGACACGCTGAAAGATGAATTGTATTCCTCAACCCGCAACAAGCTTGGTGCGCTGTTAGCCAAGCCCGCCTTCCGCAATTTGAAGAAATTACTGGACCCAGATGAGATCGGTGCATTGCCGTTATTGGGAGTTGATGGACTGGTCTTGATCGGGCATGGTCGCTCGAACAGCCGCGCCATGGAAAGCGCGCTGATGCAGGCACAGCGATCGATCGACGCCAATTTACTGGCTGAGATGAAAAAGACTTTATCAAAAGAATTCAAGAAGTAAGAGGAAGGACAATATGAAAATAATCCGTAACGATAAACTGATCAAAAGGAATGCCAAGATCAGCCAATACGTGCTTTATGTCGCCCTGGCGACGTTAGTACTTGGCATCTATTTCACGATCACCAAGAACACACCCGGTGAGATCTGGCTTGCTTATCTCTTTTTAATCCCAGCTTATGTATTGGTGCAAATATCGATCAACCTGGGTAACAAATGGAGCCGCTCTCCACGACCTGATGAAGTCGTGGCTGCTTCTCTAAAGGGATTGGATAACCAGTATTCGCTATATATCTACACGACCCCCGTCCCACACGTTCTGGTTGGTCCCGCGGGAATGTGGCTCATTAAAACCTATCACCAAACCGGGAATATCTTTTTTGACGAGAAAAAGAACCGTATCCGCCATAAGGGTAGTGGTAATTTCCTGAGCCGCCTCTTCTCCACAGATGGGATCGGGAATATTACCAAAGATTCTGAACCCCTGATCGCAAAATTCAAAGCGTATCTTGATAAATCAGGAGTTGAAGAACACCCTGAATTACAGGTCGTTGATCTTTTTATCAGTGACGAAATAGAGATCGATGTCCCAGACTATGAAGAAGCCCTACTTACCACAGACAAAATGAAAGATTTCATTCGCAAGACAGCAAAGAGAGTGAATGTTGATCCTGAGGTCTTGAAAGAGATCACGTCAAAACTTCCCAAGGAATGATCTCAAGGAAAAATAAAGAGGACTTGTTCAGTCAACAAGTCCTCTTTTGATTTCGTTTATCTCTCTCTCGGTAAGATAGCGCCATCTGCCTTTGGGCAGATTTCCCAACTCAAGGGTTTTGATTCGTTTTCTGATCAGTCGTTTGACAAACAAACCTATGCGCGCTGATGTTTCACGGATCTGTCTCTTGCGCCCCTCTTTCATGATGACCCGCACCCAGCAGCCTTTATTGGTGGTCTGAATGATATCCAGCTTCACTTTTCCCGTCCGCGTGCCATCCGCCAATACAACTCCGTGTTCCCAGGCTTTGATCTGCTTTTCATCAGGGGTTCTATTCAACAAGACCTCATATTCCTTTTCATGTTCAAAGCGTGGATGCGTGAGATAATTCGCCAAGTCGCCATCGTTGGTCAATAAGATCAATCCCTCACTCTCTTTATCCAATCGACCTACAATGAACATATAGTCAGGAATATCAATATAATCGCGAACGATCTTTTCCCGGCGTTTCTTTACAATATCAGAAACAACCCCTTTCGGTTTGTGGAAAGCGATATAGATCTTTTCTATCTTCTCTTTTTTGAGCGTCTTCCTACCCACGCGGATGGAGTCTTTGCTCAGATCAGCTTTTTGTCCTATCTCCGCCACCTTGCCATTGACAAAGACCTTGCCTTCAATGATCAATTTTTCTGATTCGCGTCGAGATCCATAGCCATGCCGGGATAGTATCTTCTGTAAACGTTCTTCCATAATCAATTTTCCTTACTGTTTCAGGATAGCATGAGTGGGTTTTCCACCAGCTAGGGTTTGATTTTCTATCATTGGTAGTTCACCAATGGACTGCAATCCAAAATAATGCAGAAAATCCTCGGTAGTGCCATACAAGATCGGCTTTCCCAGTGTATCCGCCCGCCCAACCTCATGTACCAAACCTTTACTTAAGAGCGTTCTGACTACGCCATCGCTATTCACACCACGTATTTCCTCGATCTGTGGACGTGTTATCGGTTGTTTATAGGCGATGATCGATATCGCTTCCAAAGCGGCGCGGCTCAATGTGGTTGTCAGCTCCAAACCCAAGAATTCTTCGATCTGTTCTCCAAGATCCGGTGCAGTTGTCAACTGCGCACGATTCTTATGAATTAATATGCGTAAACCACTGTTTTCTGCATAATTCTCGTTCATGGTACTGATAAGTTCGTTGACATCCTTGACGCTAATATCCAAAAACTTCGCGACCTGATCGATGGGAACTGTTCCGGATGATACGAAAAGGATAGCTTCCAGGATTCTTTTTAGTTGTTCGGTAGAATTTTCCATGTTTTTTTTCCCATGCTATAATAACTTGTTTGTCTGTGTATGACATTATAACTGAGAACAACATCAAAGAAAAAAGTGATCATGAAAATACTAATAACAGGTGCCGCTGGTTTTATTGGATCTCATTTGTGTGATTATCTCCTCAAAGAGGGTCACCAGGTCATTGGGATGGATAATTTCATCACAGGCAGCCCAGAGAATTTGGCACACCTGACCGGAAATCCTGATTTCCAATTCATCCTTCACGATGTCGCAAATTTCATCGTTATGCCAGATAAGGTGGATGCAGTCTTGCATTTCGCCTCACCCGCCAGTCCCAACCCTGATTCTCCCTATGGTTTCCCGAATCTTCCCATTCAAACCATGAAAGCAGGCGCTCTTGGCACACACAATACGCTTGGCGTCGCCAGGGCCAATAATGCTCGTTATATCCTCGCCTCTACCAGCGAGATCTATGGCGATCCTGCTGAACATCCCCAGAAGGAAACATACTGGGGAAATGTTGACCCAATCGGGTTACGCTCCGTCTATGATGAAGCAAAACGTTTCGCCGAAGCACTAACAATGGCATATCACCGCTATCACAATATCAATACAGGGATCGTTCGCATCTTCAATACCTATGGTCCCAGAATGCGTTTGGACGATGGGCGCGCGGTTCCAAATTTCCTACAGCAGGCTATCCGAAAGGAACCGCTGACCATCTATGGTGATGGAGAACAGACCCGAAGTTTCTGTTACGTGGATGACCTGGTCGATGGGATCGTGAAATTACTTCATGCGGATGAACATCTTCCAGTGAATATAGGCAACCCACAAGAGATATCCATCAAGCAGTTGGCGCTTACCATCAATGACATGTTCGACAATCCCTCAGGAGTTGTATATCTGCGTAACAAAGTGGCGGGAAAAGACCCAGACCGGAGACAACCCGATATCACACGCGCAACGCAGATCCTTGGTTGGCATCCAACCATCAACCTTGTAGATGGTCTGAAGAAGACCATTCCCTACTTCCAAAAAAAGATGGGAGACAAGTAATCTTGGTTTCATCACAATCAAAACGTTTCATCAAGTTCGCCCTGGTTGGCATGAGCGGAACCATCGTCGATTTTGCAATCTTCAACCTTTGCATCAGCCTTCTGGGCTTTCAATCGGTCGTGGCCAGCGTATGTTCATTTTCAGTAGCGGTGGTTAACAATTTCATCTGGAATCGATTATGGACTTATCCTGAATCGAGAGAACGAAAGCTTGGACCGCAGCTGATCAAATTTAGCATCATCAGCGTTATCGGTCTCATCATTCGCACCCCATTGTTTGCCGCAATCGAAAACCCTCTCATCAACATGGCCGCTACCTACACAGGAAGTGATTTCTTTTTATCGCCGGAAACCATTGGTCACAACCTATCCCTGGCAATTGCCATCATCGTTGTTCTCTTCTGGAATTACTTTGCCAATCGCCTGTGGACATACAAAGGGATCAAATAGCGAGAGATTACCATGGCTTCTCCCAGGATCATCGCCGGATCGGCGAAGGGCATTCGCCTCAAATCAGTCCCCGGTGATTCCACCCGCCCAATTACTGACCGTGTCAAAGAAGCTGTTTTCAATATCCTGAGCGCCGATATCATCGATACGAATTTTTTGGATGTCTTTGGTGGAACTGGCAGTGTTGGATTAGAAGCACTTAGCAGGGGCGCACGGAAGGCGGTATTTGTCGAGAAGAATCGCCAGGCTTATTCAGTTCTGCGAGACAACATCAAGAAATGTCGTTTTGCAGAACATTCAGATCTCATTCAGGGTGACGCATTCCACTACCTGCAGCAACCCGCCCATGGACCATTCGAATATATTTACATTGCACCTCCACAATATAAGAAGATGTGGGAGGAAGCGATGCATCTTGTTGATTCTAATTTATCAATTCTCAGCGATGATGGATGGGTGATCGTCCAGATCCATCCAATAGAGAATGTTGATCTGCAACTAAACAATCTCGAATTATTTGACACTCGTACTTACGGAAGTACACTTCTTCTTTTTTATCAGCGGAAGCTGGACTAAACGATATGGATCCCCAATTCCCCATTCACATATCGATATTGTAAATATTTAACTTCTCCATCGCGTTTGGAATCATCTATAACCTTCAGCAATAACGGAACATCCTTGATGACCTTTTTCTTCAGTAGATCCCGCTTGTTCACCCAACACAATTTCCCTTCACTTGATGCGTGAAGCTCTCCTCCGGGAAATTCTGCTGAGAAGACAAATACTTCCACACCTTCATCCGTCTCGATGTCGATGAAGATCACTGCATGTAAAACAAATTTGGCGATGTCCAGTCCACTTTCTTCCATGACTTCCCGTCGTATAGCGGATAGCGGATCTTCGCCCTTTTCAATATGTCCCCCCACACCGTTCAATTTTTGATAAGCAAACGCATCTTGCTTGGATCGTTCGATCATCAGAACATCATCGCCTTTTTCTATGAACGCTAAAACTCTGGGGATGACTCGAAATTTGTGATTTTCTTTAATCTTTTGTTCGTCCATGTGTAAAAAACGGGCGAGTTTCCTCGCCCGTCTGATCCTTCAATTATTATTTCAAGAACATGGGTTGCCCTAACACATCTGCAACCATTGGCTGGTAGTTTTCTACATCGTAGAACATGTCCACATCTACCACGCGCTTTCCTGAGGTAACCTGATCCAATGGGAAAGTAGCGTAGTTGCCATTTTGGAGAGCTACCATCTTACCAGTGTCATTCTTCTTGACCAGTTGGTAAGCCAGAGTTCCGAAATTCATGGATACCATTCTATCCAGTGAATCAGGCGGACCTGATCGCATCAGATAGCCCAGCTTCGTGTACATGGTATTTTCACCCGTGAGACGCTTCAGCTCTTCAGAAACAATATCTCCAATCCCGCCTAATTTTCGGTGCCCATAAGCATCTGCTTCACCACGTTCAATGATCTCGCCACCGATCATGGTTGCCCCTTCCGAGATGGTCATAATGGAATAGTTGGAAGGGCTGCGCATTTTGTCAGCTTTCAGCATAGCTGCCAATTTTTCCATATCGAAAGGTACTTCGGAGATGATCGCACGATCCACATGCGCCAGGTATGCGCTGACCAAACTGGTCTCTCCAGAATTGCGACCGAATAATTCGACCACCCCGATCCGTTCATGCGAACCGAGTGAAGTACGCAAATTGGTGATCAATTCAACACTGCGTGTAACTGCGGTTGAAAAACCAATACAATAATCTGTTCCAAAAACATCATTATCCATTGTTTTGGGGATACCAACGGTTGGGAAACCCTCTTTACACAATCGTGCAGAGTAGCTGAGCGTATCATCTCCACCAATGGTCACCAGTACATCGATATTCAAGTGATCTAACACTTTTAGAACATGTTCTGTGTAATCATAAGTACCATTCTGAAGATCTTTTGCGAGAGAACTATCTTGCAAGAAAGTGGGGATACGGTCCTTTTGAACCTTTTGTGGATTTGTTCGTGAGGTGTGTAGGAAAGTTCCACCATTGCGATCGATCTTGCGTACATCGAATTCGTTCAGTTCACTGATATAACAGTCTTGGGATGAAACATCATCCATATCATAGTGCAGTAATCCCATCCACCCTCGGCGGATGCCCATCACACGATGTCCATCTTTGATCGCATTTGTAACGACCATCTTCATTGCAGGGTTCAAACCAGGAACATCACCTCCCCCGGTGAGGATCCCTATTGTTTTTGCCATTAATGCCTCCATAAAACCAATTTGAGATTAACCCCAAAAAGTATAGCATAAATTGACTGAAAGTCACCTGGTTTGGATGTAGTTCTTCATATAATCCTGGTTGATCCATCCTCTTATCCAGTACATATTGATCAGAAGATGTAAACCAGACAATGTGATGAGCGTAGTTGGAAAAACTTCTTCACCAACAATGACACCAGGTTCAAAAATCAGATAGATCATGGTCAGTGCGATATAGATCAGAAAATGTGTATACCCAATTGCTTGAGCGACCTTGCTTTCTCGTTTTGTCCATTCATCAACGGTTTGCGCCCACGCGGGAAGTATTAGGATCAAGAATGCTGGTGAAATGAAAGAAAACGCGAAAGCAAAAGCTGCCAGCGATAAATTGAACAACCACTTTCTGAAATGACTTTGATGCAAAAGTCTTACGCAGCGCAGCCATTCAACGATCAAAATAAGGATTGGAACTGCTATTCCCACTATCTTCCCAATCTGATCTACTGAAAGTTCAAATTGGCCAAGAATACTTCGGACCCCCAAGATATTCGCCTGTAAATAGTTGGGAATCCAATTATCTTGGAGTAGATATCCTGCAAATACCGATAGTCCCACCGTTATCAAGAACCAGATCAGCGTTCCTAATTGCCGTTCACGAATACTTATCAAGAAGAAAATCAAGAAACAGAACAGGCTCAATCCGGGATGAATGGATGCCAGCCCGCACATGATCCCTGCCAATTCGTAATGTCCATTCTCGATGAATCGGTATGCCTGCATGAGCAGGAAAAGCGAAACAACCAACGTATAACCTGTAAATTGGGTTGTCAATGTGAAGATATTCGCAATGACGAACAGGATAAATACGATTTTTTTTAATGGAGATTTCTTCCAGTCGAAGATATCCTCCTTTTCATATTTGATTGAAAATAGCAGCATTGTGAAGGAAATTGCCAGCCATAATCCTCTTGCAATTTCAAAATTGTCAATATAGCTTAAAGGTACAAATATAAACAGCCCATAGATGGGGTTGATAAATGAAGAAGCTTCTTCTAAAGGAAGATAGGTAACCTCTTCTGCTTCTTCGCTTAGCATATCAAACGTGCGTAAGGAATATGGATCTTTCTCTTCCTGCATTAATAATTGTGTGCTTTTCCATTTCACATAGAAATCAGTGCCCCCTATGAATGCGGTTGAAATAACAAAACTGAGGATAATGACTATGGATATTACTAGCACTATGGTCGCAATATAGCGAAACAATTGCTTATTCGCAACGAGTGAATGTAATCTGGATTTTAAAGAACCGAATATTTTCTCCATACGGATATTCCCATCTGCAATATTAAATATTCTACATTTGAAATGCTGAGAATTTCAATGATGTGATCAAGTTTAGTTTTATTTGACGAATGCGATATATTTATCTCGATTGGCAGCTCGCGCTATTTTGCCGCTGCTGGTCTTGATAAGCCACTTATCATCCACCAACAGCACGTGACGAAGAACGACTGCCGAATTCCTGGTGACTTTTTCTTTGATCTCGCGTTGAATCCGCTCTTTATCATCTTCGCTATCCTGATCCACCTCAGCCACCATGTAGACCTCTTCGGTCCCGGTCTTCTCATTGTGAACACCAAAGGCCACAACTCTTCCAGGGTGCACGCCACTTACTTCCATGGCAATGCTTTCAAGATCTTGCGGGTAAATATTTTTACCACCGACGATGATCAAGTCCTTTTTTCTACCGGTGATGTACAATTCTCCATCGGCAAGGTAACCATAATCGCCCGTCTTGAACCAACCATCAAAGAATGATTTTTCGGTAATATCATCACGGTTATAGTATCCTGTAAATAGGCAATCACTCTTTACAACAACTTCACCAATGTTTCTGTCGGCCAAGAACTCATCCTTCTCATTGATAACTTTGATAGACACTCCTGTTATCTGTCGTCCAGTTGACAGTAAAGCAAAACTGGCTTCGTTTTCTTGCACCGGTTTAGCATACTTATCAAATTGAAATGCATCCCTATCTATCACGTCCAGCACCAGTGGACTATCTATCCCGCCCTGGGTTACTGCAAAAACATTCTCCGCCATAGCGTAACTGGCTGCTAATGCTTTTTCATCAAATCCATATGGTGCAAAACGTTCCGAGAATGCTTTATGACTCTTCCAGCGCACCGGTTCTGAGCAGTTTATGACCGCCCTGATGCTTGAAAGGTCAACATCTTCCAATTGCGATTTTCTTATCTTCTTGGCGCAGAAGTTATATGCAAAATTGGGCAACCAGCATAATGTACCCCGATACTTGCTGATCGCTTTCATAAGTCTATAGGGCGCTCTCACCCAATCAAATGGTGACATCAGTACAAGCGGGATACCATACAAGATCGGCATTAAATAACAAGCGATCAGCCCCATATCATGATAGAGAGGAAGCCAGCTAACAATAACATCCTTTTCAAGATCTATATGCAATGCCTTTGTATAGCTATCAAGCTGGTTGAACACCGCCTGATGAGACAAAGCCACCCCCTTTTGCAGACCGGTCGTGCCGGAGGAATGCTGTAGCAGTACAACTTGTTCAGGATCTCGCTTCAAACCAGGCAGGTTTTCAGAAAGAGGTTCATCAGTAAGTTCTATATCGTCACTAAGTAATAAATGATCAACCTCGATATTTCTATCGAATTGATCAAAAACCTCCTGCTTGAAAGTTTTGTAGGTAACGATAGCCTTGGGTTTTATGATCTTGATAAGCGCCTGAAAATCATCTTGATATTTATCAGGCAGCAATTTTTCTGTAAGGAAAGGCATCATAGAGGGGATCGCCCCTGCCAACACTGCCCCAAAATACGCAAATATGAGATCCTGGCTATGCTGCAGCACCAGTATGACCACATCGCCGGAGCCAATCCCACTCTCGAGATAAACCTTTGTATAGGATTGCGATTTCTCTAGCAATTCCTTATAGGTAATTGGTTTGTCTTCTTTCCCCGCACTCTGGAAATATAAGATCTCTTTGTCTGGCTGTTTCTGGTAATGATCTGCGAGTATTGTGGAGAAATTTCGCATCGCTCTACAATCGCTCCAGGATCAAGTCAGCCAATTGGTCAAGTGTATCGAAAGTATCCGCCGAGAGTTCGGAATCATCGATCGTCACAGAGAACAATTCTTCTGCGATCAGTGCAAGGTCTACCAGCGAAAATGAGTCGATCAAGCCGCTGCTGATCAAAGCTTCATCTTTTTTGATCTCTTTTCCCGGTTCTTCTAATATATCTTCAGCGATCTTTGTCGCAAATTGTTCAATGATTGTCTGTTTTTCCATCGTTAGTTCCTTGTCTTTTCTATGGCAGATCTCGTGTCGTTCGCCAGATAAGATCCAGCGTTTCAATTGCATCATAACTGCGTTCGGTCCAGGAGGTCGGTGAAATGTGAAAACCGTCATTCCTCTCTGGATCCATGCCGTTATGTGGCAGGGTATGGGCGGTATACCACCAGTTCACGAGTGGAATATCATACTCATACGCGATCTTCGCGATCGTGTAGTTTATGGAATCATCGCCTTCGGTATTATCCGCTTTGGTGATGAGGATCGGGATAACTCCCTCTCCGATCAAGTATTCCACTACCTGGCGCAGATATCCCTCATAATTCTGTGCAGAGCGCCCCTTGTACCACAGCTCAAAACTTACAAAAGCGTACGCAGGGTTGTTGTTGCGCACCTCACACATCAGAGGATTCTCATCCGGTTGGCAGGCGCTCGGATCTGACATAAGCGGATTTAAGCTGGATGGCGCATTCAAACCACCTTCGACCGCAAACCCATCACGATTGAAATATCCACGGAAATTATCGATCGTTTCCTGCAGATGCTGCTGACTCTCAGACAGATACACATTTTGTCTATCGAAGAATCCCATAAAGGCTTCCTTGATATTCTGGCAATCTCCAATTTTGGAGAAAGCGTTCGGATTTCTTCCAAGTTCCTGTCCACGCCTAAAGATATCGATCGTCGTCCCGGATACATGTGGGATAACCGGCCATTTCTTCCATTCCTCTGGGAGCATACGCATATCCGGCGTAGGGGTGTAATCAGGTGTGTTTGTGGGTGCGGTAGTGGGAGTCGGTGGAATACTGGTGACAGTTGGCGTCTGTGTACTTTCTTCTTGCGTTGTTATGACTTGCGGTTCAGCGGCTGCTTCAGAATTCGTTGTTGCGCAACCTGTAATTAAAATCACTAACAGGAGTGACATAAATATTTTGTTCTTTTTCATTCTTAATCCAACACTTCCTTTTCGATGTAAGGTAGAAGAGCATCTACCAGGATCGCAACGCCCTCATTATTATAATGAATTGCGCTATTAGTAAATAACGGTTCAGGGATGATATCCCATAAATCGATATATTTTATCCCGTTTTCTAAAAATCTGTCTGCCAATACAGCACGATATTGATCATAGGCCCAGCGTGGATAATAGTAGTTGTAGCGAATATCACTGTTGGCTCCATCGCTGATCAGGATCGGTTCATTGACAACCAGAACTTCAACTTTTGGATTGTGGGCAACGAAACTTTCTATGATGGCTAAGTCAAGGTAGTCTGAAGTCAATCCATCCCTGGGAACGCTTTGATAAGTATCGTCCGCTTCAAGATCGCGGGCTGCGCGTGTGTACTCCTCAGGAATATATTGGTCAATTCCGGTTGCCGTCCACATCGCGCCCAACAACTGCAAGTGTATTCGATCGTAAATATTCCTCCGCTGGTTTAGGAATGTTTTTTGTATATATGAGGTTTCTGGAAGCTCATCCATTGGCAGGTCATATTTAAATACGACCTGGTTGAAAACTTCAGGATTATTCATCACAATGGGAGCATCGAGATGAGCGTCCTTTACAAGCGAGTTCAATGTTACAAACCAAATAACAACATCCGGCTCATAGGACATAGCTTTGTCCAAAATAACCAGGTCTTTCAACACAGAAGTTGTCGGATAACCCAGGTTATAGATGTTTATCTTTCTATTGTTGAAATTGTCAGGCGAGTTGATCTTTTCCTGCAGCCGGTGCGTTATCGTATCTTCATTCTTAAGTAACGTGCCCCATACAGATGAATCACCGATGACAAAGATATCAATGGCTTCATTCATCTCTCCGGCTACAATATGCGATGCAAGCATCGCATCAAGATCGTTCAAGGTTGTGTTATAGGCCAGCTCAGGGGTTTCTCCAAACGGCAGTCTTTCTCTACCAGGGAAAATACGATTATACAAAGACAGGTTGTCCCAACTAATAGAACTGAATATTGGAAAAGCGAAATTGAAGATCAACAATAAAAGTATGGTCTTGATCAACAAGCGGGGTATTTTAATTTCATGCTTATTCATTTTCTATAATCCTGCCCCGATCAATCGTTGAAAAATATATACAGCTTCACCAACCGTAGGGCTCAAGAACCACACCCACCCAAGCATCACATAAGTTACCGTGATCAGTGTCGATACTACGTTCGATATTTGAAGCAAAGCCTTTTTCTCCTGCAGCCTGCTTTTCCATATTTTTGTCAGTGCACTCCAGCGATTCTGCACGAACAGACCCAACCCATGCCAGACACCCCACAACAAGAATGTCCAGGTAAATCCATGCCAGAGGCCGATCAGTACCATGGTGGAGACCTGCAAGAAAAATAGGCTCAAGTTCTGGAATCTTGCCAGCTTTGACTTGCGAATTTTACGGTTTGTTGGATTGAAATAATATGCACGAATCCATTGAGAAAGGGTTATATGCCAGCTGTCCCAGAATTTTGCCAGGTTCGTTTTGATATATGGGTTTTTGAAATTTTCAGGAAGCTGTATTCCAAGCCATCGTCCCAACCCGATGGCAATATCAGTGTAACCGCTGAAATCAAAGTAGATCTGCAGTCCATAGAAGAACAAGGATAACCACAACCATGAGGATCGCGTTATTTGCACTGCATTGGTCGGGCTCAGAGCTATGCGGGCAAGGCTGTCGGCGATCACAAATTTTTTCAACAAACCCAGGAACAATCGTTCGCCGCCCTCAAAAAGATCAGTTTTTCTGCTCTCCCAAATTTCAGTATTGCATTGTTTTTCAAAATCCGCATATTTTGCGATCGGCCCAGCAGCCAACGAGGGAAAGAACAAGCAAAAGTTATAGAAGACTGGCAGAGAAACATCAGCATAACGCCCTTTTTGCACTTCTCGGATTACATGAATAATCCGGAAGGCAATGTATGAGTATCCTATCCAGCGAATATCAAAGGCGCTCGCCAATTCCACATTCTGCTGAAAGATCGTCCTCCACCCAATGCTCACTAAACGTGAAACATCAGGTTGTTTGAGAATGACAAAGATAAATAAGATCCATCCAATGGAAAGTGGTAGATACCATTTCTTGTTTCGAACAAGGAATGCGAAAATCAAAAATACCAAAAATATCCCTAGCGTTATCGACAATATGGTTGTATTGGTATTAATGCGCAAGAATGAGATCTGATTCCGCAGCAGCCATTCAGTGATCATATATGGGGCGAACCCGAGCAAGACAAGGAAGACGTTCTTGATGATCTGCTTGATCTGGACTTCTTTTCTTAATCCTATCCCAATTCCCATGACCATCAAAATGGTTGCCCAGGGAAGGATGAGCTGGATCGACCGCAATGAAGTTGAGGGCTGCAGCAGAAATAGAAAGAAAGTATTTACAACTACTAAGATCTCGTTCCGGTATTTGCCTTTGGAAAACAAACGGTACAGAAGAATTGCAATACCAGATAGTACTATTTGGGATAGATTCATTTAGAAACCCTGATAGATCCACAATGGAGAAGTATCAACGCTAAAAATCAATAATGCCAGGATTATCAAGGCCAGTAAAATAGCCAGAATATTCTCTGATCTTTTCTTACTCATATGTAAAATTTATATCTGATCCTTATTTGTAACCACACACACGCCATTCGCCAGCCTCAAATTTCAACAGGTATGATCGTAGGCTGAGGTCAATGGAACGAATCTCTTCGTTGTAGGTCATATCAATACTACCAGTGCATTGTACCTCCGCATCGGTTTCTGTCTGCGACGTAGCCTTGCATTCGACCGTGTTCAGACTCGCTTCTACGGATAAGAAGGAATCTACCTCTAATCGCGCCTGTTCTTCCCACGCTCCGCAGGATTTCGCCACGGCACCATCTGAGTCCTGGCTGGTCAGGGCAGTCAGATAGTCCTGTACTGATTGTGCTGGATCTGCCTGAGCAGAACAACTACTAATAATGAGCATAAATATGAAAAAGGAAGCAATCACTAATTTTGTTTTCATGGGAATCTCCTTTTCTAATTGTAATGCAAGATATTTTAAATTAAAAAAGGAGAAGCTATTATTTGCTTCTCCTTAATATTGCTAGATATTTTTTCCGAAGATGCGATGGTTCTTATATGGTTTGACACCCAGATTTTCGAGATCCTTGCGCATCTGCACCGCCGTTTCTGCGATGTTCGTCAATTCACCATGTACAAAGTTATGGCTCTTGGCTGATCTTTCGATCTCATCAAACAACAGAGCGTTACCGCCAAAACCCTGGTATTCGGGGAGTATCCCTACCCCATTGAAATCGATCCAATCAGATTTCTTCAATTCTCGCAATATATCTATGACGGAGAAGGGAGTCAATGACCCGTTATGGCGCTGTATCGCAGCGGAGATATCCGGAAAAGCCAACAAAAAACCCACGATCTCATCTTTATAGGTAATGATCTTGATCAGGTCAGGAATAGCAACCAGGATGAGGTCATTGAAAGCCCAGTCGACCTCTTTTTGTGTGAGTGGGTAATATTCCCAATTGTTCACAAAAGTCTTGTTATATGCAGCACCGATCAAGGGCACATATTTCTTCAATTCAGCTTTTGAAGCAAAGCGTTTTACCTTGAATTTACCGCGCTGCCGTACTTTTTCTGCAACTGCTTTGACTTTCTCCGGCATGGAGAAATCTTCGATCCTGGTATATGCGGATACCCAATCCACTACTTTCTTGAAACCGAGATTATCCATGAATTGCGGGTAATTGGGTTTGTTGTAATTCATCATGGTCATCATCTGGCGATGTTCAAAACCTTCCACGACAAACCCATAGCCATCAAAAGGTGAAAATCCCTTGGGGCCCAAGAAATAATCCAATCCACGTTTGTGTGACCAATCAAACGCGCATTCAAACAATTTATTTGCCACAGCTTGATCATCAATGCTCTCGTAAAGATAAAAAGAGGCATTCTTCTTATCGTGATAACGGTTGTACGCCTTGTTCTCAAGAACTGCGATGCGACCGACCACATCTTCTCCATCCATCGCCAGGAAAAAATCCGCATCCGAATGTTCATAGTATGGGTGTTTATTATGATTCAAGGTATCACGAATTCCAGCCTTGATCGGTGGAACCCATTGTGGCACATCTTTATAAAGTGAGAATGGGAAAAGCACAAAGTCATTGACATCTTTTTTCGAAGTGGTATCTACTTTTCTTATCGTTAGCATAATTCCTCTCCAGATTAGAATAAAATCAGTATACTCCAGTTTGTTATTGCGGTTATACTAGTACACTGTAGATAACACAAGAATATACAAAAGGTGGTGAAATAAGATCAAAATGGATCAGTTGTATAAAGAGATCACAGAACAACCCGCTGTAGCCAGCACACTCATCAAAGAAGAATTCCCAAACATACAAAACATCGTAAACGACATAAAGGACGATTTCGATTACGTTCTGATCGCCGCACGCGGCAGTTCCGATAACGCTGCTCGTTATGCACAATATTTATTCGGCTTAAATAATCGCATACAGGTTGGACTAGCCACGCCTTCTTTATTCACATTGTATTCTTCGCCTCCACGCTTGAAGAACGCTCTCGTCCTATCCATTTCCCAATCGGGAATGTCACCAGATATCGTTGAGATCGTAAAAAATGCCAATATACAGGGCTGCAAAACGGTTTGCATCACCAATAACGCTAAATCTCCGTTGGCGCAGGAATCAGATCACACGATCCCCATTCACGCTGGCGAAGAAAAATCAGTGGCTGCGACCAAATCCTATAGCAATTCGCTGCTTACGCTTGCGATGATCTCAGCTGCACTCATGCAAAATGAAGAATTCGACCGTGAGATCAATCGCATTCCAGATTACATGCAAACCTCTATCGACAACGCAGAAAAGATGACAGACCAGATCCAACGATACCGCTACATTCAGAACTGTGCTGTTCTTGGTCGTGGTTTGAACTATTCAACCGCTTTTGAGGTTGCCCTGAAGGTCAAAGAGTTGACCGGCATCAATGCCAATCCCTATTCCTCAGCTGACTTCCGCCATGGTCCCATTGCAACGGTGTATCGTGGTTTCCCGGTCTTCCTGATTGCACCTCACGGTAATGTATTCAACGATATGCAAAAGATGTTTACTGATCTGCTTGATCTTCAAGCCGAGGTCATCAGCATCAGTAATGATGCTACGATAATTCAAAAAAGTAATCTTGGATTCAGCATCCCTGATGCGATCCCTGAGACCTTATCCCCACTCGTAAGCGCAATTCCAGGACAATTCTTTGGGCGCCAGATCGCAATTGAAAGAAAATTAGATCCAGACAAACCAGTAGGTTTGAACAAGGTAACATCTACATTCTGATAGAATCGTACACACGTTCAATCAACGGAGGGCTCGAATGGACAAGTTCATTATTGAAGGTGGCATCCCGTTAAAGGGTGAGGTAACAGCTTCAGGGAATAAGAACGCTGCGCTTCCCATCCTGGCTGCCTGTATTCTTACTGATCAACCCATTGTTCTACATAACGTGCCAGGCATCCTGGACGTCAAGACCATGCGATCCTTGTTGGAAAGTTTGGGGGTTTCTTTCAGGACCATCGATGAACATACCTGGGAAATTCAGGCAAAAGAGATCCGCCCTACTGATCTTGATCCTGATCTGTGCCGCAACATCCGAGCGTCGATCCTGCTCGCAGGTCCTATGTTGGCCCGCAGCGGGGAAATAATGCTTCCACCTCCCGGAGGAGACGTGATCGGAAGAAGAAGAGTAGACACACACATTCTCGCTCTGCAGAAACTGGGAGCAAAGATCGAATATGAAAGAGTGTTCAAATTCAGCTGTGACAAATTGGTTGGTACAGATATCCTGCTTGACGAAGCCAGCGTAACGGCAACAGAAAACGCGATCATGGCCAGTGTTCTCGCAAAAGGCACCACCATTATTCATAATGCAGCCTCCGAACCCCACATTCAGGAATTATGCCAGTTCCTTAACATCTTGGGCGCCAAGATCAACAACATTGGTTCCAACACGCTTCTCATCGATGGTGTGGATAAATTGTCCGGGGGAGAATTCACCATTGGTCCAGATTACCTGGAAGTGGTCAGTTTCATCGGTGCAGCCGCTATTACCAAAGGCAATATCCGTATCAAGAATGCAGCGCCACAATATCTCTCCATGATCAAACTGGTCTTCAACCGGTTGGGTGTGGATTGGAATATTGACAATGCTGATATCGTAGTACCGAGCGAACAGCGCCTATGCATTGAACCGGATCTGAACAATGCCATTCCAGAGATCAGTGTCATGCCCTGGCCCGCCTTCCCCACCGATCTGATGAGCATTGCTATTGTGGTCGCCACACAGTCAAAAGGCACCATCCTCTTCCATGATTGGATGTATCCAAGCCGTATGTTCTTCACGGACAAACTGGTAAGCATGGGCGCACAGATCGTATTGTGTGACCCTCATCGCTGTATCGTTCAAGGTCCAAGCCACCTTTATGCAGAGGATATGGCCGGACCCGATATCCGAGCCGGTATGGCATTACTGTTGGCAGCGTTATCCGCCGACGGTGTATCAACTATACGCAATATACGTCAAATTGATCGTGGGTATGAAAAAATAGATGAAAAATTGTCCCGGTTGGGAGCTTCTATCAAACGAGTTTAAAGAAAAAAGACCCTTACGGGTCTTTTTTTTCTAATTATCTCCAACAACTTCCAGGAATTGGTCAACTGCATCCCGTAACATTGCTTCAGGTACAGCACCAACATGACGGTGTACAACCTTGCCGGCAGAAATGAAGAGCATGGTTGGGATACCCTGCACACCATAGCGGGATGCCCATTCTTGATTTTCGTCAGTGTTCACCTTGGCAACCACCAATTTTCCATCATATTCCTTGGCTAATTTATCCAATACTGGTGCAACCATCTTGCAAGGTCCGCACCAAGGCGCCCAAAAGTCCACAATGACAGGTACTGGTGATTCCAATATTGTCTTTTGGAAAGCGCTATCTGTAACGTGAATCGGTTCGTTCATCTATATTCTCCTAAATGATCAAAAATTTCAAAAACCTTTCCGTCATTGTACTGGATTTTGTCAATACGGAAAGGTTTTTTCCAGATACTAATACTTTTCTTATCTTCTTTACTTAGCCTTGACAGTGATCGTCTTTGGTTTCACTTCTTCGGCTTTCGGCAGAGTTAATTTCAAGATGCCGTTCTTGAACTCCGCATTCGCCTTTTCTGCCACTATCTGTGTAGGTAATGTTATGGACCGTGAAAAACTTCCATACTTCCTTTCTTGAACGTGGTAATCGGCGCTTTTCGACTCTTTTTCTTGCTTAACTTCACCTTTGATGGTCAATACTTCACCAGCAATTGTGATATTGATGTCATCAGGGTCTACACCTGGAATGGATGCTTCGATCACAACCTCATTCTCATTCTGGTACATATCCAGATCGAACACGCCATATCCCTCAAAGGAAATGGCAGATCGTCCAAAATAATTATCCAGCATCCTATCCATCGTATCACGGACGTTCACTATATCGAAGAATGGATCCCTACGTACTATTTTTGTCATTTCTACCTCCTTTTAAATAAAATAATAAGGCGCTTGTATTAATAAAACACAAGAGCCTCATTAGAAAACTGTCAATTCAATATATTTATCTTCGATAATCGAAGAAACGATATCCCACTCCGCGTTCGGTCAAAATATATTTCGGGTTTGAGGGGTCTTTTTCCAATTTTTGCCGCAGGTAATTGATATAGAGGCGTACATAGTGCGGTTCATCGCGATATTCATATCCCCAAACCCGCGAAAGGATCTGATCATAGGTCAATACCCAACCAGCATTCTGCACCAGATGATAAAGCAATCGATATTCTGTTGGCCGTAGTTTCACCTGTTTACCTTCCACGAAGATCTCGCGCCGGTTAAAATCGATCTTCAAGCGCTCATCTACCTCGATCACATCATCCGAACTCACACTGGATGATTCAACGCGGCGCAGCACAGCTTTGGCACGGCTGACAAGCTCACGTGGACTGAACGGTTTGGTTACGTAGTCATCCGCCCCCAACTCAAGGCCTCGAACCTTATCTTCTTCTTCGCCCTTTGCGGTCAGCATAATGACCGGAACATTATCGATCTCACGGATCATTTTTAGTAATTCAAAGCCATCGATATCCGGCAGCATCACATCCAAAAGGATCAGGTCGGGCATGAATGTCCGTAATTTATCCAACCCCTCGCGACCATTCAAAGCTTCACTTACCTGGAAACCATCCTGTTCTAGATTAAGTCGAACAAAACGAGCCATCCTTTCTTCGTCTTCGATCACCAGGATCTTTGGGTTTGATGAAACTGCTGAACTCATATGTTCTCCTCCTGAAAATGGTCTTTCTTTGATTATAAGAGCGCGATGCTTTTTTTACAATCAAGGTTTAATCTAGTCGTTATCATATTCCATTATTACTGCTATCATTATAAAAAGAATATAAAACATGCTCGCCCAACAGGATCAAAATGAATCTCAATAATTTATACAAATTGCAGAATACCGATACACAAATCAACTCTATCAAGAATGAGATGAATGAAATAGAAAAAGAGTTGAAAAAGAACAAAGCCATTTTACAAGCTGAAGAGCATAAAAAGTCAATTGAGGTGAAGCTGCAGGCAAGCCAGAAATCACTAAAGAAGATCCTTGATGATATTGAGAGGAAAAAGATAAAGTTATCACAGAGCGATGCCACCCTCTACAGCGGCAAGGTGAAAAATCCCAAAGAACTGGAAGACCTCCAGCAGGAGATCCAATCCATTAAAAAGGTCATAGCAAAACTGGAAGATTCCCAACTAGAGCTGATGCTCACACAGGACACCATTCAAACAGAGTTGGAAAATGCACAGCATGATTTGAATTCTATCGCTTCAGCATTCGAGACCAAGAAATCACAACTGGTCGCCAGGAATAACAAACTTACTCAAATGTTGGAATTCCAGGAAAAACAGCGCACCGTTATCCTGGCTTCGATCAGCAAAGAACTTTTGGATCGTTATGAAAATTTACTGCAAAAGAAAAATGGGCTGGCGATTGTCACTCTGGAAAATGATGCCTGCTCTGCTTGCGGTACACAGTTGACGCCCAGCCAGAAGCAAGCGGTACGTTCATCAAGCACTTTATTCACCTGTCCCACTTGTGGGCGCATCCTATATGTGAAATGAGATTCTCATTCCACCTTCTTATAAAGAGGCTATTCCCCTAGCAACTGAACATCCTCTGCGCTGCAGTTCGAGACGCGTACTCGCTTCAATCTTGATGTCTCGCCGGATGTTATGCTGATATCATTCTTTGCAACCCCCAATTTTTTTGAGAGGAATCTGATCAATTCCTTGTTCGCTTTCTCTTTTTGCGGAACTGCTTTGACCTTGATCTTCCATGTACCGTCATCCATACGACCAACAACGATCGTCTTGGGTGCATTAGGGATAACTTTTATGGTGAGAAATTGCTCAATCATTGGGTATTGTGATAACCGCTGCAAAGCGCCCAGCTTTGCCATTCTCCGCTCTGTGAGAATACCATTTCTGTATATCACAGGCAGTACATATATTGGCTTTTTCTATGGACTCCAGTCCTTTTTGTTTTAATAAGATGTAATTGGCCTGCCACATATCAAAATACAGTTTACCATCCCGTTTGATCAGGACCTGATCCTGAGATCCACTGAAATTCTCCCTTACCTGAGCGGCAGTCTCCTCACCGATCTCGTAGTGATCAGCTCCGATAGAAGGGCCTATCCCGGCTCTGATATCCCTTGGGTTGCATCCATAAGTCGCCTGCATGCTCTCCACAGTTCTCTGCACAATATGTTTAACAGTACCCTTCCAACCTGCATGTGCGATGGCGATCACTTTCTTCGCGTGGTCATAGAAGATCACCGGCACACAATCCGCAAACACCATCATCAAACTGACCTCAGGATTGGACGTCACCACGGAATCCCCTTTTTGGTGCGGCTCAGCAATAGGGCGTGGTATTTCTGAAACTCTCACGATATCACTATGCACTTGCCAGGTGTCGAAAATGGAGTCATAGGACTTATTGAAAATCCGCATGATGCGCTGGCGATTTTCGATCACATTCTCGCTGCTATCCCCAACGGACGTTGCCACATTCAGTGAACCCCATGGCGAGGGTGATACTCCTCCAATTCGAGTAAAGAATCCATGTTGGACTCCAAGTTCATCAAACGAGGAAAGGGTTAAATATTCCAATCCATTCTTGGTTGTTAAGGGCATTAATTCTCCTTGCAGCGATAATTTTCCCTCAGAATTGTAAACGATACTTCCAGACGAGGTAAAAGATATGCTCCGGTGGTGAAACCGAACATTGCTCCCGTTAGAGTTCTCATGATCGGATTACTCTCACGAACAGGGAAAAAAGATAGAAAAGGGAAACCGCTATTCCCCAATAGTTGCGACACCCCATCCACAGCGATCGGGAGTATGCCTAGGCAGATCCAGAGTATTAATGAAAGCGGCTCCCATCTTTTTTGCGACAACGCAAATAGCAGACCGCTCAGCAGGAGTGCACCGAAAATGGCAATATCGCGCTGGCATAGGGCTACTTTGAACCCCATTGTTGTATCACCGACCAGTTCACGAGCATTGAGCATATCTTCTCTCATGAAACCTGTGCTCTCCTCGTATGAAATAAAAGCTTGCATACCAGCTGATTCTAATGGGTAGAATGGCTGTTTTCCGAAGAGGAACCAGGAGCGATAAGCGAATTGGTGACAGGTCTTGCGGTAAAAGGCGTTCAGAACATTCGCCGGAAGTTCAAGGTCAAAATAAAAGAAGAGGGGTACCAGGAACGCTCCAAGTAGATAGATGGCTATACTGAGAATGAAAATGATGTGATATTTTTTCGCCAGCCAACACAAGAATTGTTCCATTCGCAGTTTATTCAAGCTCGACTAATATAATGGTTCTATCACCTGGATCTTGGTTCCGCTGTAGTTCTCTGCGTTGATGTCGCCCGGATATAAGCTCACATATGGTTCTGTCCAGCGGAAGATCCATTTCGCATCCTCAGGACCAACATTCACACACCCATGCGATCTAGCTGAACCAAAATCATTATGCCAGAATGTGGAGTGTACCGCTACGCCAGTCCCCACAAAGAGACAAGTCCAGGGAATCGCCATCGTATCCCAACCTGCACCGGTTCCACCGCCGCTCATATGCAGCGAGATCGTTTTGCGCCAGATGAAATGCTCGCCAACAGGGGTTGATAACTTATCATTCGGAAGTCCGAATTCATCATATTTATACCCGGTTGATACCTGGCAGAAATACACCTCATTATTACCTTCATAGCATGAAATGGTCTGTTGATTATTATTCACGATGATCTTCTTGTCAGGCACTCCGGGATTGATTGGAGCGATCTCTTCTTCCGTTATCGGCCTGAAAGCAGCTGCTTCAGCCCAGAAGATATCTCCATAACCATAACCATGTCCATAATCCTCATTTACCCGGTATTCCACAACCCCATCTGCATTGGTGCGCATCTGGTCGATCCATACCACCTGGCTGTAGTACATTCTCCACAGATCAGGAGCGACGTCGTTCAACCAGGGAGCACGTGCGGGTGGATTATCCAGCGTCATGCGCACGAATGGAACAGTTACTTCTGCCCACATCCCAATCCCGCCGCCATAATCGGGTATCTGTGCGACCGCCTGATTTGGAATATTCTTTACTTTCTGAACACTCGGTAGATACACATAACCTTCAGGAGTCTCAACCCAACGGTTATTTCCCCTCCCCAATGGAGCTTCACCAACTACCACTCGATTCCAGGGTAAACACTCATCCGGGTTCAATGCCCGGACAGTACTTGCGTTCACGCTTGGCTTCGAGCGGACCGGTAATGTATTGGGTAGATAGACCGTGTTCCTTGCGAGATATTCTGAGTCAGAGAATTCATCCAGATATGCCAGAGAATCCAACAAGCGTATAGGTTTTCGATTAGCGAAGTATGCCAAACCGCCCACGCCCAACATGCTTTTCTTCAAAAAATCACGGCGATTCATATTCATTTTCATATCCATTGCGACAAGCTTACCAACCCATTAATAAAAAGTCAAACGAGGTTATGGTCAAATATGACACACCTTATCTTGTAGGATTACTAACAATTTGTTAATTTCCTCTCCCCATAACGTATCCCGATCTATAAAAGGTATCGTTTCTCGCAAACCACGGTAGATTGCAGAAGTCTTGGAAGCCATATGCTTGTCAGGCGCCTGGATACGCCGTATATCCAACGCATGCAGAATAGTATATAGTTCTATCGAGAGAATGCGCAGTACATTGAGTGCAATGGTACGAGTATGCCGTCCGGCATTGAGCGAGTTTGAGTTGTGATCCTCCTGATTCGCTGATGTCGGTATGGAGAGAACAGCATCAGAACTTGCTAGCTGCTGGTTCTCCATTGTGATGGAAGCGGCAGCATATTGCGGGATCATCAACCCGGATTCTGTTCCCGCTTTCTCTCCATTTACGATCAACATCATAGGCAGCCCATTGCTAAGATTTGCATCCAGAAGACGGAATATCCTGCGTTCCGCGATCGCGCCCAATTCAGATAAAGCGATCCCAAGAAAATCCATAATAAAAGCGATGGGTTCTCCGTGGAAATTTCCACCTGAGAGCACATCGCCATTTTCAAATATCAGTGGGTTGTCTGTGGCAGCATTGATCTCATGCAATATCACATGCTCGGCATGCTCCAACGTGTCTCGGACAGCGCCATGGACCTGTGGTGCGCAGCGCAGCGCATATCCATCCTGTACATGGTTGGTGCTATTGACCAATTCACTATCTGCAACCATCTCCCAAACGGTCGTTGCAGATTGCAGCTGCCCCCGCATACCACGCGCTGCATGCAAGCGTGGATCAAAGGCTTCTCTGCGCCCACAAAGAGCTTCCAGGGAAAGCGCCAGATTCTCATCGGCAAGCTGACACAAATTACGAGCATACCAGCAAGAGATGACAGCCAAAGCCGCGGAGAACGTCGCGCCATTGATCAAAGCCAATCCTTCTTTGGGAGTAAGTACGATTCGCTCAATACCCGCAGTTCGCATGGCAGCTTTGCCGCTCAGTTTTTCCCCGTTATACATCGCAGAACCTGATTCTTCGTCCAGATCACGTTCATCCGTTGTTACCACGAGTGCCATTTGTGCCAATTGGCATAGATCACCGGAAGAGCCCATCGATCCCTGCTGTCGAACACAGGGTATGACTTCTTTATTCAGCATGTCGAGGATAGTCTGCACGACCACCAGCCGAATTCCAGAGAATCCCTTCGACAGGGTGTTCGCACGGATAAGCAAAGCAGCCCTAACGGTGACTTCGTCAAACTCATCTCCTGCTCCCACCGCATGACTCAGGATCAAGTTGCGATTCAATTCCAGCAATTGATCACTGGAAATCTTCTGCGTGTGAAAGATCCCATATCCGGTATTGATCCCGTAAAAGGGGAAATCCTTCTCAAGATTCTGCTGCAGAGTTGCATTCGAGCGAAGGATCGCTTGTTTTGCTTCTTGGTGTAAGACCGCCTCTTCTTTGCCACAAGCAACTCGCATTACATCTTCTATGCTAAGATCATTCCCAGTGATTATTACCATTCCCTCATCCTTTTATCAGTATTTCCGATTACGAGCCATATCGCGCTTCATATCACGTTCTGCGATGTCTCGCCGTTTATCGTACATTTTCTTCCCGCGTGCCAGTGCGATATCGATCTTTGCTTTCCCACCCTTCAAATACAATTCAACCGGAATAATTGTCAATCCCTTCTGACGTACACTGTTCCAAAGCTGTCTGATCTCACGTTTATTCAGCAGTAATTTCCGTTTTCGTTTCGGCTCGTGGTTCATTCGGCTGGCTGGGTCATAAGGAGAGATGTGCGAATTTATCAGCCACACTTCATTGCCATCAGTCTGCACATACGCTTCTGCTATGCTGACCTGTCTGGCGCGAATCGATTTAATCTCAGTACCCAACAAAACAATACCTGCTTCATAATGGTCAAGCAGATGATATTCAAATTTTGCTTTACGATTTTTTGCTATGATCAATTTATTCATACGTTTGATTTTAATTGATTTCCGTCTTTATATCACACTCTTCAAAATAATCAGCCTATCTTTTATACTAAAGAAATCGTAAAACGTCTTTTTTCGTATACTTTAAAGAAAGTGATATTCCATCCATGAAAAAGAAGAAGATCACATTAGCCTTAAGCGGCGGCGGAGTGAAGGGGTATGCCCATATCGGGGTCATCGAGGCTTTGGAAGAACACGGTTTTGAAATAGCTGGGATCAGCGGCACCTCGGCTGGGGGTGTGTTCGGATCTTTCTATGCCTTTGGATACTCCATTCCAGAGATCAAGACCTTTATCGATGAGATCGATCAGCGCAAATTATTCCAACGTAATACACATGACAATCCCTCTTTAATAGGGTTAAAGGGTCTCTACCAGATGCTGGATCAAAAATTTGGTGAAGATACCATCGATAAAATGCACATCCCATTTGCCACAACCGCAGTGGATATCAACACCAATAAAGAACTATTCATCGATTGCGGCCGCATCAAAGATGCTGTCAAAGCGACTTCAGCCATGCCCGGCATTTTCCCTTTTCAAGACATACTCGGATTTAAGTTGATCGATGGTGGAGTTTTTGATCCCGTACCCGTTGAATTAGCGCGGTGGATAGCGGGTGACTACCCGGTGGTGGCCATCAGCCTGTTCCCCAAAAAAGAAAATGCAGCGCACATCTCCAAACTGCAGATCCCGGCGATCACTCCCATTCCCTCTAACGTAGTGAACTATCTTGCAAACCTACGGCTAGGGAAAGCTCTGGATGTTTTTATTACCTCGCTTGATATTATGCAGATCGTTATGGCAGATATGCAGCTCAATCTCACAAAACCAGATGTTGTTCTCTATCCGGATACAAGTAAATATTTCTACATTGACGATGTAGAACCCGAATACCTGATCGAAAACGGACGTACGGCTGTTGAAGATTCAGTATATGAAATCAAGCGTGCGGTTCGTAAATTCCGCCCGCAAGAGGTAGAAAAACCCTGCCAACTCTTATCCGAGGTCTTTCACGCAAATGATTAGCGGTCTGTAAAGACGGAGATAACCCCGATCAGTACACCTAATCCCCCCACCACCAAGATGAGAAGACCAACCGGAACTTTTTGTGATAATCCAGAGGTCAATTCATCCTCATAGGTTGGGATGGTCTGCGGTGCAGCTGGTGTATAGGTCGGCAACCTGGTCGAGACTGGCGTGGTGATGAATTGTGCCGCCAGAGTTGGGTCGATGGTTTGTGTCGTTTTTGGTGTGGGTGTCGGAGGCGGTTCCACGATCGGGATTGTCCCGGGTGATACCGTCACCAGCGCTGAGTACACCCATCCTGACCCTTCTGGTACCCCGGGGTACTCGATCAACAACCAATCTCCTCCAGCAGATCTTCCCAAAACGGGCACTTCCTGCCCGGCCAGAAGCACGCCGATCTGATCAAAGAAGTACCCAGGTCCTGAGCGAACATTGATGGTTTCTTCCTGATCCAGGCGAACATACGCGACCACTCCGCGAGGGGTTCCAGTTACCGTTGGAAGTGCAATGGTTGGCTGCTGGAAACTAAAATCTGCATTTACCGTATGATTAATGAAACCCACCATTAACAAGACAAGAATGGCGGTCATAGACACAAATATCTTTTTAAACATATTTTTCTCGTTTTTCAATGTTTTTGATTATAATGCAATCTAATGGAACAAAAATTTTTTCATGGTCAATTTTCTGCTGAAGAGTTATCAGAATGCTTGCTGATCCACTTCAACCGCGGCAACCTGCTTGTACAAAAGATCAAGCAGGATGAAGGTGTTGCTATCCAGATAAAGACCCGCTCCAACCCAACTTCTGGTGGTAATACAGCACTCGGCATCTATTTTACTGATGTTGAGGATGGGGTTGCGGTGCAGGTGGGACAACAAACCTGGTTTGGGGTAGCTGCCAGCCTCGGTTATTCTGCGATCGCCACCTTTCTCAATCCCGCTAATCTGCTGCATCGTTTGGATGATATCGCACAGGATGTCGAATACCTGCAATTGACCGATGAAGTTTGGAAAGTGCTCCAGGCAAATGCACGCGCTTTAGGCAGTGGTTTTGAATTATCTGAGAGATTGCGCCGCATCAAATGCGAATACTGCGATGTAGCCAATCCTACCGGCTCACCTACCTGTATTGCCTGTGGTGCGCCTATGGGCAACGCACAACCCACCTCCTGCCCTCATTGCGGTTATATCATCACTTCAAATGAGACCGTGTGTCCCAATTGCAAACGCTCGGTTTAATCTGGATTCAACCAGCGTCTCCCATCTCGTGCAATGAATTCATCCACGCCGCTTGGTCCCCATGAACCGGGATAATATTGAGGTAATTCCTTAATTCTCTCCTGCTCCCATGCAGTAATGATATCTTGTGTGAATTGCCATTGTGCTATGGCTTCGTCCGATCTTGTGAAGAGGGTCGCGTCACCTGCCAGCCCGTCCAATAGCAAACGCTCATATGCCTCGGGCGGTTTTTTCCCAAATGCATCTTCATACGAAAAATCCATATCCACCGGAGCTATTTCATTCACTGGTCCGGGTACTTTTGCCCCAAAGGAAAGGTTGATCCCCTCATCGGGCTGCAAACGCAGTGTGAGCACATTGGGAGCATTCCCTGCCAGGTTCTGCCAATCGAAGAGCGGAAGAGGTACCTGCTTGAATTGAATGGATATTTCCGTTGTGCGTTTATGCATACGTTTTCCGCAGCGTAGATAGAATGGCACACCGGACCAGCGCCAATTATCCACAAATAATTTAGCTGCCATGAACGTCTCGGTGGTTGAGCCCGGCTGGACTCGTTCTTCTTCTAGATACGCCGCTGCTTTATCTCCCTCAACATTGCCACCCCGATATTGCGCCCGATAAGTGTTTGCCAATGCCTGTTTCATACCGTATGAACGAAGTGCCTTTAGTACTTTGAGCTTTTCATCACGCACAGAACTGGCATTGAACGCGTAAGGAACCTCCATTGCAGTTAATGTCAATAGCTGCAGCATATGGTTGGAGAACATATCGCGGATGATGCCCGCTTTATCAAAATATCCCGCCCTGCTGCCCACCCCAACTGTTTCCGCGACCGTGATCTGTATATGATCAATATAGTGATTATTCCAGAGCGGTTCGAAGATCCCATTCGCGAAACGGAATACAAGGATATTCTGTACCGTTTCTTTTCCAAGATAGTGGTCAATACGGAAGATCTCATCTTCACGAAAGCATCCGTGGATCCTTTCATCCAACTCTTGTGCAGAAGCCAGATCTCTTCCATATGGTTTTTCAACGACTATACGCATCCAGCCATTCTTTTTCGCCGGTCTCCGGGCACATACATGGAGGTTTTCGAGTATGGTGTTGTAGGCTGAGGGAGGAGTAGCCAGGTAGTATAGAACTTTATCTATCTTTTCTTTCTCCAACAAAGCCTGGAGAGTCGAATACCCCTGAACATCTTCAAAATCAGTCTGGATATAGACTGCATCCGCCAGCAGTTCAGTTACGACGGTTGAATCAACGGGTTTTTCTCGTGCGAATTCTGCGATCCCATCCCGCAATTTCTCACCCAGGATCTGCCGGGTCCATGGACGACGGGCGAATCCGATGATCTTGATCGGATGGGGTAATTTGGTTTCCTTTGCCAGCGCATACAATGCTGGTAGCAATTTCCTCCGTGTCAGGTCTCCGGTAACGCCAAATATGACGAACCCGACCATCTTATTATCAGGACTATCGCTCATGATCCATCATCCTATTTTTCTTTGATGGCATGACCACCAAATTTATTGCGCATGGCTGCCAATACCTTCAACGTGAAGCTGTCTGGTTGGCGGCTGTCAAATCGTCTATACAGTGACGCGGCGATAACCGGTGCTGGAACTCCCATTTCAATGGATTCATGCACCGTCCAACGGCCTTCACCCGAATCATCCACCCAACTTTCGATGGTTGAAAGTTCGCTATCCTCTTCCAGTGCTTCCCGGGTCAGGTCAAGCAGCCAGGACCGGACGACCGAGCCAACCTGCCAGATGCGGGCTACATCAGCCAGATCGAGTGAGAACTCTTCCTTGCTGTGCATTAGCTCAAATCCTTCCGCAATGGCTTCCATCATGCCATACTCAATGCCGTTGTGCACCATCTTTACAAAATGACCCGCTCCATGCGGACCGACATATCCCCAGCCTGTGGTGGCGGAAGGGGCCAGGATCCTAAATATCGGATCGAGGTATTCGGCTATCTTCCTCTCCCCACTGATCATTAATGAATAGCCTTCTTTCAATCCCCAAATTCCTCCGCTCACTCCAACATCCAGAAAATGAATGTTCTTCTCAGAAAATTTTTCGGCGAGCTTCATAGAATCCTTGTAATATGAATTGCCTCCATCGATATAAATATCACCCTCTTCCAGCAGATCAAAAAATTCTCCAGCTACCTGGTTGGTGATCTCTCCCGCCGGAACCATAGACCAAACGATCCGAGGTGTCGCAAGTTTCTCTACGACTTCTTTATAACTGTAGGCAGGCTCAAGTCCAATTTCTGCAGCAAGTCCATCTGTTATACCAGGAGTGCGGTTATAGGCAACTACCTCGATCTCATTCGTTCGTAAACGACGTGCCATATTTGCACCCATTTTTCCCAATCCAATAATGGCTAATTTCATTTTCTCCCTTCCTTATAAGGGTTGTTTCTTTGACCTTATAATATGATTTAACAACATTTGAGCAACGGTTTCTACATTGAAAGGGAATATCTGAGAAATATCTAATACAGATCAAGGAGAATAATTTGGCAAACAAACCAGCCATCATTACCGATATTGATGATCTTCTCATCGGACAGGCAAACGACGAAAAAGGGATGACGGGGTGTACCGTCCTCCTATGTAAAGAAGGGGCAATTTGTGGAGTTGACCAGCGTGGAGGAGCACCGGGAACAAGAGAGACCGACTTGCTGCGTCCCATGCACATGGTTGAGAAAGTGCACGCCATTTTGCTCGGTGGAGGTTCCGCTTTTGGTTTGGATGCTGCCAGCGGTGTAATACGCTACCTCGAGGAACAAGGCTGCGGGTTCGACACCGGCTTCGCGAAAGTCCCCATCGTTCCAGCCGCGATTTTGTATGATCTGGGGATCGGCGATGCGTCCATCCGACCAGACGCAGATATGGGGTATCAAGCTTGTGTGAATGCCTCCTCGGAGAATCCGAAAAGCGGGAATCATGGTGCCGGAACCGGAGCGACTGTCGGTAAGATCCTGGGGATGGGTCAAGCTATGAAATCCGGGATCGGTTTTGCCGCTTGTGAGCTCAGTAATGGATTATTTGTTGGTGCTGTGATGGCAGTTAACGCCTTTGGAGACATTATCGACCCTGCATCCCAAACCATCCTCGCCGGCACACGCTCGATCAAGAAAGGGCCCATCCAGATCGGTAAGGATGCCAATTTTGCCGACACGCAATCCCTTATGATATCCACCCTGGGAAAGACCGCTCTCAATATTGCCTCTCGTTCCAACACAGTGATTGGGTCTGTGGTCACAAATGCGATTCTCACAAAAGAAGAAGTAAATAAAGTCGCGCAGATGGGACAGGATGGTCTGGCGCGTGTCATTCGACCCGCTCATACCATGTTCGATGGAGATACATTATTTGCCCTATCCACAGGAAAGAAAAAAGGCGATGTTAACACTATCGGTGCCTTTGCTGCGGATATGGTGGAAGAAGCTATTCTAGACGCAGTACGCTCGGCGAAAGAGGTGGAAAGCTTCCCAGCTTACTCCTCTTTTTAATATTTACCCGCCAGAACGAAAGGACGGATCATGATCAAACTAATCAGTGACACACTCTCATGCATTTCTGTTCAAGATGCCAAGAATATGGATCTGTTTTATCTTCCTCAGATCATCATCTTTGGAGATAAGACCTATCGTGATGATACGGAGATCGATTCTGCCACCTTTGTTGAGAAATTGATCCAGGCAAAGCAATTGCCATCTACCGCAGCTCCACCTCCATCGATCGTCGAACCGATCTTCAGGGAGGTTGCTCAAAATGGCGATACTGCCATTGCGATCTGCCCAACCGAGAAATTGAGCGGCACTTATCGTGCTTATGCCACTGCAAAACAAGAATTTCCAGATGCGGATATCCGCATCATCGATACGAAGACCCTGGGGACTGCGCAGGGTGCGATGGTGAAAATCGCCAAACGTATGTTGGATGAAGGTGCCAGTGCCGATGAGATCGAAGCGGCTCTTCTTGATCTCGCTGATCGATCGCGAACATATTTCCTGGTGGATACGCTTGAATATCTTTATAAAGGCGGCCGCATCGGCGCAGCCAAAAAATTAATGGGCAGTGTGCTTCAGATGAAGCCCATCTTGCAGGTAGTCAATGGCGAGATCGATGCAAAGGAAACGCAGCGAACACATAAAAAAGCGATCGCCCGTTTCAAAGAGATCGTTCTGGCGGAATGCCCAAAATCTGAACATGCATATTTAACCATCCAGCATGGTGGAGATGCAGATGCCGCCGCAGAATTTGCAGATTCTCTTAAAAACGAGATCGGAATCAATGAGATCCCGATCCAATTCCTACCCCCTGCAATCATTCTGCATGGAGGTCCGACCATATTAGGTTGTTCTTTTATTGTCGATTGATTATTTTAGTTAATATTTAGGACTTAGGAATTTTCCAATATCTCCCGCAGTTCATCTGGAGATAGCAAAACCGGATTTCCCTTCATGCTGCTTGAATGCATCGATTTCTCGATGATCGCATCAAAATGGATTTGTCGAATGCCGATATCCCTCAAGCGTGGGATATTTAATTCTTGATTTAGGGCAATAAACCATTCCACAGCCTGAGCAATGGAAGCCCCATCAGATCCAGTGACCCAGCTTGCAATCTCAAGCAAGCGCTGCTTCATTTCTTTGTCATCCGTCTCCACGATTCTCTTACTGTTCATGCGGAATACTTGTGGCAGCAACGCTGCACAAATGACACCATGTGAAACATTAAACATACCGCCTATCGGTCCGGCAAAACCATGCACAGCACCCAGTTTCGCATTTGCCAGCGATAATCCTCCCAACAGGCTGACCCAAGCCATCTTGGTGCGCGACTCCCTATCAGTTGGATCATGGTACACCTTTGGCAAATATTCCGCTGCCAGGGGAATAGCATCGCGACAGAACATGTCCACCATGCAATTCGCATAACGGGAAATATAGGGCTCAAGAACCTGAACGAAGGCATCCATTCCTGTCGAAGCTGTCACCGCAGGAGGAACACTCAAGGTAAGGGATGGATCGATCAAAGCAACGCGAGGTATCATACGCATATCACGCATGCTTACCTTTACATTTTTCTCTGTGATCTTGATCACCGCATTCTTTGTAACCTCCGTACCCGTACCAGCGGTGGTGGGGACTGCGATGAATGGCAAAGGAGCTTTCTGCAAAGCGAGCCCCTTTCCTACCACCTCGACATAATCCAACACATCGCCGGGGTTCGCCAACAGTGCTGAAACCGCTTTTCCAGTATCCAACACGCTTCCCCCACCCATTCCAAGAACAACATCGACTTTCTTTCCATGGGCAGCAGCAAAAAGGGCGTTGACCTTTATATCCGTTGGCTCACCAGAGACAATGTGAGCATCCACTTCAATACCATTTTGCCCCAATTCTTGCTTGATATGCTCAATCTCCTTCACACTTCTTGAATGCAGGAGCAAAACTCTGGTGCCGTATTGCTTCACATATTCGATCAGTTGAGTACTGGCACCCCATTTGAAAACGATCTGTGGAGATGTTGTAAAAATAAATCGATCCAGATCAAGCATTTCTACCTTCCCATACCGTAAAGGGTGGGTGTTCTGCGTGATATTTTATGCTGTAGCGTGGTTCTGCCATCATATCCGCCACCATATCACGCCATTTTTGATAGTGCGCTGTCTTTTTATGTTCCGCAGGAGCGGTATCATCCCGATACACCTCGATCAAGATAAATTGAGTTGCATCATCATTCTGCTGGAGAACATCGAATTGAAAGATCCCGGCTTCCTGTATACTGGCTTTGGCATTCTCAAGGGATATCTCCCGAAAAGCTTCGATACACTCTTTTTTAACGTGAACGTGAACAATTACGACAAGCATAGCTACTCCTTTTTCTCCGATCGACATTTATTAAGATTATAAATCAGTGCCTTCAAATCCGCTTAGTCCATTATTTATGTGCCAGTAACCTTAAATTTTCCGTTTATACAGCAGTTTTCGGTATAATTCTTCCCTTTTTTAAAAATTGGTTGTTGACTTTTCATATCCATTTGTGTATATTATGAAATTGCGCAGCACGCAAATTTGTATATATTTTCTATAAAACGAAAGTATCATTGATTTTTGTTTTGAAAAAAGGTATGCTCATAAAGAGTATTTATTTTTGCGTGCCATAATTTTTTATTATAAAAGGTTGACACATTTTATGGCAAAAAGCAAAATCACGGTCCACGAAGAAGATGATGATGTCATTGGTTACTCAGCAATTGCTAGACTCATTGAACTTGGTCGTCAGAAGACATATGTAACCTATGATGATATTTTGCATTTCTTCCCCGATGCCGAACAAGATATTGGACAACTAGAAGAAGCCTTCGCCTCACTCATGAGTGCGGGTATTCCCTATATTGAAGACGATGACAGCCTGCCCGAACCCTCTGAAGAAGATCTTGCAAAAGATGAAAAGGAAGAGGAAGAAGAAACGCAGGTCGACGACCTCCGGCACATTGACACGGATGACACCATCGGGCTCTATCTAAAAGAGGTCAGTCGTGTTCCCCTGCTCACTGCTGAGGAAGAAGTAGATCTCGCCCAACGCATAGAGCGCGGGCGTATGTCTCGTGAAGAATTAGCAACTGGTAGTGTGAAAGGCAATCGCAAGAATGATCTGCGCGCTTTGATCGAAGATGGTTGGGCAGCGCGAGAACATCTGGTGACTGCCAACTCTCGTCTGGTCATCAGTGTTGCCAAGAAATATATGGGACGCGGAGTCCCCTTCCTTGACTTGATCCAAGAAGGAAATATCGGTCTGATCCGAGCCACAAAGAAATTCGATTACCGCCGTGGTCACAAATTCAGCACCTATGCTACCTGGTGGATCCGCCAGGCAGTCACCCGTGCTATTGCTGACCAGGGGCGCACCATTCGCGTACCGGTCCATATGGGCGACCAGATCAATAAATTACTGCGCATCCAACACCAACTAACGCAGAAATTGGGTCGTGATCCCTCTATCGAAGAGCTAGCCGAAGCGCTGGATGTGACCCCCAAGAAAGTTGAGAACATGATCAAGGTATCACGTCGTCCGCTTTCTTTGGAAACGCCAACGGATAACGAAGATGATTCTGTTCTGGGTGATTTCATTGAAGATGATGAGATTCCTGCCCCGGATGAAACCGCAACCTACAATTTATTAAAAGAGCATCTTAATGTAATATTAAACTCACTCCCTCCACGCGAGGTTCGTATCCTGCAATTGCGTTACGGACTACTGGATGGGCAAGCGTATACGCTTGAAGAGGTTGGTAGAAAAATGGGTGTTACTCGTGAACGAGTACGCCAGATCGAAGCACAGGCTCTCAGCCGTCTACGCCACCCAACCATCCGCAGAAAATTGCGCGATTACCTGGGAGAATAATATATTGAGGATGGGTTAACATGGCAAGGATTCCTTTAAGAAAATACGTTCAGGAAATTGAAGTATTGATTGAAAATGGAAACCTTGAAGAAGCCCAGAAACACTGCTGGTATATTCTTCAAACCTATCCAAAACACATTCAGACCTACCGCCTGCTAGGGAAGATATTAATGCAGAGAGGATCATATGAAGATTCTCTCTTCGTTTTTAATAAAATTACCGAAGTCTATCCAGATGACTTCATCTCTCATATTGGTCTCAGCTTCCTGGCAGAGATGAACAACCAACTAGATGACGCTGTATTCCACATGGAGCAAGCATTTGAAATGCAGCCAACCAACGCCATGTTGCGCGAAGAACTAAAGCGCCTGCATCTCAAAAAAGACGGAGTTGAACCTCAGACAATCCGGTTGACCAGGGGCGCGCTAATAAATATGTATCTGCGCAGTGAACTATACCCTCAAGCTATTGCAGAACTGCGCATCGGTCTGCAAACCAATCCCACACGCATAGATTTCAAAGCACGTCTCGCACAAGCCTTGCTTGCAGTTGGAGATAAGATCGAGGCGGTACAAAAATGCATCGAAATGCTAGGGATTGCCCCATTCAACTTCACCGCCAACCAGATCGTATACGAAACACTACCCAAAACATCCGAAGCCATGGATACAGAAGCTTTTCACCAGCACCTCATCGATATCGATCCGTATTACACCTATGTCGGAACAAAGATACAGGATGTTGCGGACGTTCCGGATGTCGCTATCAACATCGAACGTTATGATGGTTCTACCCCTGAGATCGTTCTAGAAACCATTCAATGGCAGCAGGCGATTTCCGATTTCTGGGAGCAGCCCAGCATCTGGAAACCCGAACGAGAGATTGATTCGGATATCGATTGGGACATGATCATTGAAACACGCCTGACTGAAAGGGCTACTGTTAAGGTTGATGAAGGGAATCAATCTTCCATCATTGAAGACACTCAAGAGATCGCGGTACGTGACGAAGAAGAAGTAGAGGAGCTTCCTGTTCCAGAGGAATTCGAAGTTCCAGAAAAAAATCCGGTCACCGATATTCCGGATTGGATATTCAGCGAAGATGAACCTCAAGAGGATGGAGTAGATCAACAGGAGAGACAAGAACCTGCAGATCTACCATCCTTTGATGTTGAACTGGACCCAGAGGAAATGGGGATGGTGGATTTCGATGTCCCAGCTATCTCTGAACCCGAGTCTGAAGCCATCTCACAGCATTGGGTGAAAATCGAAGAAGAAAAATCGGAGATCCCGCAACCTGATCTTGAAGACACCCAGAAGATATCAGGGTTGGAAGACAGTCAGGATCGTTTCAACAAAGCACTGCAGGCGTTCCAGGCGCAAGATTATAAAAAAGCCCTGCAGCAATTTGATGCAAGTGTTGAGGATGGATCACACCTTGACCAGATCGTGGAAACATTGGAAAAAGAAGAAATCCTCCTGGAGACATCCGCTGACGCCTGGTTCCTCTTAGGTAAAGCGTATCTCAAATTGAATCGTAAAGAAAAAGCCCTTGAGGCTTTTCGAAGAGCAGAAGAAATCACATTATAGAAAGAGAATTCATGGAACAAAACTTTGAAAAGACATTAGTATTGATCAAACCCGATGGTGTTCAGCGCAACCTGGTGGGCACAATCATCAAACGCTTTGAAGATCGCGGTCTTCAGTTGGTAGCCTGCAAGATGATCGCCGTAAGCCGTGATCTGGCAGAAACACATTATAAAGAGCATAAAGGTAAAAGTTTTTATAATGGATTAGTGGAATACATCACCTCCGCCCCGGTTGTTGCGATGATCTGGGCAGGTGAACATGCCATTGAGGCAGTACGTCAGACAGTCGGGAAGACGAATCCACTTGAAGCAGCACCTGGCAGCATCCGCCACGACTTGGCGCTGCTCACCAGCCGCAACCTTGTGCACGCTTCCGATTCACCTGAAACATCACAAAGAGAAATCGCCTTGTGGTTCAAACCCGAAGAATTGTGCGATTGGACGAATGATCACTACAAATGGGTATTTGGTAAGAATTAATCTTGACGTTGTGCACAACCTATGTTAAACTCGTGCACACATCACGGGGGCGTGGTGTAGTGGTTGAACATGCGGCCCTGTCAAGGCCGAGATCGCGGGTTCGAATCCCGTCGCTCCCGCCAGAAGTTACAAAATCCCACCAAAAACGGTGGGATTTCATTTTAATTCTTCCGTATAATTAACCCAGAGAATATATTGGAGTTGAATATGAAACTGACTGCAACGGATACGCTAGAAAAAATATATCAAGATCCAACACTTCCCCCGATCTGTAAACAAGTCCTGCAATTTACCACCACCTACCAGGAAAGGGTGGAGACAGATCTTCTTACATCCCTTCGCGGAAAATATAATTTTGCTGAATGGATATCTACACTTCTGCTAATCGACCCACAAGTTGAGACGGCAGGAGGAGAAACGCAGGTTCTATCCGCGCTCATGCAGCACAAAGAAAATTCGATCAATAGCATCAAAAGCGCTTCCCTCGAGATCCCAGCCACATCTCACCTAAGCTACGCGCGTCTTGCCAACACCCCTTCCGATCGAGCTATCCTATCCACAATTCTCGATCTGCAAAAAGATGACACGACCATCTCAGGTCTCAAGATCGCATTTATTGGAGCGAACAAAGCTCCTTTCGAGATCTTTGATATTTCACAGAAAGTAAAAGGAAAAGAGCTAAACCAGGATTTCATTGAACTCGTACAAGCGGAAATTCGCACTTTACTTGAACCCAAGGACACATACCTGGCGTCCGCGGAATATATCAACGAGATGGCAGTATTGCTGGTTGGCAGAATACTGAACAAAGAGCTCACTGGAGAGGAAAAATGAAAAAAGATTATTCATTGGAGTTCACACTCAATGGGAAAACCTGGTCTGGCCTTGTTGATCCGAACCAGAGTGTTCTGGATCTGCTGCGTTCTGAAAACATGTCCAGTGTGAAATCTGGCTGCAAGGTCGGCGATTGCGGAGTTTGCACCGTTCTTCTAGACGGAGAACCAGTTCGCTCTTGTATGATGAAAACGAAGGATATCCAGGGACGGTCTGTACTAACCCTGGAAGGAATGGGACAGGACGGAAAGCTGCATCCATTACAAGCGTCCTTTATCGAAACAGGCGCCATCCAATGTGGTTTTTGTACCCCAGCCCAGATCCTTACTGCGAAAGCATTTCTTGATAAACATCCGGATCCAGAAGAAGATGAAGTGCGAACTGCATTGAAGGGTGTGCTCTGCCGCTGTACGGGACATGTGCGCATCATTGATGGTGTCATGCGCGCTGCAGCACGCCTGCGCGGGGAAACGCTTGAGGATTACGGACCGATCTACCTGGAGCTGCCTGAAAAGATCGAGGATGTTCGCATCCCAGAACCTTTCTACCGCAAGGGAAATGTGAAATATACATTGCCCCCGCTGGTCTACACACCCAAATCCATGATGACCACCACCTCTGTCAACAAAGCCGAGGTCAAGGTGGATGCTGTCAAGTTGGGAAAGGGAAAACCATCCTTCACCGATGACTTCCGACCGCAGGGTATGTTATTCGGCGCGCTGCTCACCAGCAACGTTGCGCATGCGCGCATCCGCTCCATCAACGCCCAAAAAGCTCGTGAACTGCCCGGAGTGCACGCAGTCCTGACCTATCAGGATATCCCACGCGTGAAATACGCTTCTGGCGGACAAAGCTACCCGCAGCCCCTTCCCTACGATCAGGTCTGCCTGGATAACAAGGTGCGCCATCAGGGAGATCGGGTGGCAGTTGTAGCGGCGGAAACCCAGGAGATCGCGGACAAGGCGCTGCAGTTGATCGAAGTGGATTATGAGATATTGGATGCAGTTGTTGACCCACGTGAAGCGATGAAAGAGGGTGCACCAGTCATCCATGATGAAGATGACACCGAAGGCATCCACGATGCGAAACATAACATCGTACATCATATCGAAGCCGAGAATGGCGATCCCGATAAAAGGTTCGCCGAAGCAGATCGGGTCTTCACAGGCTCTTTCCGCACTCCCAAACAGCAGCATGCCCAATTGGAACCGCATATCTGCATCACGCATTATGATCCAGATGGACGCATGGTAGTGCTTTCCAGTACCCAGGTACCCTTCCACGTGCGCCGCATCATCGCACCTCTCATTGATATCCCAGTGAAAGATATCCGCGTTATCAAACCCCGCATCGGGGGCGGATTTGGCGGGAAACAAGAGATCTTGCTTGAGGATCTGTGCGCTCTACTCACCAAGCAGACCGGCAGACCAGTTCGCATCGAGTACACCCGCCGTCAGGAATTTACCAGCGCCCGCACCCGCCACCAGCACTTTGTTGAATACAAGGTTGGCGTTAAGGATGAGATCGTTACAGCAATCGAGATGAAATTGATCGGTGACACCGGGGCTTATGGCTCACATGGTCTCACGGTCAGTATGGTAGGTGGCTTCAAGGGACTCACTATCTATAATGCTCCCGATTCTCGCTTCATTTGTGATGTGGTCTACACCAACACACCACCAGCAGGTGCGTATCGTGGTTATGGCACCATGCAGGAGTTGTTCGCCTTAGAAGTACTCATGGAAGAGATCGCTGAACAATTGGGCGTGGATGTGATCGAATTCAAACGCAAGAACTGGCTCAAGATCGGCGAACCCATGCACATGGCGAAGAAGCTTGGCGAAGGTCGCGAGGGATTTGACCAGGCTCTGGCTTCATCCGGTTTGGCGGATTGCGTTGATATCGGGCTTAAAGCAACCGATTATTACGAGAAACGCGAGCAATATGCCAAGCAGGAAGGAACAATTAAACGCGGAATCGGGATGTCGATTGCCATGCATGGCAGTGGTATTGCCGGTTTGGATATGGCAGCCGCAACCCTCAAAATGAACGATGATGGTTCTTTCAACCTGCTGCTTGGTGCGACGGATATCGGCACCGGCTCTGATACCATCCTGGCACAGATCGCCGCCGAGGTACTCGGTATTCCGGTCTCAGATTTCATCGTTTATTCCTCCGATACAGACTTCACGCCATTCGATAAGGGAGCCTATGCCAGCTCGACCACCTACATCAGTGGTGGTGCGGTCAAAAAGACCGCCCTGGAGATCAAGAAACAGATCCAGGAACATGCTGCCTTGATGTTGAAATGGGAAAAACCGGAGGAGCTCGAACTGCGCGACCGCAAGGTCTTCACACCGGATGGCAGATCGGTCAGCTTCCAGGATGTAGCCCTGAGCAGTTTGCATCAGATGAACCAGCACCAGATCATGGCTACTGAATCACACTTGAGCTATGTCAGCCCACCGCCCACTGCTGCCCAATTTGTTGAGGTTGCAGTCGATACAGAAACAGGTGAAGTGGAAGTAGAACGCTTGTTGATGGTCGTCGATTGTGGCAGGGTCATTAACCCCATCACCGCCGCTGGTCAGGTGGAAGGTGGAATGGCACAGGCACTAGGATTCGCACACTGCGAGGAAACTTATATTGACAAAAATGGTCATGTTCTGAATCCTCAGTTCAAGACCTATCATACCTACCTACCAGATGAGATGCCGCCATTGGATGTCATTTTCGTACAGACAGATGAACCCAGTGGTCCTTTCGGAGCAAAGTCCATTGCTGAGATCTCCATTGACGGTGTTGCACCAGCCATGGTCAACGCTATCCACAATGCCACTGGCGCATGGCTGCATCATCTCCCACTTACCCCGGAAAAAATATGGAAAGCGATTAAACAAAAATAAACAGTGAAAAACAAGACAAAACTCTTTGAAATAGCAAAACTATTCACAAAATTGGGGACCATCGGATTCGGTGGTCCCCCTGCTAATATTGCGCTGATGGAGCAGGAGACCGTCCACAAGCGAAAATGGGTGGATCAGGAGTACTTTCTGGATATGCTGGCTGCAACCAACCTGATACCTGGACCAAACGCAGCGGAAATGGCGCTTCACCTCGGGTATGCCAGAGCTGGTTTGCTTGGAATGATAACCGCAGGCATATTTTACATAATTCCTTCATTCATATTGAGCCTGGCAATAGGTATTGTCTATGCGCAATATGGCAGTATTCCGCAAGTTGAGAGCATCTTCTATGCCATCAATCCGATCCTCATCAGCATTATCATCAGTTCTGCATACCGTCTTGGAAGAGGTGCCATAAAGAACTGGAAAGCCCTGCTTCTATTCGGTCTGATCCTCAGCGCTGCACTCTTTGGCCTGAATGAGACGCTTGTCATCCTAATTTCAGGAATAGCATGGATCATCATTAATATCGGCCCAAAACAAGTTAAGAATGTTGCCGTTCTTCTACCTTTTTTGTCCAGCCAAATACCCTGGTTCACAGACAGCACATCCGTCACAAATATTTTTCTCTATTTCCTGAAAACAGGAGCCGTTCTCTTCGGAAGCGGTTTGGCTTTGCTGGCGCTTATCCAGAATGATGTGGTGAATGTGTTCCAATGGATGACTGAACGCCAACTGGTGGATGCCATTTCTGTAGGGCAGATCACACCCGGTCCGGTCTCTTCTGCTGCAACATTCATCGGGTACCAGATCGCGGGCATCCCTGGAGCGATCGCCGCCACCCTTGGCATCTTCATCCCCTCTTTTGTTATCGTTGTCATCACAAGTGTGTGGCTGCCCAATATCAAAAAAGGCGGGGCTCTGCATTACTTTCTGCAGGGTGTGACCATTGGTGTCATCGCCCTCATCCTCGTCGTCGCATACCGCATCTTCCAAACAGCCATCACCGATGATCTCACCCTTAGCATTGCACTGGTAGGTCTCTTCTTATTATGGCGTTATAAGGTCGAGACCATCTGGCTTATAATTGGCGGTATCATCATCAGCGTTGTCAAATTCAACTTTTTCTAAGAGAGGGTTTCATGAACAACCAGGAGTTCGCTCAATTTACCACAGCTAAAAGTACATACATCTCGGACGGTGCAACTGGATCGAATCTTCAGCACCGCGGCCTCGAACGCGGCAGCGCACCAGAGAATTGGCTCTTTGAAAATCCCCAAGCCATTCGCCAGCTGCATACAGATTTCATCAATGCTGGCTCGGACATTATTTTGACCTGCAGTTTTGGCGGAAACCGTTTCCGTCTGGAACACAGCGGTATGGCAGATAAGGTCGTGGATGTCAATAACAAGGCGGTCCAATTAGCCCGCGAAGCGATCGGAAATAGGATCGTCCTTCTAGCTGGCTCCATGGGTCCTTTAGGACAGATGTTGAAGCCTATGGGATTGCTAGAGCTGGATGATGCAAAATCTGCTTATGCCGAACAGGCAGAAGTATTGAGTAAATCAGGTGTTGACCTGCTTTTGATCGAAACCCAGTTTGATCTACAGGAAGCTCGCGCAGCCTATGAAGGAGCTCGCTCTGTCAGTGACCTGGCGATCATCATTTCTTTCAGCTATGACCGCGGCACCAAAACTATGATGGGCGTGTCACCCACGAAGATGGTCAAAGGATTAGGGGATCTGGACGTTGCAGCTTTTGGCATCAACTGTGGAAAAAGCCTGACAGACAACCTTTCTTGTCTGCAAGAATTGCGTTCTTCTACTGACAAACCCATCTGGTTCAAGCCCAATGCGGGGCTTCCACAAGTGGATGAGTTAGGCAATGCTGTTTATTCGACCAACCCGGCTGATATGGCAGCGTGTGTACCAGATTGGATTGCAGGCGGTGCCAATATCATTGGCGGCTGCTGTGGCACCTGCCCCGAACACTTATCTGCCATTGCAGACGCAGTTCGTACCAAATAGGTCGCTTCTACTTCCTGCAAATCCATTATTATTAGTTCAAGTATGGTAAAAGAAAGAACATCCTTCAAAATTGGGAATATCCCTATTCGAGGTGATCTGGTGGCCGCCCCGATGGATGGCATCACCGATTCCGCATTCCGCACCATCCTAAAACGGATGGGTGCTGCGCTCTGTTATACAGAATTCATCAACGCGCAGGATGTTCTCAACCACTCCATTCTGGCGCATCGCAAAATGGAGCGCATGCGTGCTGAAGAACGCCCAATTGGTTTTCAGATCTACGACAATGATCCGTTCAACATTCAACGCGCTGCACAGGATATCCTCTCCTATCAACCGGATTTCATTGATGTAAATCTTGGTTGCTCGGTGGCGCGTGTCGCCGGGCGCGGCGCGGGTGCAGGGCTTCTACTGGCACCAGACAAGATCGTGGAGATCTTCGACCGACTGACAGACAGCATCACCATTCCCATCACAGCCAAGATCCGATTGGGCTGGGATGATGAGAACCTCAATTTTCTGGAGATCGCCCAGATCATTCAAGAGCATGGCGGCCAGATGATCGCAGTGCACGGGCGCACTCGCCAGCAGGGTTTCAATGGCAAAGCCGATTGGCAGGCCATCAAAGCCATCAAGCAAGCCGTCAGCATCCCGGTGATCGGAAATGGTGATGTGGTCAGCGTGGACGACATTAACCGCATGCGATCAGAAGTTGGCTGCGACGCAGTCATGATCGGTAGAGCTGCCATGAGCAACCCCTGGCTTTTCCAGGAACGCGATCGTGCAGATGTCTCAAATGAGGAAGTATTTGAGGTGATCAAAGAACATTTGCGATTATCCCTTGAAGATTACGACTTGCACGTCGCTCTGGTTCTCTTCCGTAAATTCATACATCATTACCTGCAGCCTTTATCGCTCACGCGTGAGCAAAACATCAATCTCTACCAACATCAGGATCCTGAAGGTCTGCTGCTCGCCATCCGCGAGCATCTCCACATCTGACATTCATCACCCCTTACAACTGACATTCATTAGGTCAATATTCATCCCGATTTTTGTACTCTTTAACTGGTAAGTGGTCTGACCAGTTGATAACTATGGAATGGAAAACTCCTCAAAAACCTGCTGATTTTGCAGAAAAAAGTTTGATCAGGGCTATCCTGGAAGGTATCTACCCGGTGGAATCGCACCTTCCATCGGAAAGGGTTCTATGTGAACAGTTGGGTGTTACACGCCCCACCCTGCGCGAAGCCCTCCAGCGTTTGAGCCGTGATGGATGGCTGGACATCCAGCAGGGGAAATCCACACGTGTTCGCAGCTACCTGGATGAAGGCAACCTGAATGTGTTGAATTCCATTGCCAGTGCAGCAATGCCGGTCTCCAAGAAGACAGTTGGCAACCTGCTCGAAGTGCGTGCTTTATTGGCTCCCGCCTATTTTCAAGCCGCCAGTCAGATAAATCCCCAACAATTGATCCAGGTTATTGAGAACATACAGCCGATACCACCTGAAAGCGACCAGATCGGAATGAACGATTGGAAGCTCCATCAATCGGCTGCCAGTTTATCGGGAAACCCTGTCTACCGGCTGATTTTAAATGGTTTTGAACAGGTATATCTTCAAATGTCGCAGATTTATTTTTCACAGCCAGAAGCTGTAAAAGCATCTCAGGATTTTTATCAGCAAATAACTAACTATACGAAATCCGGCGATCATTGTGCGGTATTTCGATGTACAACGGAAGTGATGCTAGCCAGCATCACCTTCTGGAGAAAAATTGATTGGCAGGAGGATGAAGAATGAAACGTTGGAATGGTTGGGGAAGAGACGAGTACCACTATCACTTCGCACCCAGCGCAAAGGCCTTTGTGGAAAACATTGTTGGCAAGGGTGAGATCATCCCAGATGCATCCCTTGAATCCATTATCAAGAAGGTCTCCAAATCAAGGCTCCCACAACATCCCTTATTCAATGACTCTGCCGATGTTCGTGTGCGCCGTGCAAGAGGGCAAAGCTTCCCGGACTGGGCAGCTATGCGCTACGGCAGCGTGGATACATTCCCAGATGCTGTCGCCAGCCCTACCAGCCAGGAAGACATCGAATCGATCCTCGCACTGGCGAAGAAAGAAAAATTCAATGTGATCCCCTACGGGGGCGGTACCTCCGTTGTTGGGCACATCAACCCGGAAAAAGGAGACACACCCACCCTAACGGTGGACATGTGTGCCTATGATCAGCTTTTGGACCTGGATGAGGTCAGCCACACCGCGACGTTTGGTGCGGGTGCCAGCGGTCCACAGATCGAGGATGCATTGGCTGTTCGCGGCTTCAAGTTGGGGCACTATCCACAATCGCATGAATTTTCCACGCTGGGCGGCTGGATCGCCTCTCGTTCGGTTGGGACACAATGCTATTACTATGGGCGCATCGAACATCTATTCCTGGGAGGAAGCATGCACACCCCTCAAGGTAGATTGGATATGCCCGCATTCTCCGCTTCAGCAGCTGGTCCCGACCTGCGTCATTTTGCACTTGGCTCTGAAGGTCGTATGGGCATCATCTCTGATGCAACCGTACGCATCTCTCCTCTCCCGGAATTTGAACATTTTTATGCAGTCTTCTATCCTGATTGGGAGCATGGATTCGCTGCCCTGCGCGAGATGGTGCAGGCGCGCCTGGATGTATCCATGCTGCGCTTACTGGATAAGTTTGAAACCGAATCTACCCTGCAGCTTTCTGGAAAAGAGAAATTAGTTAATTTTGCAGATTCCGGGCTGCGCCTGATCGGCATGGGAGAAGAACGCTGCATGATGCTGTTCGGCATCACCGGTCTCGCCCCAATTGCGCGCAATACCCTCCGGCAAGCGCACGCCATCGCTCGCAAGCACAAAGGCTTCCTTGAGCGATCCTTCATTGGTAAATTATGGTACAAATCACGCTTCACCACCCCCTACCTGCGCAACAACCTGTGGGAATGCGGTTATGGGCTGGACACGCTCGAAACAGTCTTTCCATGGTCGAAAGTGGCAGAAGTAAAAGATGAAGTAGAAGAAGCCCTCTTCACAGGTCTTGAAGCGGAAAATGAAAAACTTATCGTTTTTAGCCATCTTTCGCATATGTATACAGATGGGGCCAGCCTTTATGTAACCTATCTCTTCCGCCGCACTGCCGACGCCGAGGAGACACTCGAACGCTGGAAAAAATTGAAAGCAGCCGCCAGCCAGGTGATCGTCAAACACAGCGGCACCATCAGCCACCAGCACGGAGTTGGTGTAGATCATCGTCCATACTTGCCTTCTGAAAAAGGCGAATTGGGGATGGAAAGCATGCGTGCTTTTTATGAAGCCTGTGATCCCAATCACATTATGAACCCCGGTAAACTCTACAAGGATCGCTAAATGTTATCCAAAATGCCTACCATAGAAGAACTGGACCATAAATGGGATGCGATCATCATCGGTGGTGGTATCACTGGTGCAGGCATCTTTCAACAATTGGCCGCGATGGGTTACCAGGTGCTTTTGATCGACCAGGCTGATTTTGCATTCGGCACCTCCAGTCGGTCTTCAAAGCTGGTGCATGGCGGGCTGCGCTATCTTGCCAACGCTCAGTTTCACGTCACCTATGAGTCTGTGCGCGAGCGCGAACGTTTGCAGAAGCAATTTCCCCATCTGGTCAAGCCTCTGCGCTTCGTCATCCCGGTGTATGAACGCTACTCACACGGTGTAGGTACATTCCGCTTTGGACTAAGCTTATATGATATTTTTGGCAGCAAGTGGCAGCACGGTGCTCTTTCAACGGATATCATTCGTGAACAGTATTCGCCCATCCAGAAAGATGGACTTCACTCGCTGCTTTATTATTATGACGCAGAAGTTGATGATGCGCGACTGGTTCTGCGCGTTATCCAGGAAGGTATTGCATTGGGTGGTTATGCGCGCAACTACTGTAAAGCCGTCAAACTCCTCAAAGATCCATCTGGGAAGATCGAAAGCATTGTCGTTAAGGATGCTCGCAGCGGAAAGGAAAGCGAACTTCAAGCAAGTGTTTTCATCAACGCTACCGGTCCCTGGACAGATGATCTGCGCAGTCAGATGATCGACGAAAAGGTCATTCGAAAACTTCGCGGCTCGCATATCCTTCTGCCAAGAGAAAAATTACCCGTCAACAGCGCTTTCACCATCTTCCATCCCAGTGATGGTCGGGCTTTATTCGTCATCCCCTGGCAGGGCACCACCATGGTCGGTACCACCGATCTGGATCATCCGGAGATTTTCGAACAAGAAAAACCTGAACCGTTCATGACCTATGAGGAGATGGTATACCTGCTGGAAGCCACCAATGCTCTCTTCCCAAAGGCAAAGATAACTAAATCAGACATCATCTCTTCTTTTGCAGGATTACGCCCGATCGTGACAATGGGAGAAATGGCGCCTTCCAAGGCATCTCGCATACACAAGATCTTTCAGGAAGAGAATTTATTCTCGATCGCTGGTGGGAAGTTGACCACCTACCAGCGCATGGCGCGTGATCTCATCAAACGCATCTTGCTGCATCTCCCATCTCATCCTGACCGTCCAACGATGACCAGGAGATCCGTATCAAAGCCCATTCAAATGAATGAACAGCAATTCCTGCACCTGCAGGGAATCTACGGTGATATCCTGGGACAATTTCTTCAAGACAGCCAGTCTGACGAACTGCTGTACCTGGCTGGCACGGCTGTATCACCGGCTGAACTGCGCTGGGCAGCCCGACATGAGATGGTATATTCCCTCTCTGATCTGCTCTTGCGGCGTACCCGTATCGGTCTGACCTGCAAACAGGGAGGATCTGAGCATTTTTCTACGGTGAAACGCATCACAAAACAAGAATTAGGTTGGACTGATAAGGAATGGGAACATCAAGTGGATGCATACCGGAATCTATGGAAGCACTGTTATTCCATCCCAACCAAATGAGTCTATAATTGATAAATCAGTAGCATCAGGAGGAGAACATGACAGCTGATCTTCTACTCACCATCGACAATGGGACACAGAGCGTTCGTGCCCTGGTCTTTGACCTGGAAGGAAACCTTCTGGCAAAATCCAAGGTCGAGATCGAACCCTATGTTTCACCTGAGAATGGATGGGCTGAGCAGGATGCCCAGTATTACTGGGATTCTCTATGTCAGGCTTGTCAGCGATTATGGAGCGAACACCAGATCGACAAGCAAGCCATTGCCGGTTTGGCGATCACCACCCAGCGCAGCACTCTCATCAACCTGGATGAACATGGTGAGCCTCTACGCCCTGCCATCGTCTGGCTTGATCAGCGCCGCACCACTGGACTTCAGCCCGTGGGTGGTTTGTGGGGACTGCTCTTCAAAATTGCCGGGATGAGTGACACCATCCGCTATTTACAATCAGAGGCAGAGGTGAATTGGCTGCGCACCCACCAACCCGATATATGGGCAAGAACACATAAATATGTTTTTCTTTCGGGCTACTTGAATTATAAATTTACGGGGAAATATCGCGATTCGGTCGGTAGCCAGGTTGGCTATATTCCCTTCGATTACAAGAAACAAACCTGGTGCGGTGATAGAGATTGGAAATGGCAAGCTGTCCCTATCGAGAAGAACAAACTGGTGGAACTTGTGAAGCCTTCTGAGTTGATCGGAGAAGTGACCAGCCAGGCATCGAAAGAAACGGGCATACCCGCCGGTCTGCCCGTCATCGCCGCCGCAGCAGACAAAGCCTGCGAGGTTATCGGGAGTGGTTGCCTTGACCCTCACATCGGTTGCCTCAGCTTCGGCACCACGGCCACCATCAATACTACGCACAGTAAGTACACCGAGGTTATCCCTCTCATCCCACCCTACCCAGCCGCGGCCCCAGGGGCATATTCGCTTGAGATCCAGATCTTCCGTGGTTTCTGGATGGTGAGCTGGTTCAAGAACGAGTTTGCCGATAATGAGAAACGTATCGCCAATAATCGTGGAGTCGAGGTAGAAGAACTTTTTGATGATCTGGTAGCCTCCGTTCCTCCCGGCTCGTTAGGATTGACCCTGCAGCCATACTGGTCCCCTGGTCTAAAGCATCCGGGTCCTGAAGCAAAAGGAGCGGTCATCGGTTTTGGTGATGTACATACTCGCGCGCATCTATATCGGTCCATCCTTGAAGGTTTGGGGTACAGCCTGCGAGAGGGCGCTCTCCGCACCTCCAAGCGCAGCAAGATCCCCATCACAGAGATCCGTATTGCGGGTGGAGGCAGCCAAAGCAAAGCCGCGCCACAGATCACAGCCGATATCTTTGGTCTGCCAACCGCCAAACCGCACACTTATGAAGCTTCTGGATTAGGCGCCGCGATCGACCTGGCAGTTGGTCTGCAACTGCACCCAGACTTTGATACAGCCGTCAGCAGCATGACCCATATCGGTGAGGTCTTCGAACCGAATATGCAAAACCACCGCATCTATGACGAGCTTTATCGCAGGGTTTACTGCAAGATGTATGACCTGCTGCAGCCACTTTATGAGAACATACGTGACATCACTGGCTATCCTGCTGATTAGTGTTTTTCATCCAATTAATATCAAAGGACGCGCTAGTAATAGGCGCGTCTTTTTATTATGAGTATTTTCCTGAATTAATTAGTCCAGCTATTTTCCCAAGTTACATTCCAGACAGCACTTCCTGCGCATGGTCAATGTCATCCACTCCCATGACAAGCTTATTCTTTGTGGACAGGTAGACCAGGTCAATATTGATGTTTGCATCGGTTAGCTTCTGTGCCACCTTACCCAATGCGCCAGGTTTGTCCTTAATTCCAATGATTAGCACTTCTCGCGCATAGAGCACATTGATACCCACTTTCCGTAGGGCGGTCTGTGCTTTCTCAGCATCTTCCACCAGGATATGCAATATTCCCTTATCACCATATTGCGTACCACCAATACCTTCAATATTCACCCCAGCCTTGCCGAGCGTGTTCCCCATGTGAGCCAATGCACCCGGTTGATCCCTTAAAATCACCATCACATCCTTCATCTGACTCTCCTTTTGATCACCGCTTCACTTTGATGATACAAACTTAAATGGGTGATTACAAGCTAATAGACTAGCGATGAAGAAAGTCGCGTGAAAAGAATGATTATTGCGTGATCAATTCAGGCGGTAGAAAGTGGTGTCGATTGATGAAGGGTACGTAGATGTGATCGTCACGGAAGTCAAACAATGACACAGCCGTATTCATCATCTCCAACCATACGGGAGCGTCATCCGGCATGCCTAAGATCTGTCGCGCAATATAATTGAAAAAGCTGCCGTGGCTGACGAGTATGACCACCTCATCCGGGTTCTGGTGATGCGCCTTGATCTTTTCTAATACGCGCTTGGCACGTTCTGGTCTTTCCTCACGTGCTTCATGCGGTCGATTCCACCAACCATCCGGCGATACATCGCCTGGATAGTGGAGCAGTGGGTAATGTTTGGCAAAGAATTCCCTGTTCTTTCCAGGCATTCCGAATCGCTCACCCGTCTCTTCGTCTTTAACATAAACACCGCCTACTTCGTGGATATCGGCAAAACCGTACAAAGGCAGCTGACTTTTTTCAGCAATTGCGGAAGCAGTAGCAACAGTACGTTCCATCAAGCTGCAGTATAGCGTGACAGGAACCTTGCGATTACCACCTCTCCCGTCCGCCTGCACCTGCTCTAATTCCTTATTCATAAACCTTGCAAGATAGGGAAGTTGTTTTTTCCCGGTCTCGGTCAGGGGTGCGTCCTCACTTCGGCCGCTGAATGACCCGGTCTTCTTGTAAAGAGCGTTATTCTGAGATTCAGCATGACGCACATAATATAAAAGCATGAAACAATATCCTCCTGTAAAGTCTTCAAACGTACCTATTGTAATCGATTCAGGGTTTTCTCGCTCTGGCCTGCGTGGTAAAATGGGCAGGCATGTAAAATGTCCCTGTAGCTCAGTGGATAGAGCGCTGGCCTCCGGAGCCTGAAGCGGGAGTTCGAGTCTCCCCAGGGACGTTCTTTCTTCATTCAACGTATGCTTCACAGCTTAGAACAAGGAGTGACAATCATAATGAAAGTTTACATCAGTGGTATCAGCGGATTCCTCAGTATCAACATGGTACGTTATCTTCTCGAACAAGGTGTTGACGAGATCTCCGGCATAGACCTGGTGGATTTTACATACCCCGAACGAGATAAGATCGAATTCCTGCAGGGTGACATCCGCGACAAAGAAGCCGTGCGCAAGAGCATGCAGGGAGCGGATATCGTCATCCACACGGCTGCAGCTTTGCCGCTCTATACACCCGAAGACATCTACACCACTGATGTGGTCGGTACAAGAAACCTGCTTGAACAGGCACAAGAATATGGCGTCAAACGCTTTATCCATATCTCTTCCACTGCGGTCTACGGCGTTCCAGATCACCATCCGCTCTATGAGAGTGATCCGGTGGACGGTGTTGGTCCTTATGGTGAAGCCAAAGTTCAGGCGGAAGAGGTTTGCGAAGAATTCCGTGCAAATGGTATGTGTGTACCCATCATTCGTCCGAAATCCTTTGTCGGGCCAGAACGTCTGGGGGTTTTCGCCATCTTCTATGAATGGGCATCAGAAGGCAAGAATTTTCCCAATATCGGTAATGGCAAGAACCGCTATCAGCTCCTCGATGTAGAAGACCTGTGCTCCGCCATCTATGCCTGCATGACCCTCCCTGAAAAGAAAGTGAATGATACCTTCAATATCGGCGCAGAGAAATTCACCACCATGAAAGAGGATTATCAGGCAGTAATGGATGAAGCCGGTTTCGGGAAACGTATCATCCCCTTCCCAGCAGGTCCGGTCATCGCGGCATTGAAGGTGCTGGAAGCACTCAAACTATCGCCACTCTATCCATGGATTTACGAAACAGCTGCCAAAGACTCATTTGTTTCTATTGATAAAGCCCAGCAGCAGATCGGCTTCGCACCCAAATATTCCAATAAAGATGCTATGATCCGTAATTATCGCTGGTATCTTGAGAATAAGGATAAGTTAACCGGTGAAGAGGGCGTCAGCCATCGCGTTCCCTGGAAACAAAAAGCCCTCAAGTGGGCAAAGATCTTCTTCTAATCCTACAGAAAAAAAAGACCATGACCATAATTTACCGCGCTCCTATCTATACCTTTCTGCAATACCTGAAAAGGCATGATGTTCTCGACGAGTGCGGTAAATTCGTTCTTGACTGTGGTGCAGGCGGGCGTACACCAGCGCTGGGATTATTCCACGAACTGGGCTTCCAGACCACCGGTATCGATATCTCCGACGAACAGATCGCCCAGGCAACAAAATTCGAGCGCGACCATCAAATGAAGCTTCATATCCAAAAAGGCGATATGCGCGCCATTCCATTCCCTGATGCTCATTTCGATATCGTTTATGAGCTCTATTCGATGGTGCACCTCACCAAGACAGATATCCGACAGGCAATGGCAGAGATGAAACGCGTCCTGAAACCGGGTGGGTACTGCTGCCTCAGCTTCATGTCGAGTGACTGCTTCCCAATGATTGGGAAAGAAGGTGCGCCAGGTGAATTCCATGGGATGGAACACGGACATCAGGTGGTGCATTCCACCTTTTCCGACACAGAAGCCATGCAGTTCTGCAGAGGATGGAAGATACTAGAGAACATCAAGCTCACTATTTCAAATCCGCAGGATATTGAAGAAACTAGCTTTCAGGAATGGGAGCAATTCTTCGAAGAGAATCAACCTTCCCTCAACAAGGAAGAATGGATGCAAATTTATCCGCAGCGTGTAGAAAAATGGCAGTTCATTCATAACTTTTTCATCCTGCAAAAATAATTCACATTACGCCCACATTTATTCTGGAAATCTGTATAATGGATTTGCGGGGACATGGTCGTTTTCCATCCTTCACGATCGTTAATCTTCCATCATACACATAGAAACCAAACCTCATCCCGAAGTCATCAATTTTAATGGGGATCGTTTTTCTTTTCCTTGCACTATGTGCTTTTCTATTTTTCATGTTTGTCAACTAGAAGGGAGAGAAATAAATGAGGAAAAATAAAGCAATTCGGAGTATGGTTATCATCATGGTGGGGTTAATTATCTTGTTGCTTTTTGGAGGTTGCAAAAAAGAGATCGCAAGCACCAGTCCAAAAGAAACACAAACACAGATCAATACTGAACCTTCAAGTAGTCCAAAAAACACATCTATTCCACCTGCATCGACCAAGACACCTACCAAAGTGAGCCTCGAACCACCTATGGCTGGGTTATATCAAGGAACGACAAGTCAGGGTTATGATCTCTTATTATGGGTAGCAGAGATTGATGGCAAATTGATCATCAGTGCTGTGCAGCATAAGATCAAGATGAGAGGTTCAGAATACAGTGTGACCATAGAGATGTTCCAACCCGCTGATAGGAATTTTCCTGTTGAAAACGCATCTTTCGATGGAATACATACGGATGTAGACACGATAGAGATCCTAAAGGGTTCCTTTTATGGTAGTGATGTAAGGGGAACTCTCACCTGTACTCATACCCACCCCCAGGGTCTGGGTACAGCCTCCAGTTCTGTTAGTTTCACAGCTCACTTTGTACAAGAGCAGGCAATCGTGACAGAGACAGCAATTACTGAAGAAGAGCCTCTATCAGTTAATATTCAACCCAGACACTACATCGGGACCACCGATCAAGGTTTTTCAATCGAACTTTGGATCGAGGAAATAAACGGAGACTATTTTATTAGTGCTGTTCAGTACAAAATTAAGATGATCGGCACAGAATATAGCGTAACCAGTGAAATGATGATGCCTTTCGAATGTTCTTTCCCTATTATTGACAATGACTTCGAAGGAACAAGGGATTCTCAAAATGAGGTAGATATGATCAGTGGGACAATCGCTGAAGGGCTAATTCGCGGGGCCCTTATCTGCATACATACCCATCCACAAGGGATAGGAACAGCCACCGCGCAGGTAAACTTTACAGCGTACTTAGAAGATTGAACATCATCGGGGATACTGGTTTCTATTATGCAAAACCGTATAATAGAAAGAAATTGAGAGGGTTATCATGCGTACGAGATCTATGCGGATCATTATGCTTCTCATCTTTCTAAGTCTCTTGCTGCTTTCCTGTGAAATATCCTTTGGCGCAAAAACAGCCCAGGAAGAACAAGTGAAAACCATCGTTGCTCGCACAGTACAGGCAGAGGATCAGCAGCCTGCGGTCAATCCTGATCAACCTCCTCCAGCGCAACCTCCCACCATCACCCCAAAACCACAGATCACTGCCACAATCACGAACACACCCAAGCCATGCAATGATGCCGATTTCATCAGCGAGACCATCCCGGATGGGAGCGAATTTGATGAAGGAGATTCCTTTATCAAGACCTGGCGCTTCAAGAACATCGGCACCTGTACCTGGAACACGAATTACAAGATCGTATTCAAGAGTGGGGCACAAATGGGTGCACCAGCCAACAAGAATTTCCCAAACCCAGTGGCACCCGGTGAAACGGTCGATATCAGCCTCAACCTGACCGCTCCCTCCAGCCCCGGAACATACACTGGCTACTGGAAACTGGTGGATGATGCTGGGGATTCGATGGTCGACAACATATGGACCCAGATCGTCGTCCCCGAGGAGATGTTTGCCGTCACCAGCGTCACTCTGAACGCCATCCCACCCGTATTTGCAGGCCCCTGCCCCTTCCCATTCCAGTTCACCGCAGCGATCACCGTCAGCGCTCCCGGTACTGTGACCTACTATTGGAAACGCAGTGATGGCGGAGAATTTGGGCATAGTTCGATCACATTTGGTTCTGCCGGTACGCAGACGGTC
>NPIF01000669.1_pt2 | contig 75048 bp, 77 predicted proteins | sample 8637461 | NCBI WGS metagenome assembly NPIF01 (sample SAMN07420641, study PRJNA396082) | bioreactor metagenome | isolation source: sample BR12 brine-fed electro-methanogenic bioreactor BR | place: Japan: Kochi | collected 2016-12-09 | reverse complement strand
GCAGCGAAACCCATCAAGCGGCGCCTGGCGGGGCCGCTATTTCTGCGCCTGCAGATAGCTGGCGTAGGTGCTGTCGTCGTTTTCCTGCAGCAGCTTCACCAGCAGGTAATCCCACTCCGGCGCCAGCCAGAAGGTGGTGGTGCCCTTGCGTACCTTGATTGTCTGCACGGTGCCGCGGCCGGTGACCACCTCTTCGCTGCCGAGCACGTCGTAGACATAGGGCTTGATGTCGTTGCGATCGGCGATCTGATATTCGATGTGCTGCATGCCGGCGGCGACGTCGCCGCGCAGGATGGCCTGGTGCATGAGTTTGTCCATCGCGCCGGGGACCAGGGGCACCTCGGTGATCTTGCCGTCGCGCAGCGAGGCGACCACGTTGCGCTGCCAGTCGAAGTCGAGCCGCTCGGTCACGTCCTCGGAACGGCCGGTGTAGTGGGCGAAGTATTCGATGGGCCGGACGTGGTCGTCGTTATACAGCCAGGTGCTGCGCTCCAGCGCGCGGTCCTTCTTGAACAGCGCCACCAGTCCGGTGGTGTAGGCGATGTTTTCCAGCACGTAGCGCCCGTCGGTCTCGATATGCAGCTTGCGCTCGATCTCGCCCACCTTGAAGCCGTTGACGTGGACCGAGTAGCGCGCCTGGAACGGCTGCGGGCGATAGCCCTCGGCATGGGCGGCGGCCGCCGCGAGCAGGGCGCACAGGGACAGGAGCAGGCGGGAAAGGGGCGACATGGCGGCAGTGTAGCAAAGGGCGCGTCTGCCGCGACATACAAGGCTGGTATACTCCCCCGCTGTCCCGATTCAGACCGGAATTCCATGTTTCTCGAACCCACCCGCGAAAGGCGCGCCTTCCCGCCCTGGCTGCTGCTGTTGCTGGCGCTGACCCTGGCCGGCAACGTCCTGGCCTGGCTCGGTCTCGGCCTGTTGCCGGACGAGGCCTATTACTGGGTCTGGTCGCAGCGGCTGGAGCTGAGCTATTTCGACCATCCGCCGCTGGTGGCCTGGCTGATGCGGCCGTTCACCGCGCTGTTCGGCGACGGCACGGCGGTGATCCGCCTGCCGGCGGTGCTGTCCTGGCTGGTGGGGGCGGTGCTGGCCTATGACCTGGCGCGCCGCGCCTACGGCCAGCCGCGGGCCGGCGGACTGGCGGTGCTGATCTGGAGCACCCTGCCCCTGGTGCAGGCGGGCTTTCACATCGTCACCCCCGACAGCGCCCTGATCATCTTCGCCTGGTGCACCTATTACCTGGCCTGGCGCGCGGTGGAGGAACACCGGCCCGCACTTTGGGGCCTGACCGGCATCTGTGCCGGGCTGGCCCTGCTGGGCAAGTATCCGGCAGTGCTGATCCTGGGCGGCATCTTTCTCTCCCTGCTCATGACCCGCGCCGGGCGGCGCCAGTTGGCCGGGCCCTGGCCATGGTTCGGAGCGCTGCTGGCACTGGTGACCTTCGTTCCGGTGCTGGCCTGGAACTGGCGCCACGACTGGGTCTCCTTCGCCTTCCAACTGGGTCACGGCGTGCAGCGCAGCGTCGCCGCCGATCCCTGGACGATGCTGCTCATGTTCGTGGGCGGCCAGATGACGGTGGCCATGCCGTGGACCTTTCTCGCCATGGCCTGGGCCAGCTTCGGCCGCGGCGGGCCGCGCGCCCTGAGCGGCTACGGACGCGCCCTGTTCGCCACCGGTTTCTGGGTGCCGCTGCTGGTGTTCGGCGCTGCCGGGCTGACCGCCGACAGCGGGCCCAACTGGCCGGAGACCGCCTACGTACCCGGCACCCTCCTGCTCGCCGGGGCCCTCAACCGCTGGCTCTACCCGCCGGCGCGTGCCCGCGGCCGGGCTCGCCCGCTGCTGCTGGGCGGTGTGGTGCTGGCGGTGCTGGCCAGCCTGCTGCTGGTGAACCTGCTGCGCTTTCCCCACTGGCTGCAACAGGTGGCGGGGGAGGGCGTGACGCCCAAGCGCACCCAGCTGAGCCAGGCCTACGGCTGGGATCAGGTGGACGCCGAGCTGCGCCGCCTGCTGCCGGGGATCGAGGCGGCACATCCGCGCGGCGCGGACTGCGGCATCATCGTCGGCAACCACGCCAGTGCAGGCATGGTGGCCTGGCTGTTGCGGGCGCCGGAGCGGGTGAGCGTCACCCTGCAGACGCGCGTGAGCCAGTACCACCTGTGGCCGCAGGCGGAACCGGGCGGCCTGTGCCTGTTCATCGAGAAGTACGACCGCGAAGGCATGGCACGCGACGAGATTCCGCAGCAGCTCAGCCTGCCGGAAGGGGAATGGCGGCAGTTCAGCCTGCTGGAGGTGCGCAACCCGGACCTGTCGCTGCGCTGGTATGCCTTTTATGTTCCGCAAGAGCCCGCGCCGGCGCCGGATACGCCGTGATGCCCCTTGCGCCTTTGGGTATAATCCGCCCCTTTACCGCCGCCACGGGTAGCCTCCATTGAGTTTTGTCCCCGCATCCGCCGGGCGGGCAGCGCTGCTGCTCGTGGCGTTCAGTTCCCTGCTGCACCTGCTGGCGGCCGCCGGCGGCGCCGGGCTGTCCGGCGACGAGGCCCATTACGCGCTCTACGGCTATCACCTCGACTGGAGCTATTTCGATCACCCGCCCCTGGTGGGCTGGTTGCAGGCCCTGGTGTTGTGGTTCTCCTCCGCAGAATTCGCCCTGCGCCTTTGGCCGGTGCTGCTCGGCGCCCTGGCCAGCCTGGCGCTGTTCCGCCTGACGCGCGAGCTGTATCCCGAGGACTCGCCCTGGACGGCCTTTGTTGCCGTGGCCCTGCTGCATTCGGCCCTGGCCTTCCAGGTGTTGTCCCTGGCCATGCTGCCGGACACGCCGCTGCTGCCGCTGGGGATTGCGGCGGCGCTGGTGCTGTGGCGGGTGCTGGAGCGCGGCGCGGCGCGCGACTGGCTGTGGCTGGGCCTGCTGCTGGGCCTTGCCGGGCTGGCCAAGTACACGGCGGTGACGCTGGCGCTGAGCGCCGTGCTGCTGCTGGCGCTGGGCGGGCAGTGGGCGCAGCTGCGCCGTCCCTGGCCCTGGCTGGCGGTGGCGCTCGCCCTGCTGCTGATTACGCCGGTGCTGGGCTGGAACTGGCAGCACGACTGGCTCTCCTTCAGTTACCAGCTCGGCCACGGCGTGCCGGGGCGGGCCTGGGATTCGGTGCGCTTTCTGCTGTCGCAGGCCGGGCAGCTGGTGGCCTATGGCCCGGCGCTCTACCTGCTCGGCATCGCCGCGGTGATCGGCGGCCTGCGCCGCTGGCGCGAGCCGGTGGAGCGCCACATCCTGCTGCTGGCCCTGCCGCCCCTGCTGCTGTTCGGCTGGAGCAGCGGCTTCGAGCCGACCCTGCCGCACTGGACCCTGCTGGGCTGGGCTCTGCTGGCGCCGCTTGTCGCCCGCAGGCTGTTGCAGCACTGGCCGCGGCGCCCGGTGCGCATCGTCGCCTGGAGCGGCGCAGCCTATTCGCTGTTGCTGGCCCTGGTGCTGCACAGCGAGTTGTTCGCGCCCTGGCTGCCGTTCGCCGAGAACCAGTATCCCTTCGGCGATCTGTACGGCTGGGAGCAGGTGGTGCAGCGGGCCGAGGAATTGCGCGCGGCCATGGCGCAGGAGCCTGGGCCGGAACCGGTGCTGTTCGCCGGCAACTGGTCCTATGCCAGTCATCTCGCCTGGCCGGCAAGGCCGCGCCCGGTGCAGGTGGCCGACGAACGTTATGACCAGAACGATCTCTGGTTCGGTACACCGCAGGCGGGGGCCCGCGGCGTGCTGGTGGTGCCGTGGCAGTTCCGCAACGACGCGGCGCGCTGGCAGCAGCGCTTCGAGCGCTGCGCGCCGGCGGACGTGGTGAGCGTTGTGCTGCGCGGCACGGTGGCGGTGAGTTACACCCTGTATCGTTGCGACGGTTATCGCGGGTAGGGCGCGCTGTCGCCGCGGACCGTACTCGTGTAGGGTGCGCAGCGCACACCATGGCCGGGTTCGATGCCGTACTGTTGTGTGGCTGCGCCACGTTTTGATTGAATGCGGGGAGCCGCCCCGCGTGCGGGTCACTTTCTTTGTCCCGCCAAAGAAAGTAACCAAAGAAATGCGGCCCCGATGTCTCGCCCTGCGGGTACCCTGTGCTTCTCGCCTGAAGCGGGTTCGCCCGACAGCACGTCCCTGTACTGACGGGCGAATGCGCGCCATCCATGGCGCGCCCCCTGCGGGCTGTTCCGCTCCAGGCTGCGATGCTCGGCGAGCCAGAGGGGGATGTATTCGTGCCATTTGCGCGAGCGTGATGGAAACTCTGCACTTGTGCAGCGAGTTGTTTCGATTGAAGGTGAAGCTATGACGACGACACACAAGATGGACAGCCGCGAACTGGGGCTGGTGCTGGGCAAGCAGCTGCTGGGAGTTGAGGATCTGCACTACGGCCTGTGGGAGCCGGACCTGGTGCCGTCGCTGACCAATCTGCCGCTGGCGCAGCAGCGCTACACCGAACACCTGGCGGCGGCGCTGCCGCCGCTCGACGGTGAGGTGCGGGTGCTGGACGTGGGCTGCGGCACCGGCCACATCCTCAAGCAGCTGACCGAGCGCGGCTACCGCGTCGACGGCGTGATCCCGTCGCCGTCGCTGGCGCGCATGGTGCACGCACGGCTGGAACAGCTGCCCGGCAACCGGGCGCGCGTGTTCGAGACCACCTTCGAAGGCATGCCGGTGGCGGAGGTGGAAGGGCAGTACGACGCCATCCTGTTCAGCGAAAGTTTCCAGTACATCGATCTCAACACCGTGCTCGGTCACTGCGCGCGCCTGCTCAAGCCGCGCGGCCGGGTGGTGATCTGCGATTTCTTCAAGACCGCAGCGTTCGGCGACGGCCAGCCCGGCGACGGCGTCATCGGTGGCGGCCACCACCTGAGCGATTTTCGCGCCGCCCTGGCGGCGGCGCCCTTCGACGTACTGCGCGACGAGGACATCACCGCCCTGGTGGCGCCCAACCTGGACATCCTCGATGACCTGCTGATGCAGAAGCTCAAGCCCTCGGGCGAGGCGATCTGGGAATACCTGCGCGGCAGTCGCCCGTTCACGGCGTGGCTGCTGGGTTTCTTCCTGCGCAAGCGGATGCCCAAGGTGAAGAGGAAGTATTTCTCCGGCCTGCGCACCGGCGCCACCTTTGCCAAATACAAGAACTATCGGCTGGTTGTGCTGACCAAGCGTGATGCCGGCTGAAACCCGTTCCATCGATGAGATCGCCTGGCGGCGCTGGGGCTACGGCACGGCGGCGCTGCTGGCCGTGCTGCTGATCCTGCTGCTGCTTGCCGACGGCAACATGGCGCTGTTCCGCCTGATCAACGGCGCGCCCTGGCCTGCGGCGGAATGGCTGTGGTCCAACGTTACCGTGCTGGGCGACACCATGACCCTGTTCTGCCTGCTGCTGCCCTTCGTCGGCCGCCGCCCCGACGTGGTGTGGAGCATCATGGTGGCGGTGATCGTGGTGTCGCTGCTGATCCACGGCACCAAGCTGGCGCTGGACATGCCGCGGCCGCCGTTCGTGCTGGACGGCGACGACATCCGGGTCATCGGCTTCCGGGCCATCTCCGGTTCCTTTCCCTCCGGCCATACCGCCGCAGCCTTCGCCTTTGCCGGCGCGGTGTGCATGAAGAACTTTCCCCTCGCCGCCAAGGTCGCTGTGCTGCTGCTGGCGGCCATGGTGGGCGTGTCGCGCGTCGCCGTCGGCATCCACTGGCCGCTGGACGTGGCCGGCGGCGCGCTGTTGGGTTGGGTCGGCGTGATGCTCAGCGTGTGGCTGGGACAGCGCTGGCCGGTGGGACTGCGGCCGGGCGTGCAGCGCGGCATCGCGCTGCTGCTCACGGCGGCGGCCCTGTTTACCATCTGGGACTATGACGGCGGTTATCCGCTGGCCCGTCCGCTGCTGGTGCTGCTCGCCGCCGCCATGCTCGTGTTGGCGCTGCCGGGACTGCGCCGACTGTTTTCCCGGAGGACGGCATGAGCCATCTCAAACGCACTTTCTCGCTGTTGCTGCGCGTGGCGGTGACGCTGCTGGTGTTCTGGCTGATCTTCCGCAGCATCGATCTCGACGGCGTGTTGCAGACCATGATGCAGGCCGGGCCGGGGTTGCTGCTGCTGGCGCTGCTGTTCCAGTTGGCCAGTACGCTGATCGCCTCCTGGCGCTGGAAGGTGGTGATGCGGCGGCTGGGTTTCGGCCGCAGTTTCACCTTTTACCTGCGCAGCTATTTCAAGGGCACCTTCTTCAACCAGGGCCTGCCCACCAGCGTCGGCGGCGATGCGCTGCGTGTGCTCGACGTGGCGCGCACCGGCCACCGCAAGCGCGATGCCTTTTACGGCGTGGCGGTGGATCGCGGCCTGGGTCTCGCCGGCCTGCTGGTGTTCAACCTGCTGGCCCATGCGGCGGCGCCGGAGCTGTTGCCGCGCCAGGTGTTTTTCGCCATCAGCGCCATCGTGCTGCTGGGCATCGTCGGCTTTGCCGGCATCTGGTATCTGCATCGCCTGCACTGGCTGGAGCGCTGGGGGCCCACCCGTGTCCTGCTGCGCATTTCGCAGCGCCTGGCCGCGGTGCTGGCCGACGGCCGCGACTTTACCGAGCAGTTGTCGCTGTCGCTGCTGATCCACCTGCTGTCGCTGCTGGCCATCTACTGCATCGGCCGCAGCGTCGGCCTCGAATTCGGCCTGCTGACCTATATGGTGATCGTGCCGCCGGTGATCCTGCTCACCCTGGTGCCGGTGTCGCTGGCCGGCTGGGGCGTGCGCGAGGGCGGCATGATCGGCCTGTTCACGCTCATCGGCGCCGACAAGACCCTGGTGCTTTCCATGTCGATCCTCTATGGCGTGATCCTCATCGTCAGCAGCCTGCCCGGCCTCTACGCCTACCTCACAGGCAAGCATCACCTGTAACGTGAACGACGCGCGCCGCACTTTCTATCTCGCCCTGGCCGGGATCACCCTGCTCAAGCTGTTGCTGGCGGCGTGGCTGCCGCTTACCGGCGACGAGGCCTATTTCTTCGTCTGGGGCAGGCATCCGGGCCTGGGCTATTACGACCATCCGCCCATGGTCGGATGGTGGCTGCACGCGCTGCTCTATCTCGGCCAGGCGGAGTGGTGGCTGCGCCTGCCGGCCTACGCCATGACCAGCTTCATCGCCTGGGCCATCTACCGCCTGTTGCGCGACGGCCTGGGCGAGGAGCGCGCGGTATTGGCCGGTCTGCTGTACCTGCTGGCACCGGTCAACGTGGTCAACGTGCTGATCAGCACCGACACGCCGCTGATCCTGCTGTCCTTCCTCTCCGCCCTGGCCTTGCAGCGGGCGCTGGAACGGGAAGGCTGGCGCTGGTTTGTCTACTCCGGCGCGCTGCTCGGCCTCGCCTTCCTGGCCAAATATTTCGCCGTGCTGCTTGGTCTCGCCTATGGCGCCTATCTGCTGCTGGTGCGGCCGTCCCGCCGCAATGCCGTCGGCCTGCTGCTGCTGTTCCTCGCCGTGCTGCCTTTCGCCGCGCTCAACGTGTGGTGGAACTACTGTCACTGCTGGGACAACGTGCTGTTCAACGTCTACAGCCGCCACAGCGGCAGCAGCTTCGACTGGACCCATCCGGCGCTGTATCTGTTGATGCTGGTCTATCTGGTGACGCCGCCGCTGCTGTGGCAGGCCTGGCGCCGCCGCATGGCAGTGCTGGAGGTGCTGCGCGGGCGCGGCCTGTTCCTGTGGCTGTGGCTGCTGCCCATGGCGCTGTTCGCCCTGCTGTCTTTCACCGCGCGCATCGGCCTGCACTGGGTGCTGGCCTTCTATCCCTTCCTATTCCTGTTCCTGCCGGTTGTGCTCGATGCGGCGCAGCTGCGCCGCGGTGTGCGCTTCATGGCCTGGTTCTCGCTGCTGCACGTGGCGGCCATAACCGTGCTGCTGGCCCTGCCCACGGACAGCTGGCAGGGACGGGCGGTGCTGCACCACGACATGGTGTTCGGCCGCTACAGCGGCGAGTTCTGGCAGCAGATCGAGCCGCAGCTGGACGGTCACGCCCTGGCCACCGAAAGCTACGTCTACTCGGCCATCCTCGAGCACCGCTCCGGCCGGCGCTTCCATGTGTTCGGCGATGCCTCCAAGTACGGCCGCCAGGACGACATGCTGACCGACTACCGCGCCCTCGACGGCAAGGATATCGCCGTGCTGCTGTACGCCGAAAAATCGCCGCCGGTGCACGGGCGCTATTTCGACAGCTACGAGGTGCGCGAGATCACCGTGCGCGGGGTCACCGATTACCTGCTGCTCGGCCGCGGTTTCCGCTATGCGCTGTACCGCGACGAGGTGCTGCGGCGCACGCAGCAGCAGTTTTACCGCCTGCCGTGGTTCCTGCCGGTCGGCGCGTGTTATTTTTACGACAAGTATTTCCCCGACGAAGACGTGCAACGGTTGCCACGCGGATGAACACACTGAATAAGGAAATTGCCGGCTGGGGCCGCTACCCGGTGCAGCGCTGCGAGCTGGTGCGGCCGGAACGCCATGCCGACCTGCTGTCCGATGCGCCGTCGCTGCTGGCGCGCGGCCAGGGTCGCAGCTACGGCGACGCGGCCCTCAACGAAAACCGCCGCGTCGTGCTGACCGAGCGGGTCAACCGCTTTCTCGCCTTCGATCGCGACCAGGGCATCGTCCGCGCCGAGGCCGGCGCCACCCTGGCCGAATTGCTCGCGCTGACCGTGCCGCGCGGCTGGTTTCCCCTGGTGACGCCGGGCACCAAGCACGTCTCCCTCGGCGGCTGCGTGGCGGCCGATGTGCACGGCAAGAATCACCATCACGACGGCGCCTTCTCGCGCAGCGTGCGCGAGCTGGAACTGATCACCGCCGACGGCCGCCGCCTGTGCTGTTCGGCGCAGGAAAACGGCGAGGCCTTCCGCGCCACCGTGGGCGGCATGGGATTGACCGGCATCATCGGCGAGGTGGAGCTGCAATTGCAGCCCATCGAGAGCGTGTACATTCGCGCGCGCCACCAGGGTGCGGCCAATCTGGAACAGGTGTTCGCCCTGCTGCAGGATACCGACAACGATGCGCGCTACAGCGTGGCCTGGCTCGACCTGATGAGCCGCGGCGCCGGGCTGGGGCGCGGCGTGGTGATGAACGGCGATCATGCGGCGCGCGACGAGCTGTCCGGCGGCCGGCGCCTGACGCCGCTGCGCCTGGCCCCGGTCAAGGTACGCAACATTCCCTTCGACATGCCGGGCTGGCTGCTCAACAGCCTGTCCATCCGCGCCTTCAATGCGCAGTACTTCCGCCGCGAGGGCGGCCGCAGCGGTTCCTTCCTGGTGGACTACGACAGCTTCTTCTATCCCCTCGACACCCTGGACAACTGGAACCGCCTGTACGGCAAGCGCGGCTTCCTGCAATACCAGTGCGTGGTGCCGACCGAGACGGCGCTGGCGGCGATGCAACAACTGCTGCGGCGCCTGGCCGACAGCGGTCACCCGGCCTTCCTCGGTGTGTTGAAGCGCATGGGGGCGGCGGGCGAGGGCTATCTGTCCTTCCCCATGGAGGGCTACACCCTGGCCATGGACCTGCCCATGAAAGGCGTCGCCACCCTGGCCCTGCTCGATTCCTTCGACGCCATCGTGCTGCAGAACGGCGGTCGCGTGTATCTGGCCAAGGACGCGCGGCTCGCCGTGGACAGTTTCCGCGCCATGTATCCGCAGCTGGATGCCTGGCGCAGTGTGCGGCGCGAACTGGACCCGCAGGGGGTGTTCGGTTCCAGCCTGTCGCGCCGTTTGGGCATGGGGGGCGAGGCATGAGCGGTGCAGTGTTGATCCTGGGTGCGACCTCGGCCATCGCCCGCGGCACGGCGGCGGCGCTGGCACAGCGCGGCCATCGCCTGTACCTGGCCGGGCGCGACGTGGAGTCGCTGCGGCGTGACGCCGCCGACCTGGCCATCCGCCACGGCGTGCAGGTGAACTTCGGCGTATTCAACGCCGAGGCCCACGACACCCACGCGGCATTCCTGCAACGGGTGAATGAAGAGATGGGCGAACTGGAAGGCGTGGTGCTGGCCTTCGGCTATCTCGGCAGCCAGCAGAAGGCGGCCGGTGATTTCGACGAAACCCTCACCATCATCAACCGCAATTTCGTCGACGCCGTGTCCATCCTCAATCTCTGCGCCGATCACCTCGAGCAGCGCGGCCGCGGCTTCATCGCCGGCATCGCCTCGGTGGCCGGCGATCGCGGCCGCCAGAGCAACTACACCTACGGTGCCGCCAAGGGCGCCCTCGCGCTTTATTTGCAGGGGCTGCGCAACCGCCTGTTCCCGGCCGGGGTGCGGGTGCTGACGGTCAAGCCCGGCTTCGTCGATACCGCCATGACCTACGGCATGCCCGGCCTCTTTCTGGTGGCCACGCCGGCCTACGTGGGCGAGCGCATCGTCGCCGCCGTCGAACGCGGCCGCGACGTGATCTACGTGCCGTGGTTCTGGCGCTACATCATGCTCATCATCACGAGCATTCCCGAGCGCCTGTTCAAGCGTCTCAAGCTGTGACCGAAATCAGTCCGCAAATGAACGCCAATACACGCAAATGGGAAACATTTGTTCGAACACGCGGTTCGGACAAAGGTATGCATGATTTGTTGTCTGCTTGTTTGATTTTATTTGCGTCCATTCGCGTTCATTCGCGGACCAGGTTTTATGGCCGCTAATCGTCCGGTCGTCGCTGCCTTCGATTTCGACGGCACCATCACCTATCGCGACACGCTGCTGCCGTTTCTGCTGCAACTGGCGGGGTGGGGCGGCCTGTTGCGCGGCACGCTGTTCCTGCTGCCGACCCTGCTGGGGTATGCACTGCGGCTGTTGCCCAACAGCGTCGCCAAGGAAAGGGTGCTGCGCCGCTTTCTCGCCGGCATGGGCGAGGAGGAACTGCGCTGTGCCGGTGAACGCTACGCCCGCGAGCACCTGCCGCGGATGGTGCGTCCGGCTGCGCTGGCGCGGCTGGAGTGGCACCGGCGTCAGGGACACCGCTGTGTGGTGATTTCCGCCTCCGTCGAGCACTATGTGGCGCCATGGGCATACGCCGCCGGTTTTGACGACGTCATCGCCACGCGTCTGGCGCTGGACGGCGGTGGCCTCATCACCGGCCTTTACGCCGGAGAGAATTGCTACGGCGCAGAAAAGGAGCGCCGCCTGCGCGCCCTGCTCGGCGCGCGCGAGGATTTCGAAATTTACGCCTACGGCGACAGCCGCGGCGATCGGGAACTGCTGACCCTGGCGGACCACGCCTGGTACCGCACCATGCCGGGAGAGGGAAATGGCGCTTGATATGCGCGCGATGATCAAACTGTTGCGGCCGCACCAATGGTTGAAGAACGGCTTTGTCTTCGTCGGCCTGATGTTCGGTCATGCCTGGCACGAGGCGGCGACGGTGCAGGCGGTGCTGCTGGCGGCGCTGGCCTTCTGCCTGGTGTCCAGCGCCATCTACGTGATCAACGATCTGGCCGACCGCGAGGCCGATCGGCAGCATCCGCACAAGAGGCACCGGCCGCTGGCCGCAGGCACCGTCACGCCGGGGCAGGGCGGCGTGCTGGGGCTGCTGTGCGCGACGGCAGGTTTCTCCCTGGCCTGGGCCGCGTCGCCGCGCGTGCTGCTCATCGTCGCGCTGTACGGCGTGCTGAACCTGCTTTATTCCTGGCGCCTCAAGCACGTGGTGATCCTCGACGTGTTCATCATCGCCGCCGGTTTCATGCTGCGCATCCTGGCCGGTACCCTCGGCGTCGGCATCCCGCCTTCGTCCTGGCTGCTGCTCACCGGCCTGATGGTGACCCTGTTCCTGGGCTTCGCCAAGCGACGCTCCGAAATGGCGGTGATGGAACACAGCGGCGTGCCGGCGCGCAAGGTGCTGGAGAATTACTCGCTGCCCATGCTGGACCTGATGATCGGCGTCTGCGCCACCGGCGTAGTGATGGCCTACAGCCTGTACACCATGAGTGCCGACACCATTGCCGCCCACCACACCGGCAACCTCATCTATACCGTGCCCTTCGTGCTCTACGGCCTGTTCCGCTATCTGCACCTCAGCTTCAGCTGCGACGCGGGCGAGGATCCGGCGCGCGATCTGCTGCGCGATCCGCACCTGCTGGTTACGGTGCTGGGCTGGGGTGTGCTCACCTTCTGGCTGCTGGCGTGAGCCAGGAGGCGAAGCGGCCGGTGCGCGGCCTGCGGGCGCTGATCCTGTCGGTGGCGGCGGCGGCGCTGGGTTATCTCGCCTTCTCCCTGTGGGGCGGCTGGCGCGAAGTGATGGCGGCGTTGCGCGAGGTGTCGCCGGCGGTGCTGCTTTCGCTGCTTGCCCTGTCCCTGGTCAATTACGGCCTGCGCTTCGTGCGCTGGCAGCATTACCTCATCCTGTTCGGTCACCGCGTGCCGCTGTGGTCCAGCCTGCGTATCTATCTGGGCGGCTTCGCCCTCACCACCACGCCGGGCAAGGCGGGTGAGGCGCTGCGTTGCGTGCTGTTGCAGCCGCTGGGGGTGTCCTGGCCGCACAGCCTCGCCGCCCTGCTGGCCGAGCGCCTGGGCGATCTCATCGCCATCCTGCTGCTGGCGGCCATCGGCCTCGCCGCCTATCCGCAGGCGCGCGGCGTGGTGGCGATCATGGCCGTGCTGCTTCTGGCGTTGCTGTTGTTCATCCAGCAGCGCGCCTGGCTGGAGCGGCTGGACGGCTGGCTGCGCCGCCGCTACAGCGGCCGCGTCGCGGTGCTGGCCGCCGGCCTGATCGAAACCATCCTGCACTCCTCGCGCCTGTTTTCCCTGCCGCTGCTCGCCTACAGCATCGTGCTGGGGGTGGTGGCCTGGGGGGCGGAGGGGGCGGCGTTCTATTTCCTGGTGCAGGTGCTGGGCACCGAGCTGGACCTGCCCACCGCCCTGTTCATCTACGCCTTTTCCATGCTGGTGGGGGCGGTGAGCTTTCTGCCCGGCGGCCTGGGCGGGGCCGAACTGACCATGGTGACCCTGCTGACCCTGAACGGCATGTCGCCCGGCGTGGCGGTGGCGGCGACGGTGATCATCCGCCTCGCGACCCTGTGGTTCGCCGTGCTGCTCGGCGCCGTCGCCCTGCTGCCCGGCCGGCGCGGGCACGCGCTATAATGCGCGGGCTTTTTTCACTTACGGTACAGGAGCGGCGGAAATGAAAGTGGATACCATGCGCAAGGTCGACTACTACGCCGGTGTCCCGCTGTGCTTTCTGTTCACCCTGGTGTTCCGCATCGGCGGCCTGTTCCGCCGCTGGCAGCGCAGCGCACCCCGGCGCGTGCTGCTGGTGGAGTTGTCGGAGATGGGCAGCGCCATCCTGGTCGACCCGGCCATGCGCAAGTTGCAGCAGAACGGCGCCGAACTGTTCTTCGTCATCTTCAGGAAGAACGCCGCCAGCCTGCGCCTGCTCGGCACGGTGGCGGAGGAGAACGTCTTCACCATCAACGAAAGCGGCCTGTTCTCCCTGGCCTTCGACACCCTGCGTTTCCTGTTCTGGACCCGCCGCCGCAATATCGACACCGTCATCGACCTGGAGCTGTTCTCGCGCTACAGCGCGCTGCTCACCGGTCTGTCCGGCGCCAACAACCGCATCGGCTATCACGCCTTCCACAACGAGGGCCTGTACCGCGGCGAGCTGCTGACCCATCGCGTCGCCTACAACCCGCATATGCACATCGCCAAGAATTTCGTGGCCATGGTCAACACCGCGCTCAGCGAGCGCGAGGAACTGCCCTATTCCAAGACCCTGATCGGCGACGACGAGATCGTCCTGGCCCGGGCGGAGATCACCCCGGAACAGCAGGCGGCGATGCGCGACAAGGTGCGCGAGGTCTACGCCGATTACGACCCGGCGCGCCAGCGCATCGTGCTGATCAATCCCAACGCCTCCGACCTGCTGCCGCAGCGGCGCTGGATGGCGGAACGCTATCTGGAGGTGATGCAGCGCATCATCGACAGCTACGACGATGTGCTGGTGATGATCACCGGCGCGCCGGGCGAGTACGACGAGGCCGAACAGCTGCGCAAGTGGGTGGGGCGCGAACGCTGCGTCAACTTCGCCGGCCGCCTCAAGCTGCTGGAGCTGCCGGCGCTGTACAGCATCTCCCTGCTGATGCTGAGCAACGATTCCGGGCCCGGCCATTTCTCCGCCGTCACCGACCTGCCGACCTTCGTCATCTTCGGCCCCGAGACGCCGAAGCTGTACGGCTCGCTGGGCAACTCCACGCCCATCTACGCCGGCATCGCCTGTTCCCCCTGCGTCAGCGCCGGCAATCACCGCAAGACCCCCTGCGTCGACAACGTCTGTCTCCAGGTCATCACGCCGATGCAGGTGTTCGACACCCTGCGCCCGGTACTCGACAGCAAATAGATCCGTCGCAGAGATGCAGAGGTTGTGATGGGTAATGCTCTGCGTCTCTGCGGCAGGTTTTGAATCTTGAAATCGCTGATTCTCTATTGCCGCGCCGGTTTCGAAGGCGAGTGCGCCGCCGAGGTGCAGGAGCATGCCGCCGCCCTCGGCGTGGCCGGTTACTGCCGCGCCGCCGCGGGCAGCGCCTACGTGGAGTTCAATCTCTACGAGGAAGACGCGGCGGATTTGTTGAACCGCCTGACCTTTGCCGATCTCATCTTCGCGCGCCAGATGTTCGCGGCGCAGCGCGTCGACGATTTGCCCCTGGGCGATCGCATCAACCCGCTGCTGGATGCCCTGGGCAAGACGCAGGTGGGCGAAGTGTGGGTGGAGACCGCCGACACCAATGACGCCAAGGAATTGCAGGTACTGTGCCGCAAGCTGGCGACGCCGCTGCGGGCCGAACTGCAACGGCGCGGCTGGCTGCACGAGGGGCGCGGCGATCTGCCCCGCCTGCATGTGTTTTTCCTGGACACCGCCAGCGCCTGGATCGGCCTGTCCCAACCGGACAACGCCTCGCCCTGGTACATGGGCATTCCGCGCCTGAAGTTTCCCTCCGGCGCGCCCAGCCGCTCCACCCTGAAGCTGGACGAGGCGCTGCTGACCTTTCTCGATGCAAAGGAACGTGAACAGCGCCTGCGTCCCGGCATGCATGCGGTGGATCTGGGCGCCGCGCCGGGTGGCTGGACCTGGCAGCTGGTGCAGCGCCATCTGCGCGTCGTCGCGGTGGACAACGGACCCATGGCCCAGGCCCTGCTGGACAGCGGCGTGGTGGTGCAGCGGCGCGAGGACGGTTTCCGCTATCGGCCGCCGAAGGCGGTGGACTGGATGGTGTGCGACATGGTGGAACAGCCCGCGCGCATCGCACGACTGGTGGCGGACTGGCTGGCGCAGGGCTGGTGCCGCGAGTGCATCTTCAATCTCAAGCTGCCGATGAAAAAGCGCTACCAGGAAGTGCAGCACTGCGCGGCGCTCATCGAGGAACGTCTGGCCAGCACCGGGCTACGCTACACCCTCCGCTTCAAGCAGCTCTATCACGACCGCGAGGAAGTGACGGGTTACCTTGCCGTTATTTCAAACCGGCCGTAGGCCCGATGTAGCGCAGCGGTATCGGGCAGCGCAGGCCGGACGTCATCGCAAAATCAGGAAGAAGAAAACAGCAAACCACGGGGGACACGGGGGATATCGGGATAAGGCTCTGTTTTGCCTTTCATACCCGTGAGTTCCCCGTGTCCCCCGTGGTTAAATCTTTACGCCTTTGATTTTTGCGATAGGTGCTAGTCCTTAAACGGCAGCACGTACTTATCGTAGTAGTCTTCCGTCAGCACCGCCGCCTCGCGCATCTGCTGCATGGTCAGCTGATCGGCGATGGCGTCGCGGAATTTTTCCGCGGCGGTGTCGCCCTGGCCGGCGGCGAGATCGAGCCAGGCATAGGCCTGGATGTAGTCCTTTGCCACGCCCACGCCGTACAGATACAGCCCGCCCAGCTTGCCCTGGGCGCGCATGTCGCCCTGCTGCGCCGCCGCCAGGAACTCGGCGTAGGCGGTGGCGTAGTCGCCCTTTTCGTAGGCGGTCATGCCGTCCTCGAAGGCGGCGTGGGACAGGCCGGAGCAGAAGAGACAGAACAGTGCGACGAGCATGTGTTTACGCATGATGTATCTCCTGGGTGGGGCGGCAATCACGGGGTGACGGGTTTGCCGTCGAGCAGGGCGGTGCCGTCTTTGAGTTCGAGGCGGCCTTCGGCGAACCAGCGGATGGCCTGCGGGTAGATGCGGTGTTCCTGTTGCAGCACCCGGGCGGCGAGGGACTCGGGCGTATCGCCGGGCTCTACCGGTACGCGGGCCTGGATGATGATCGGGCCGGCGTCCAGCTCCGGCGAGACGAAGTGCACGGTGGCGCCATGTTCGCCGTCGCCGGCGGCGAGGGCGCGGGCATGGGTGTCGAGGCCGCGGTGGCGCGGCAGCAGCGAGGGATGGATGTTGAGCATGCGCCCTTCGTAGCGGCGCACGAAGCCGTCGCTCAGGATGCGCATGAAACCGGCCAGCACCACCAGCTGCGCACCGCAGCCGTCGATGAGCGCGGCCAGGGCGGCGTCGTAGCTTTCCCGATCCGCGTAGTCGCGGTGACTCAGCACCTGCGCCGGGATGCCGGCCTGGCGCGCGCGCTCCAGGCCGTAGGCCTCGGCCTTGTTGCTGATCACGGCGCGGATGTCCACCGGCAGGCCGGCGTGCATGGCGTCGATGATGGCTTGCAGGTTGCTGCCGCTGCCGGAGAGGAGGACGACGATGGGCAGGGACGCCCGTTCGCTCTGCACCATGGTCAGCCGCGGATCTCCACCTGCTCGCCGCCATTGGCGGCGTCGATGCTGCCCAGGTGCCAGGCGTCCTCACCGGCGGCACGCAGCAGTTCCAGGCTGCGCTCCAGATCGGCGGCGGCGACGGCGATCACCATGCCGACGCCGCAGTTGAACACGCGGTGCATCTCGCGCTCGGCGATGTTGCCCTTCTGCTGCAGCCAGTCGAATACCGGCGGGCGTTTCCAGCTCTTGCCGTCGAGGACTGCGCGGCAGTCTTCCGGCAGCACGCGGGGAATGTTCTCGATCAGGCCGCCGCCGGTGATGTGGGCCAGGGCATGCACGTCCACCGCCGCGAACAGCTTGAGCAGCGGCTTGATGTAGATGCGGGTGGGGGCGAGCAGGGTCTCGCCCAGGGTCTTGCCGTGGAATTCCTCGCCCAGGTAGGCGTTGCTCACCTCGATGACCTTGCGCACCAGGGAGTAGCCGTTGGAGTGCGGGCCGGAGGATGCGAGGCCGATGAGGGCGTCGCCCGGACGGACCTTGCTGCCGTCGATGATTTTGCTCTTTTCCACCACACCGACGGCGAAGCCGGCCAGGTCGTAGTCGCCGCCGTGATACATGCCCGGCATCTCGGCGGTCTCGCCGCCGATGAGGGCGCAGCCGGCCTGTTGGCAGCCTTCCGCGATACCCTTGATGACGTCGGCGGCGGTGTCCACTTCCAGGTGGCCGGTGGCGAAGTAGTCGAGGAAGAACAGCGGCTCGGCGCCCTGCACCACGAGGTCGTTGACGCACATGGCCACCAGGTCGATGCCGATGGTGTCGTGCTTGTGCAGCTGCATGGCGAGCTTGAGCTTGGTGCCGACGCCGTCGGTACCGGACACCAGCACCGGCTCCTTATAGCGGTCCAGCGGCACCTGGAACAGGGCGCCGAACCCGCCCAGGCCGCCCATCACTTCGGGGCGCTGGGTGCGCTTGGCGTAGGGTTTGATGCGCTCGACCAGGGCGTCGCCCGCGTCGATGTCGACCCCGGCGTCGCGGTAGCTGAGGCCGGCGCCGCTGTGCTGCTTGTCGTTGCTCACGTGTAGTCCCCGCAGAGGCTGGTGATGCGCGACGGGGGTCACAGACCCGGCGCGCGAAAAGGGCGCTATTGTACCCGGAACTGTGCACTCCGTCTGCCTGCGGCTTGACTTGCGGCAGGCGGTGACATAGCGTGCGCGGGCATGAAGCGATTCCCCTTATATACCCTGTTGCTGGTTCTCCTGTTCACCGGTTCCGCCATGGCGGCCGAGGTGCGCGACCTGTATGAGGCCGAGGTGCCGGTGGCCGATCAGCAGGGCGAGGCCCGGCAGGCGGCCATGCGTACCGGGCTGGCCGAGGTGCTGGTGCGGGTGACCGGCTACAGCGCCGTGGCGCAGGATCCGGCCCTGGCCGACCTGCTCGACAATGCCTCCCGTTATGTCCAGCAATACCGCTACCGTACCCTGACGCCGGCGCCGGTCACCGACCCGGCCGCGCCGCCGCCGCCCACTCTTGCCCTCTGGCTGTCCTTCGACGCCAATACCATCAATCAGGCCCTGCGCAGCCGCGGCCAGCCGGTGTGGGGCAGCGCCCGCCCGTTGCTGCTTGTGTGGCTGGCGGTGGAAAGCGGCACCGAGCGGCGCCTGGTCGCCGCGGCCGAAAGCGGCAACCACCAGGCGCTGGAGCTGACGGCCCGCCGTCGCGGCGTACCGCTGCGCCTGCCCCTGCTCGATCTCGAAGACCAGGCCCGGGTCACTGCCGCCGACGTCTGGGGCGGTTTTGCCGAGCCGGTCATGGCGGCGTCCGCGCGCTACCAGCCGCAGGCCGTCCTCATCGGCCGCCTGTATCACGACCGCCAGGGCGGCTGGCACGGCCGCTGGACCCTGCGTGTCGGCGACGAGGCCATGAACTGGGACAGCAGCGGCACCACCCCCGACGCGGTGCTGGCGCTGGGCGTGGAGGGCAGCGCCGACGCCCTTGCCATGCGCTTCTCCCAAATCGTCGATCCCGAGCGCGGCAGCGTGCTGTCCCTGCGGGTGGACGACGTCAGGACGCTGGCCGACTACGCCCGCCTGCTGTCCTACCTGGATGCCCTCAGCGGCGTAACCGCGGTGCAGGTGACCGAGGTGGAGCCGCAGACGGTGACCTGCCGCCTGACCCTGGAAATGGGGGCCGGGGCAGTGGCCCGCACCATTGGTCTCGGTTCCACCCTGGCCGCCGTCGCAGGCGGCGTGACGCCGCCGCCGGGCGAATTGCCGCTGGAACTGCATTACCGGCTGCTGCCCTAGGGATACCGCCGCGGGGCCGTCGGGATGCTGCGCTTCCTGCCCAACCTCATCACCGGCCTGCGCATACTGTTCATCCCGCCGTTCCTGTGGTTCCTGCTGCGCGGCGGTTACGGCCCGGCCTTCGCCCTGTTCGTGCTGGCCGGCGCCTCCGACGGCGTCGACGGTTTTCTCGCCAGGCGCTACGGCTGGCGCAGCCGTCTCGGCACCGTACTCGACCCGCTGGCGGACAAGCTGATGATGTTGTGCGCCTGTCTCGGCCTGGGCTGGCTGGGGGCGCTGCCCTGGTGGCTGGTGGCGATGGTGCTGTTGCGCGATGCGGTGATCGTGGCCGGAGCCCTGGCCTATCACCGGCTGTTCGGCGCTTATGAAATGGAGCCGCTGCCGGCGAGCAAGCTCAATACCGTGTGCCAGATCGCGCTGGTCACTGTGGTGCTGTTCGGCCTGTGGCGGGGCGGATTGCCGGAGGGGCTGGTGCCCCTGCTGATCGCCCTGGTGGCGCTGACCACCCTGGCCAGCGGCACGGCCTATGTCTGGGTTTGGAGCCGGCGCGCGCTGCGCCGGGAAAGGGAGTAGGCGTACATGACGGAATCACGGACGTGGCTGTGGCTGGTGGCGCTGGCCCTGGGTGGAACGCTGCTGTATCTGCTGGAGCCGGTGCTGTCGCCCTTCGCGGCGGCGGCCATTCTGGCCTATATCGGCAACCCGCTGGTTGAGCGCCTGACGCGCTGGCACCTGTCGCGCACCCTGGCGGTCACCGTGGTGTTTCTGGTGCTGACCCTGCTGGCGGTATGGCTGTTGCTGGTGCTGGTGCCGATGCTGGAGCGGCAGGTGGCGCTGCTGGTTGCCAAGGTGCCGGCCCTGGTCGACTGGCTGCAGACCGAGGCGCTGCCCTGGGCGCAGGCCCGCCTAGGCCTGGCCGAGGTGCCCGATCTCGGTACCCTCAAGAGCTATGCCGCCGGCCAGTGGCAGTCGGCCGGCGGCATTGCCGCCCAGCTGCTGGCGTCGGTGTCGCGCTCCGGCCTGGCGCTGTTGGGTTGGCTGGCCAATCTGCTGCTGGTGCCGGTGGTGACCTTCTATCTGATGCGCGACTGGCAGTCGCTGCTGGCGCGCCTGCACGAGTTGCTGCCGCGGCGCAGCGAGGCCGAAGTGGTGAAGCAGGTGCGTGCGGTGGATGAGGTGCTGGGCGCCTTTTTTCGCGGCCAGCTGCTGGTGATGCTGGCCCTGGGGGTGATCTACACCATCGGCCTGTGGCTGGTGGGACTGGACCTGGCCCTGCTCATCGGCATGCTGGCGGGGCTGGTCAGCTTCGTGCCCTATCTGGGCCTCATCGTCGGCGTGCTCGCCGCGGGCGTCGCCGTCCTGATGCAGTTCCACGAATTTATGCCGCTGGTGTACGTCCTGCTGGTGTTCGGCGTGGCGCAACTGTTGGAGGGGATGCTGCTGACGCCGCTGCTGCTGGGCGACCGTATCGGCCTGCATCCGGTGGCGGTGATCTTCGCCGTGCTGGCCGGCGGCCAGCTGTTCGGTTTCTTCGGCGTCATGCTGGCCCTGCCGGTGGCGGCGGTGGTGCTGGTGCTGCTGCGCCACGCCCATCAGCGCTACCTCGACAGCCGCCTGTATTCGGCCGCCAACCGGGGCTGACGTGGAACAGCAGCTGACACTGCGCATCGGCCTGCGCGACAGCGCCACCTTCGCCAACTTCTTCCCCGGCGACAATGCCGCGCCGCTGCACCTGTTGCAGCAGGGGACGGAACCCTTCGTCTACCTGTGGGGCAGCCCGGGCAGCGGCCGCAGCCACCTGTTGCAGGCGGCCTGCCATGCCGAGACGGCCCGCGGCGGTGCGCCGGCCTATCTGCCCTTCGCCGAACTGCCGCCCGGCGGCGTCGAACTGCTGGAGGGATTGGAGCAGATGTCCCTGGTTTGCCTCGATGACCTGCAGGCAGTGGCCGGCGACGGGGCCTGGGAAGAGGCGCTGTTTCACCTGTACAACCGGGTGCGCGATGCCGGCGGGCGTCTGTTGGCGGCGGCGGACGCGAGCCCGGCGGCCCTGCCCGTGGCGCTGCCCGACCTGCGTTCCCGCCTGGCCTGGGGGCCGGTATTCCAGCTGCAATCCCTTGATGACTCCGGTCGTCTGGCGGCCCTGCAGTTGCGAGCCCAGGCCCGCGGCATGGAGCTGGGCGAGGAGGTGGGCGCTTACCTGCTGCGGCGCTGCCCGCGCGACATGCACGCCCTGTTCGAACTGCTTGAGCGGCTGGACCAGGCCTCCCTGGCGGCCCAGCGCCGCCTCACCATCCCCTTCGTGCGCGACCTGATTAGCTAAAAAAGCGGCTTCACCCAAACATCAATTGAACTCTCGCCAAGACGCCAAGCGCGCCAAGAAAACAGTGAGCAGAGCAACTGCCGTGGCTTCATCCGGAAGGTGAGTTCGTTATCGGGTGCAACAGTTTGTTTCTTGGCGTGCTTGGCGTCTTGGCGAGAGCGACTGCAGTTTTCAGGCTTGTTCACCCTTCGGCCGGCGCGGAATGACGCCGCCGGTCAGGCGCACATAGGCCAGCGCGCCGACGAAGAGGCAGCCCGCCAGAAGGATCTCCATCACCGCCAGTTGCCTGTCCTGCGGCGTGGCGAACAGCTCGCCGGCCCCGTGCAGGATATAGAACAGCGCCAGCACGCTGGCCCAGAAATGGCTTTTGGGCCGCCCCCGCACGATGCCGTACAGCGGCAGCAGCAGGGGACCGAGCAGCACGGTCAGCACCAGCCCGAGCGGCAGGCTCGACGGCGACAGCCAGGCCTGCCACAGCAGCAGCAGGAGCAGCAGTCCGAAGTAGCCGGTGAGGGTGGCGGTACGCGCCAGCAGCAGGCGGTTCATCGCTCACCCGCGGACAGGACGCCGCCAGCCAGTTGCGCCTTGGCGGTGACGGCGAGGCGCCGGCCCAGGGCCTGGCACAGGCGCTTTTCCTCGTCGCTCAACGGCAGGCTGCCGTCGGCCCCGGCATGGTGGGTGGCACCGTAGGGTGAGCCGCCGCCGCGGGTGTGCAGCAGATCGGTTTCGCTGTAGGGCAGGCCGCACAGCAGCATGCCGTGATGCAGCAGCGGCAGCATCATGGACAGCAGGGTGCTCTCCTGGCCGCCGTGCAGGCTGGCGGTGGAGGTGAACACGGCAGCCGGTTTGCCGATCAGCGTGCCGGACAGCCACAGCGGGCTGGTACGGTCGATGAAGTACTTGAGCGGCGCCGCCATGTTGCCGAAATGGGTCGGGCTGCCCAGGGCCAGGCCGATACACTCCTCCAGGTCGCGCAATTCCGCGTAGGGCGGTCCTTCCGCCGGAATGTCGTCCGCCACCGCCTCGCATACCGCCGACACGGCCGGCACCGTACGCAGGCGCGCGCCCATGCCGGCGACCTCCTCGATGCCGCGGGCAATGTGCCGGGCCATGTCCGCCACGGCGCCGTGACCGCTGTAATAGAGCACCAGTATTTCGTTCATGGCCTAAAGTATCTCCAGTATCTTTTCCGGCGGGCGGCCTATGGCGGCCTGCTTGCCGCGGATCACGATGGGGCGCTCGATGAGGCGCGGATGCTGCACCATGGCGGCAATCAGGTCGCTGCGGCTGAGTGCCGGGTCGTCCAGGCCCAGTTGCGCGTATTCCTCTTCCTTCTGCCGCATCAGCTCGCGCGGCTCCAGGCCGAGCATGCGCAGAATGCGTTCCAGCTCCGCCGCCGTCGGCGGGGTGTCCAGATAGTTGATCACCTCGGGTTCCACGCCCTGATCGGCGAGCAGCTGGAGGGTCTGGCGCGACTTGGAGCAGCGGGGGTTGTGGTAGATGGTCACTTTCATGGCGGCAGGCCGTCCCGGTGGTGTGCAGGTGCAGGCATTCTAGCGGCACTCGCCACGAGCGGCCATGGCTTGCCGCAGCATGCGGATAATGTGAACGTACTAACACAACATTGCGGCAGAAGTGACTGATAATACAGCGTCAGTTGCTTGACACAGTTTTCGCCAGGGTGTTAGCTTGTGCGCATGTTTGCTGTATTCCTTCTCTCAGGAAGGACCACTTTGAATTGCATGGAGCCACGGATATGAAAATCAAGAACATGTTGAAGTACTCCGGACTTGCCGCGCTGGTGCTGACGGTTGCCGTCGGTTGCGCCAGCACCCCGAAAGAAGAGGCGGCAGCCGAGCCCGCCATGCAGGAAAGTGCCGCCAGCATGGAAGCGCAGAATGCCATCAACGAGGCCAAGCTGACCATCGAGAAGGCCAAGGCCGCCGGTGCGGTCTGGCGCGATACCGACAATCTGATGGAGCAGGCCGAGGCCGCCATGAAGGCCGGCGACTATGCCAAGGCCATTGCCCTGGCCAACGAAGCGCGTGCCCAGGCGGAAGCTGCCCTGGCCCAGCACGAAGCTGAAATGGCCAAGATGGGCGCCTCCATGGGCGGTGCCGACAGCTACGAAGTCATGCGCGGCGACAGCCTGTGGCGGATCTCCGGCAAGAGCGAAGTCTACGGCAACCCGTACCAGTGGCCGCTGATTTACAAGGCCAACCGCGACAAGATCAAGGACGCCGACCTGATTTACCCGGGCCAGGTGTTCGCCATCGACCGCGCCGCTTCCGGTGCCGACATCGATGCCGCAGTGAACCACGCCAAGACCCGCGGCGCCTGGTCCCTGGGGGTTACCGAGGATTCCGATAAGGCCTACCTCGCCAAGTAATCATCAGTACCCACAGTGCTGAAGCAGAGAGCCCCGCAAGGGGCTCTTTGTTTTTGTGGAAGCGGAAAATGACATAAGGCAGAGCCTGACTGCGGTGGAACGGCCTTGGCCTTTGATTGTCTACATTGTCGCCGCGGCAACGCCTGGGCGGAATAAGTACGACGGTCGCTGCAACTTTAACGTTGAGAGGTGTTACGCGTGTTACGCACAGGTCTGATTCTGGGTTTGCTCATATGGACGGGAATGGCGGCGGCCAACCCGGACTTTGCGCTGACCGATCTGGACGGCAAGCAGCACCGCCTGTCCGACTATCGCGGCAAGTGGGTGGTGGTCAACTACTGGGCGACGTGGTGTCCGCCCTGTCTGGAGGAAATTCCCGAGCTGGTGGCCTTTCATGACAAGCACAAGGATAGCGACGCCGTGGTGCTGGGCGTGAGTATGGAGAAGGTCAAAAGTGAAAAGCTGCGCCAGTTCGTGGAAGAGAATTTCGTGACCTACCCGGTGCTGCCCGGCTCGCCCGGCATGGACACCATTGGTCCGGTGCCGGGGTTGCCGACCACCTATCTGGTCGCGCCCGACGGCCGCCTGGTGGCGCGCCAGGTGGGCGGTGTGACGGCGGCGGGCATAGAAACGTTCATGAATAACAGTAAATAGCCTAAGCCATAGGCAAGGGAGGAGATGAAGATGCGACGCCTGTTCCTGATGTTGTGCCTGCTGTCACTGCTGCCGGCAACGGTCTCGGCGGCTGCCGGCCGTGATCCCCTGACCCATTTTTTCAATGAATCCTTCGGCAACTATGCGGAGGAATTGGTGCAGGCGCGCGAGCAGGGCAAGAAAGGCATTCTGGTGTTCTACGAAATGGACGAATGCCCCTTTTGCCATTTCATGAAGCAGAACGTGCTGAACCAGCCGGTGGTGCAGGATTATTATCGCGAGCACTTCCTCAATTTCGCGGTGGATATCGGCGGCGACATCGAGATCGCCGACTTCGCCGGCAAGCAGACCACGCAGAAGGATTTTGCCAAGGTGGCGCGGGTGCGTGCCACGCCGGTGATCGCGTTTTATGATCTGGATGGCAAGGAAGTGTTCCGCCATACCGGCCGCACCTCCGGCGTAGACGAATTCATGCTGATGGGGAAGTTCATTGCCGAAGGCCTGTACCGGAACCAGAAATTCACCAACTACAAGCGCGAACATCTCAAATAACAAGAACTCAAACCCATGCCCAAGTTTGACCGTAGCACCGTTAACGGTGCGGCGCTGTGCGTGTTCCTGCTGTGTGCGGTTTCGGCCGGCCACGCGGAAACGGAGCCGCTGCCCGATCCCCTGACCCTGGACCATGCCCTGGCGCTGGCGGCAGAGGCCGACCCGCGCCTGCAACAGGTGCAGGCCGACGTGGACCTGGCCCGCGCCGGAGTGATGGAGGCGGAGGCACGTGACGGGGTCAACGTCTGGATCGAAGGACGGGCACGCTGGATCGAGCCGGCCGACAGCAGCCCCGATCAGTCCAACGACGATCACAAGCTCAGCCTGTTCGCCCGCAAGAGCCTGTACGATTTCGGTCGCAGCAGCGCGCAGCAGGCCGCCGCCGCGGCGGAGTTGGCGGGCCGGGAGCAGCTGTATCTCGACGGCGGCCAGCAGCGCCGGCTGGAGGTCATGCAGCGCTACTTCGATGTGCTGCGCGCCGATCTTGAATTTGCACGCGACGATGAGGCCATGGCCGTGGCCTATGTCACCCTGGACCGGCTGCGCAGCCGCCGGGAGCTGGGCCAGGTATCCGATCTGGATATCCTGACCATGGAGAGTGAATACCAGCAGTCACGGCAGAACCGTTTTTCCAGCGAGGCGCGGATGCGGGTGGCGCGGGCGCAGCTGGCCATCGTCCTCAACCGTCCCGGCATGCTGCCGTCCAATCTGGTCCGCCCGGAACTGCCGCAGCTGTCCCGTGTACTTCCCGACTATGAACTGCTGCTCAACAAGGCATTGGCCGACAATCCGCGCCTGCTGGCATTGCGCAAGCGTGTCGAGGCGGCACAGCAGCGGCTCGACGGCGCCTATGCCGGGCGGCGCCCGCGCCTGAGCGGCGAGCTGGAGGCGTCCAACTATTCGCGCGATCTCGGTTCCTATGACAAGCTGCGCGCCGGTGTATATCTCGAAGTGCCGCTGTATGACGGCGGTGCAACCGACTCGGCGGTGGCACGACAGCAGGCGGAGTTGTACCGCAGCCAGGCGCAGCTGACCGAGGCGGAGCGTTCGCTGCGGCAGGCGGTGCTTGAGGCGTGGATCGAGCTCAACAACCTGCGTATCGAACGCGAGCGTACCGCGGCGCAGCGCAACTATCGCGATCTATACCTGGATCGCAGTCGCGCGGCCTATGAAATGGAAGTAAAAGCCGATCTGGGTGACGCCATGGTGCGCCTCAGTGAGGCACAACTGGATGAGGCCAACGTCCGCTTTGCCACGGCGCTGGCGTGGGAGCGGATGGATGTCCTGACCGGCGGTCCGGTGGCACCGGCGCCGGAAGCGGCGCAACAATAAGCTGGGGTTGATGACGACGATGAAGACGATGCGTGGATGGGTGTTGCTGGCTTTGTTGGGCTCGGCCGGCCAGCTGGCGGCGGCGGAGCTGACCGGTAGCCTGCAATGGGTGCGGCGGGTAGAGTTGAGCACCCCTGTGTCGGGTCCAATTGCTCATGTCGCGGTGGACAGCGGCGACGAGGTGCAGAAGGGGCAGTTGCTGCTCAACCTGGATGCGCGCGGTTTCAACGCCCAGGTGAAAAAAGCCGAGGCACAGGTGCTGACCGCCAGGGAAGCCCATCAGGAGGCGCAGCGCGAGCTCGAACGCACGACGGAAATGTACGAGCGGACGCTGTTGTCCGACCACGAATTGCAGCTGGCGAAGATCGCCCTCAGCAATGCCGCTGCGGAACTGCAGACCGCTGAGGCGGAGCGCACCCAGGCGCGGCTGGAACTGGAATACAGCCGGGTCAGTGCTCCCTTCGACGGCGTGATACTGCAACGCAGCGCCGAGGTGGGACAGACGGTGGTGACGCGGCTGCAAAGCGTGCCGCTGCTGACCCTGGCCGAGACCGGCCGCATGCTGGCCCGCATCGAAGTGGGCGAGGTGGAGCTGGAGCAGTTGCGCAAGGGGATGGAGTTGCAGGTGCGGGTCGGCGGCAGGAGTTTCGGCGGCAAGGTGCAGCGTCTGGGCATGGAGCCGGTAATAGCCGCCGGCGGCGTCGCAAAATACGAAATCGACGTGCTGTTCGAGTATCCGCGCACCGAACGCCTGCGTGCCGGGCAGAGCGCGGTCGTCGTACTGCCCTGATGAGCTGCCGCCGCTGCCTCGTTGCCGGCAGGGTGCAGGGCGTCTGGTATCGTGCGTCCACCCAGCGCCAGGCCGTGGCGCTGGGTATCACCGGTCATGCGCGCAATCTTCCCGATGGCCGCGTCGAAGTCCTGGCCTGCGGCGATGAAGACGCACTGCGGCAGTTGCAGGACTGGCTGTGGCAGGGACCACCGGCGGCCGAGGTTACCGACGTGCAATGCACCCCGGCCGCGGAAGCGGCGCCGGAAAGCTTCCAAACCGGCTAAAAGCAATTCAAAAGATTTCAACGCAAAGACGCAAAGCGCGCAAAGGGTCGCAAAGAATATCTATGCGAATGCGTTGTACGTAGGGGGCAACCATCGTGTTCCCCTCGCCTGGAGCCTCGGCAGAGTACTCTTGGAAATTACCTCTTTGCGTTCTTTGCGTCTTTGCGTTTAATTCCTTTCACTCTCTTTCATTTGTACCAGCGCGTGCGCAATGCGGTGTAGATGCGCTGCGGGTACTTGGCGCTGCCCAGGCTGCCGTTGTAGCGGGCCAGGGCGCGGGTGAGATCGCCGCGCTCCAGGTCCAGGTAGTAGCGCAGGATGGTGCAGCCCATGCGCAGATTGGTGTGCACGTGGAACAGATTGTCGTCGGGACGGCCGATCTCACCGAGCCAGAACGGCATGATCTGCATCAGCCCCTGGGCACCCGCCACGGAAATGGCGAAGCGGTCGAAGTTGCTTTCCACCTGTATCAGCGCCAGCACCAGTTCCGGCGGCAGATCGGCCCGGCGCGCCTCCAGGTATACCTGGCGCAGCAGCTGGAGCCGTTCGTGCTGATCCGGCAGCCGCGGGGCGAGGCGGGTCGACATGTCGGTGAGCCATACCTCGGCCTCGAAGCGATCTTGCGCGCTGCCCTCGTCGGCCATGGCCAGCGCCAGGCGCAGGCGCAACTCTTCGTCCAGCTGCTGCGGCGCGGCATGGACCGTCACTGCCGCCAGCAGCAGCAGGGACAGGCCGATGCCGCGCACACCGATCATTGCGGCGCGATCTTCCCGCGCAGGAATTCGGCCAGCTGTGCCAGGGCCACATCCTGCGCCTCCGCATCGCGGCGGCCCTTGTATTCGATGCTGCCGGCATCGAGGCCGCGCTCGGACAGCACCAGGCGGTGCGGTATGCCGAGCAGGTCGAGGTCGGCAAAGATGACCCCCGGCCGTTCCTTGCGATCGTCGAACAGCACGCTGTAACCGGCGGCCTGCAACTCCTGGTACAGCTGTTCCGCAGCCGCCGCCAGCCGCTCCGATTTGTGCATGCCGATGGGCACCAGTGCCAGGTGGAAGGGGGCGATGGCGTCGGGCCAGATGATGCCGCGCTCGTCGTGATTCTGTTCGATGGCGGCGGCCACCACGCGGGAGACGCCGATGCCGTAGCAGCCCATGGTCAGGGTGACCGCCTTGCCGTTTTCATCCAGCACCGCCGCCTTCATCGCCTCGCTGTACTTGCTGCCCAGCTGGAAGATGTGGCCCACCTCGATGCCGCGCTTGATGTGCAGGGTGCCCTTGCCGTCGGGGCTGGGGTCGCCTTCCACCACGTTGCGGATGTCGGCAATCTCGGGCAGCGGCAGGTCGCGCTCCCAGTTGATGCCGAACCAATGCTTGCCGTCGACGTTGGCGCCGGCGGAGAAGTCGGCCAGCTGCGCCACGGCACGGTCGGCGATGATCGGCAGCGGCAGCTTGATCGGGCCGAGGGAGCCGGGGCCGGCGCCAATGGCGGTGCGGATATCGGCCTCGGAAGCCATGAGCAGCGGGTTCGCGACCTGCGGCAGCTTGGCGGCCTTGATGGCGTTGAGTTCGTGGTCGCCGCGCACCAGCAGGGCCACCAGGCCGCCGTCGCGGCCGTGCACCACCAGGGTCTTCACCGTGCGCTCGATGGGCTGCCTGAACTGCTCCACCAGCTCGGCGATGGTCCTGGCTTTCGGGGTATCCACCAGGCGCAATTCCTCCTGTGCCGCCGCGCGCCCGCCGGCCGGGGCGACGGCCTCGGCCATCTCCACATTGGCGGCATAGTCGCTGCCGTCGGAGAAGGCGATGGCATCCTCGCCTGAATCGGCCAGGACATGGAACTCGTGGGAGCCGGTGCCGCCGATGGCACCGGTATCGGCCAGCACCGGGCGGTATTGCAGGCCGAGGCGGTCGAAGATGCGGCAATAGGCATCGTGCATCACCTGATAGGTTTCCTTCAGCGATTCCTCGCTGATGTGGAAGGAGTAGGCATCCTTCATAAGGAATTCGCGCGCGCGCATGACGCCGAAGCGCGGCCGGCGCTCGTCGCGGAACTTGGTCTGGATCTGGTAGAAGTTGGCCGGCAGCTGCTTGTAGGAACGCAATTCGTTGCGGCACAGATCGGTGATGATCTCTTCGTGGGTCGGGCCGAAGCAGAATTCGCGCTGGTGGCGGTCCTTCAGACGCAGCATCTCCTCTCCCATCTGATCCCAGCGACCCGATTCCTGCCACAGTTCCGCCGGCTGCACTGCGGGCATCAGCACTTCCTGGGCGCCGGCGCGGTTCATTTCCTCGCGCACGATGGCCTCGACGTTGCGCAGCACGCGCAGGCCCAGGGGCAGCCAGGTGTAGAGGCCGGCCGCCAGTTTGCGGATCAGGCCGGCGCGCAGCATGAGCTGGTGGCTGATGACTTCGGCGTCCGCCGGGGTTTCCTTGACGGTGGCGATCAGGGTGCGGGATGCGCGCATGGGAAGCTTGTTCTCCGTTGATGACGATGCAGTACGCGCCGTGACTACGGCGCCGGGCTGCCTATGATAATCGAGACGTGATTAAAAGGTTAAACCTGAAAAATTCGTTTGGGCTCTCGCCAAGGCGCCAGGCGCGCCAAGAAAAACGCTGTCTTACGCGGCGAGCCCATGCAGCCGCCTGCACGTTGGCGTCCTGGCGAGCGTAGCTGCGATGGCTAGAACGTCGCGCCGCTCCAGCCCCACAGCTCGCCTGCGGCGGGGGAAAACTCGATATAGACCCGGTCGGCTGCTATGCCCAGTTCCTCGTGCAGCAGGCTCGCGAGCAGGGCAGACAGTTCCGCCGTGCGCGCCGTCGGCAGGCCTATGCTTTTCAGCTCCAAGTAGGCGAGGGGGGCGTCGCTTCCGGCGAACAGCATCGGGCAGCCGTGTTCCAGGGCCACCATGACGTAGTCCTCGGGCTTGCCCAGGGCCTGGGCCACCCGCTGCGAGGCCTTGCGCAGCAGCGGCGCAACAGCCCCGTCGGCCGGTACGACATTGGTTTTGATCAGCAGGTAGGGCATTACTGGCAGAACTTCTTGATCATGTCGTTGGCTTCCTTGAGCTTGGCTGCGCGCTCATCGTCGCCCAGCGTCACGATCTCACCCTTGTCGTTCATGACCCGGCGGAAGGTGGTGTAGATTTCCAGGTTCTTGCGCGCGGTTTCGCAATTCTTCTTGGCGATGGTTGCCGCCAGTTCCTTCCGCTCCGCTTCTTCCTTGGTGGCGGCCTCGTCGGTTGCCCCGGCGGGTTGTCCGGCCGCGGCCTTGGGAGCCTCGGTTGCCGGTTCGGGGACGGCGGGGGCGGGAGGAGGGGGCGCCATTTTCTGGAAGCTGCCCTGCGGCGGGGGATCCTGGGTGTACTGCACGTTGCCTTCGCTGTCGGTCCATTTGTACATGGCCGCCAGGCCGTTGGTCGAGGCGGCCAACAGGCCGGCTCCGAGCAGCAAGGCGGGCCAGAGTGAGCTTCCCTTGATCATGGCAATAGTCCTGTTCGTGGGCGCCGGGACGGCGCCATGCCAGCTATTATGGGTTTTTCCGCGGCGCGGACAAGGGGGGAATCGCCGTCAGGGGCCCGCCGCTCTTGACCTTGGCGGCGATTCTCAGTAGCTTCCCACCTTCTGACCGCAATCAATTCGCAACATGCCCGTTTTCGCGGGCTTTTTTTCTGGGGGATTCCTGAGGTGGAGCTGACCGGTGCCGAAATCGTCGTCCGATTCCTGCATGACGAGGGCGTCGAACATCTGTTTGGCTACCCGGGTGGTGCTGTCCTGCATATTTACGACGCCCTGTACCGGCAGGACAAGGTCAAGCACATCCTGGTGCGCCACGAGCAGGCGGCGACCCACGCCGCCGACGGTTATGCCCGTTCCACCGGCAAGCCCGGCGTGGTGCTGGTGACCTCCGGCCCCGGCGCCACCAATGCCGTGACCGGCATCGCCACCGCCTATATGGACTCCATCCCGATGGTGGTGCTGACCGGCCAGGTGCCGACCAGCCTGATCGGCAACGACGCCTTCCAGGAAGTGGATTCGGTGGGTATCACCCGTCCCTGCGTCAAGCACAACTTCCTGGTGAAGGACGTCAAGGATCTGGCCATCACCCTGAAAAAGGCCTTCTACATCGCCCAGACCGGCCGGCCCGGCCCGGTGGTGGTGGATATCCCCAAGGATGTTACGGCCAATCGCACCAAGTACGTCTTCCCCAAGACGGTGAACATGCGTTCCTACAATCCGGTGGTGAAGGGCCACACCGGCCAGATCAAGCGTGCCGTGGGCATGATCCTCGGCGCCAAGCGGCCGATGCTGTACACCGGCGGCGGCGTGGTGCTGAACGACGCCTCCAAGCAGCTGATCGAATTCGCCCGCCTGCTCGGCTATCCGGTGACCAACACCTCCATGGGCCTGGGCGGCTATCCGGCCTCGGACAAGCAGTTCGTCGGCATGCTCGGCATGCACGGCACCTATGAGGCCAACATGGCCATGTCGCACTGCGACGTGCTGGTGGCCATCGGCGCCCGCTTCGATGATCGCGTTACCGGCAACGTGCAGAAGTTCTGCCCCCACGCCAAGATCATCCACATCGACATCGACCCGTCGTCCATCTCCAAGAACGTGAAGGTGGACGTGCCCATCGTCGGCAGCGTCGAGCACGTGCTCAAGGACATGCTCAAGCTGATCAAGGAGTCGGGCGAGGTGCCGGACGGCGAGGCGCTGGCCAAGTGGTGGACGCAGATCGACGAGTGGCGCGCCAAGGACTGCCTCAAGTACGACAAGAGTTCCGAACTGATCAAGCCGCAGTACGTGCTGGAAACCCTGCACAAGATCACCAAGGGCGATGCCTTCGTCTGTTCCGACGTGGGTCAGCACCAGATGTGGACCGCGCAGTTCTACCGCTTCGACAAGCCGCGCCGCTGGATCAACTCCGGCGGCCTCGGCACCATGGGCTTCGGCCTGCCGGCGGCGATGGGTGTGCAGTTCGCCCACCCCAAGGCCAACGTGGTGTGCGTCACCGGCGAAGGCTCCATCCAGATGAACATCCAGGAGCTGTCCACCTGCCTGCAGTACGGCCTGCCCATCAAGATCATCTGCCTCAACAACCGTTTCCTCGGCATGGTGCGGCAGTGGCAGGAGTTCTTCTACGACCGGCGCTATTCGCACTCCTATATGGAGTCGCTGCCCGACTTCGTGAAGCTGGCCGAGGCCTACGGCCACGTCGGCATGCAGATCGACAAGCCGGCGGACGTGGAAGCGGCGCTGAAGGAAGCCTTCACCAAGCACAAGAACCGTCTGGTGTTCATGAACTTCCTCACCGACCAGACGGAAAACGTCTATCCCATGGTTCCGGCCGGCGCCGGCCTGGACGAAATGATCCTGGTGTAAGCGATGCGGCACATCATATCGATCCTGATTGAAAACGAGGCCGGTGCGCTGTCGCGCGTGGCGGGACTGTTCTCCGCGCGCGGTTACAATATCGAGTCCTTGACGGTGGCGCCGACCGAGGATGCGTCGCTGTCGCGCATGACCCTGGTGACGCGCGGTTCCGACGACATCATCGAGCAGATCACCAAGCAGCTGAACAAGCTGATTGACGTGGTCAAGCTGATGGACCTGACCGAAGGGCCGCACATCGAGCGAGAGATGATGCTGATCAAGCTGCGCGCCGTGGGCGGCGACCAGCGCGACGAGGTCAAGCGCATGGCCGACATCTTCCGCGGCCGCATCATCGACGTGACCGACACCACCTATACCATCGAAGTCACCGGTGACAGCACCAAGCTGGATGCCTTCATCCAGGCGCTGGACAAGAGCCTGATCCTGGAAACCGTGCGCTCCGGCGTGATGGGTATTTCGCGCGGCGAGAAGGCGTTGAGGATTTAAAAAAAACCAGTCCCAAGTGGCAAGTGACAAGTAACAAGAGGGTCTTTTTACTTGCAACTTGAAACTTGTAACTTGCAACTATCGAAAGGAACCATGCTGTGAACATCTATTACGACAAAGACTGTGATCTCTCCATCATCCGCGGCATGAAGGTAACCATCGTCGGTTACGGTTCGCAGGGTCACGCCCATGCCAACAACCTGAAGGATTCTGGCGTCACCGTCACCGTGGCGCTGCGCCCGGGTTCCTCCTCCGCCAAGAAGGCCGAGGCCGCCGGCCTCACCGTGAAGAGCGTGCCGGAAGCGGTGGCCAGCGCCGACCTGGTGATGATCCTGACCCCGGACGAATTCCAGTCCAAGCTGTACAAGGACGAAGTGGAGCCCAACCTGAAGAAGGGCGCCACCCTGGCCTTCGCCCACGGCTTCTCCATCCACTACAACCAGGTGGTGCCGCGCGCCGACCTGGACGTGATCATGATCGCCCCCAAGGCTCCGGGTCACACCGTGCGCTCCGAGTTCGTCAAGGGCGGCGGCATTCCTGACCTGATCGCCGTGTTCCAGGACGCGTCCGGCAAGGCCAAGCAGACCGCGCTGTCCTACGCCGCCGGCGTCGGCGGCGGCCGCACCGGCATCATCGAGACCACCTTCAAGGACGAGACCGAGACCGATCTGTTCGGCGAGCAGGCCGTGCTGTGCGGCGGCGCCGTGGAGCTGGTCAAGGCCGGTTTCGAGACCCTGGTGGAGGCCGGCTACGCGCCGGAGATGGCCTATTTCGAGTGCCTGCACGAGCTGAAGCTGATCGTCGACCTGATGTACGAGGGCGGCATCGCCAACATGAACTACTCCATCTCCAACAACGCGGAGTACGGCGAGTACGTCACCGGCCCGAAGGTGATCAACGAAGAGTCCCGCTGGGCCATGCGTGAAGCCCTGGAGAACATCCAGAACGGCACCTACGCCAAGCGCTTCATCCTGGAAGGCATGAGCAACTACCCCGAGATGACCGCCTGGCGCCGCAACAACGCCGCGCACCAGATCGAGGTGGTGGGCGAGAAGCTGCGCTCCATGATGCCCTGGATCACCGCCAACAAGCTGGTGGACAAGTCCAAGAACTAAGTCGCCGGCAATACTGCTGTAACGGACGGCCGGTTCCCTGACGGGAACCGGCCGTTGTTTTTTGCCCGGGGATGACCGGGAGAGGCGCCTCCGGGGAGGAGATGTCCCGGCGGCGCGTAGAGGAAGGCCACCCCTTGAGTCGCGCGCCCGGTCGCCTCCCAATAGCGCGCAATTGGGAAATGTTCGGGGTAAACTGTGTCTCCAGCGAGGAAACCATGACCGACCAAATCAAGCCCAAACGTGCCCGCGGCATCTACCTGTTGCCCAACCTGTTCACCACTGCCGCCCTGTTCGCCGGCTTCTACGCCATCGTGGCGGCGATGAACGGACAGTATGTGGCCGCACCGGTGGCCATCTTCATCGCCATGGTGCTGGACGGGCTCGACGGCCGCGTGGCGCGCATGACCAACACCCAGAGCGCCTTCGGCGCCGAATACGACAGCCTGTCCGACATGGTGTCCTTCGGCCTGGCGCCGGCCCTGGTGGTGTATGCCTGGTCGCTGGAGAACCTGGGCAAGCTGGGCTGGCTGGCCGCCTTCATCTACGCTGCCGCCGCCGCCCTGCGCCTGGCGCGCTTCAACACCCAGGTCGACGTGGCCGACAAGCGCTACTTCCAGGGACTGGCCAGCCCGTCCGCGGCGGCCATCGTCGCCGGCCTGGTGTGGGTCAGCCACGATCTGGGCCTGGAGGGCGAGACCATGCGCTGGGCGGCCTTCGTGCTGACTCTGCTCGCCGGCCTGCTGATGGTGAGCAACATCCGCTATCACAGCTTCAAGGGGCTGGACCTGCGCGGCAAGGTGCCTTTCGTGGCCATCCTGGTGGTGGTGCTGGTCTACGTCACCATCACCATCGACCCGCCCAAGGTGCTGTTCTTCGGCTTCCTGCTCTATGCCCTGTCCGGCCCGGTAATGACCGTGTACCTGTTGCAGCGCAAGCGCCGCGAACGCCAGCAGGAAAGCTCCGGCACGCCGCCCGCCGACATTTAACCCTTCAACAATGGGGTCCGCAAATGAACGCCAATGGACGCAAATAGCGCCAGTGAACCGGATATGAGGCGGTAGTTTCCGGCTGGTGTTTATTTGCGTACATTGGCGTTCATTCGCGGACCGATTGAGGTTTTAGATGAAAGACTCCCTGATCATTTTCGACACCACCCTGCGCGACGGCGAGCAGAGCCCCGGCGCCTCCATGACCCGCGACGAGAAGGTGCGCATCGCCAAGGCGCTGGAGCGCATGGGCGTCAACGTCATCGAAGCCGGTTTCGCCATCGCCAGCCAGGGCGATTTCGAGTCGGTGCAGGCAGTGGCGCGGGCGGTGAAGGACAGCACGGTGTGCTCCCTGGCGCGTGCCCTGGACAAGGACATCGACCGTGCCGGCGAGGCGCTGAAGGAGGCCGCCTCCGGCCGCATCCACACCTTCATCGCCACCTCGCCGATCCACATGGAGCGCAAGCTGCGCATGACGCCGGATCAGGTGGTGGAGCAGGCGGTGCACGCGGTGAAGCGCGCGCGCCAGTTCACCGATGACGTGGAATTCTCCGCCGAGGACGCCGGCCGTTCCGACATCGTTTTCCTGAATCGCATCTTCGAGGCGGTAATCAGGGCCGGCGCCCGTACCATCAACATTCCCGACACCGTGGGCTATAACGTGCCGCACCAGTTCGGCGAGCTGGTGCGCAAGGCCATCGAGGGCACGCCCAACGCCGATCAGGCGGTGTTCTCGGTGCACTGCCACAATGACCTCGGCCTGGCCGTCGCCAATTCCCTGGCCTCGGTGATGAACGGCGCGCGCCAGGTGGAGTGCACCATCAACGGCCTGGGCGAGCGCGCCGGCAATGCCTCACTGGAAGAGGTGGTGATGGCGGTGCGCACGCGGCAGGACGTGTTTCCCTGCCAGGTGGAACACATCGACACCACCCAGATCGTGCCCACCTCGCGCCTGGTGGCCAGCATCACCGGTTTCGCCGTGCAGCCCAACAAGGCCATCGTCGGCGCCAACGCCTTCGCCCACGAATCGGGCATCCACCAGGACGGCGTGCTCAAGCATCGCGAGACCTACGAAATCATGCGCGCCGAGGATGTGGGCTGGAGCGCCAACCGCATGGTGCTGGGCAAGCATTCCGGCCGCAACGCCTTCAAGAGCCGCCTGGGCGAGCTGGGCATCGAACTGGAGTCGGACGAGGCCCTCAACGCCGCCTTCGCCCGCTTCAAGGATCTGGCCGACAAGAAGCACGAAATCTTCGATGAGGATTTGCAGGCCCTGGTAACCGAGACCGCCACCGAGAGCGACGTCAACGAGCGCATCAAACTGGTGTACCTGCACGTCTGCTGCGAAACCGGCGAGACGCCGGAGGCCTGCGTCACCCTGGCGGTGGACGGCGGCGAGGAGCAGAAATTGTGCGCCCAGGGCGGCGGTCCGGTGGATGCCACCTTCAAGGCCATCGAGAGCGTCATCGACAGCGGCACCACCCTGCAACTGTATTCGGTCAACAACATCACCAGCGGCACCGATGCCCAGGGCGAGGTCACCGTGCGCCTGGAGAAGGGCGGCCGCATCGTCAACGGCCAGGGTGCCGACACCGACATCGTCATCGCCTCGGCCAAGGCCTATCTCAACGCCCTGAACAAGATCATGGCCCCCACCGAGCGCGCCCATCCGCAGGTGCCGACGGTTTAACGGGATGGACGCGCGCCGCCTGCAGTATCTCGATGCCATGGGCATCCAGGCCTGGGAGCGGCGCAACGCCGCGCCCGCGCCGGACGAGGTATGCGGTGCGAGGGATGCTGAACCTGGGGACGGGGTACCGGCGCAACTCGAAACTCGAAACTCGAAACCGGCGACGCCGAACGAAGTCGCGGCGCTGGATTGGACTGCGTTACAGCAACGGGTGAGCGTATGCACCCTGTGCGAGGAGCTGGCCGCCACGCGCACCCAGACGGTGTTCGGCGTCGGCAACCGTCAGGCGCAGTGGCTGGTCATCGGCGAGGCGCCGGGCGCCGACGAGGACGCCCAGGGCGAGCCCTTCGTCGGCCGTGCCGGACAACTGCTCAACGCCATGCTGCTGGCCATCGGCCTGCAACGGGAACAGGTCTACATCGCCAACGTCCTCAAGTGCCGCCCGCCCGGCAACCGTGACCCGAAGACGGAGGAGGCGGCCAACTGCGAGCCTTATCTCCAGCGCCAGATCGCCCTGCTCCAGCCGCGCATCATCCTGGTGGTGGGACGCATCGCTGCGCAGAACCTGCTCAAGACCGACACGCCCATCGGCAAGCTGCGCGGGCAGGTGCACCGCTACGGCGACATTCCGCTGGTGGTCACCTATCACCCGGCCTACCTGCTGCGCTCGCCCGGCGAGAAACGCAAGGCGTGGGACGATCTGCGGCTGGCTGTGCAGACCATGCAGCGGGACGCCGGCGCATGAGCGCCCAGCTGCAGAACGCGCAGCCGCGCCTGCGGCCCATGCGCGAGGCGGACGTCCCGGCGGTGATGGTGGTGGAACTGCTCAACTACCCCTTTCCCTGGACCGAGGGCATCCTGCGCGACTGCATCCGCGTCGGCTACAGCTGCTGGGTGTACGAGGCGGACGACTGCGTGATCGGCTACGGCGTCCTGTCGGTGGGCGCGGGCGAGGCCCATATCCTCAACATCTCGATCCATCCCGATTACCAGGGGCGCGGGCTGGGCCGCGAGATGATGGTCCACCTGCTGGACCGGGCCCGCGACCACGGCGCCGACACCGCCTTTCTCGAGGTGCGCCCGTCCAACCGCGTGGCGGTGCAGCTGTACGAATCCATCGGCTTCAACCAGGCGGGGCTGCGCCGCGACTACTATCCCGCCGCGCGCGGCCGCGAGGATGCCCTGATCATGGCGCTGGCGCTCTGAGCGCAATCCCCACAGCTGCGCCGGATGGGGTAAAATGGCGCCCTTTTCCGCCTGTCACGATTCCCATGAGCATCATCGAGAAAGAAGCGGCGCGCCGCCGCACCTTCGCCATCATCTCCCACCCGGATGCCGGCAAGACCACGCTGACCGAAAAGCTGCTGCTGTTCGGCGGGGCGATCCAGCTCGCCGGTACCGTCAAGGGACGCAAGGCCGCGCGCCATGCCACCTCCGACTGGATGGAGCTGGAAAAGCAGCGCGGCATCTCCGTCACCTCCTCGGTGATGCAGTTTCCCTATCGCGAGCACGTCATCAACCTGCTCGACACGCCGGGCCACGAAGACTTCTCCGAGGACACCTATCGCACCCTGACTGCGGTGGACTCGGCGCTGATGGTCATCGACGGCGCCAAGGGCGTCGAGTCGCGCACCATCAAGCTGATGGACGTGTGCCGCCTGCGCGACACGCCGATCATCACCTTCGTCAACAAGATGGACCGCGAGAGCCGCCCGCCCATCGACCTGCTGGACGAAGTGGAGCAGGTGCTCAAGATCAACTGCGCGCCCATGACCTGGCCCATCGGCATGGGCAAGGGCTTCAAGGGCGTGTTCCATCTGTACAACAACGCCATTTACCTGTTCTCGCCCCAGCACGGCGGCAAGATCGCCGATGCCGAAGTGATTCAGGGCCTGGACAACCCGCGCCTGGACGAGTTGTTCGGCACCCTGGCGCAGGAACTGCGCGACGAAATCGAACTGGTGCGCGGCGCCAGTCACGAGTTCGACCTGGAGGCCTTCCGCCGCGGCGAGCTGACCCCGGTGTTCTTCGGTTCCGGCATCAACAACTTCGGCGTGCGCGAGGTGCTCGACGCCCTGGTGGACTACGCGCCGACGCCGCTGCCGCGTGCCACCACCACGCGCACGGTGCAGCCGACCGAGGAAAAATTCAGCGGCTTCGTGTTCAAGATCCAGGCGAACATGGACCCGGCCCACCGCGACCGTGTCGCCTTTCTGCGCGTCTGCTCCGGTCATTACAGCCAGGGCATGAAGGTCAAGCACGTGCGCCTGGGGCGCGATGTGAAGATCGCCAACGCCATCACCTTCATGGCGCAGGAGCGCGAGGCGGTGGAGGATGCCTGGTCGGGCGACATCATCGGCCTGCACAACCACGGCACGATCCAGATCGGCGACACCTTCACCGAAGGCGAAGACCTCAAGTTCACCGGCATCCCGCACTTCGCGCCGGAGCTGTTCCGCCGCGCCGTGCTGAAGGACCCGCTGCGCATGAAGGCCCTGCAGAAGGGGCTGGAGCAGCTGTCGGAGGAGGGCGCCACCCAGCTGTTCCGCCCGGTGCGCAACAACGACCTGATCCTCGGTGCCGTCGGCGTGCTGCAGTTCGACGTGGTGGCCTACCGCCTCAAGGACGAGTACAACGTCGACTGCATCTTCGAGCCGGTAACCGTGCATACCGCGCGCTGGGTCGAATGCGACGACGCCAAGAAGCTGGAGGAGTTCAAGGTCAAGGCCCACGACAACCTCGCCGTCGACGGCTCCGGCCTGCTCACCTACCTGGCGCCCACCCGCGTCAATCTGAACTTGACGCAGGAACGCTGGCCCGAGGTGCGCTTCTTCGATACGCGGGAGAAGTAATCTGAGAGCATGCAAAGACTAACCACGGGGAACACGGGGGACTCGGGGAGCGCAAGCCGAACATCGCTGTTTTCCCTGCTTGCCCCGTGTTCCCCGTGGTTCGCTGTGTTGTATTTCCGCCATTTCGCATCCTGGCGTAATGGCTCTAGTCCTGGAGTTTGTTTTCGCTGAGCGGAGGGCTCTGTGCGGCAGACGGGATTCATCGGCGTGTTCGATTCCGGCGTGGGCGGACTCTCCGTGCTGCGCTCCATCCGCGCGGCGCTGCCGGCGGAAAACCTGCTCTACGTTGCCGACTCCGCCCATGCGCCCTACGGCGATCTGACCCCGGAGCGCATACGCGATCGCTCGGAACACATCACCCGCCATCTGGTGGAGCACGGTGCCAAGGCGGTAGTCGTGGCCTGCAACACCGCCACCGCCATCGCCGTCGAGCACCTGCGCACACTCTATTCCCTGCCCATCGTCGCCATCGAGCCGGCGGTCAAGCCGGCGGTGCACCGCACCGCGTCCGGCACGGTCGGGGTGCTGGCCACCAGCGCCACCCTCGCCAGCCCGCGCTACGCGGCCTTGCTCGCCCGCTACGGCGATCGTGCGCGGGTGGTGGCGCAGGCCTGTCCCGGACTGGTGGAGCGCGTGGAGCACGGCGACTGGGACAGCGAGGCCACCCGCCGCCTGTTGCGTGAATACGTGGCGCCGCTGCTCGGCGCCGGTGCCGATCAGCTGGTGCTGGGCTGCACCCACTATCCCTTTCTGCGCGGACTCATCGAGGAGATTGCCGGTCCCGGCGTCGAGGTGCTGGAAACAGGTCCTGCCGTGGCGGCGGAACTGGGGCGGCGCCTGGCCGCGGCAGCCATGCTGGCGGCGGAAGGGGCGGGGGAGGTGCGCTTCCTCACTTCAGGCGATCCGCAGCGGGTGGCACCGGTGCTGGAGCGCCTGTGGCCGGAGGCCGTCGCGCTGGAGCGCTGGGCGGAGTGAACGGGCGTCCGCGCGGACGCCGGAATCAGACCTTCTTCAGATAGCAGGCCTTGAGCATGAAATTGCCGGCGTCCATGCGGCAATCCACCTCATGATCGCCGCCGACCAGGCGGATGCTCTTCACCTTGGTGCCCACCTTGAGGGTGATGGACGAACCCTTGACCTTCAGATCCTTGATCAACACCACCGAGTCGCCGTCGGCAAGTACGTTGCCGTTGGCATCCTTGATCACGGCTTCCGCCTGATCGTCGCTGCTTGCCGCCTCCACCATCGGCCACTCATGGCCGCAGTCGGCGCAGACGTAGTTTTCGCCGTCGGGATAGGTGTTTTCCATGGCGCATTGGGGGCAGGCGGGGATATTGGACATGACGGATCGTAACGGTGGCTTGCGGGAGGCCTGGGAGTATGCACGACCGCCCGCCGCCGGGGCAAGCGCAGCGGCGCCGATCTCGGCGCGTGGCACTTCACTGCCGCTTTTGATCATGCGCCGCGCAGGCGTTGCAGCCAGTCTTCCGCCGGCTCCGGCTTGCTGTACAGATAGCCCTGATGGATCACCTTGCCGCGGGCATTGAGGAACGCGGCCTGTTCGCGGGTTTCCACGCCTTCGGCGACGACATCGAGTTGCATGCGCTCCGCCACCGCGAGGATGGTGTCGACCAGGGTGGCGTCGTTGGCATCGGTGGGCGCGTCCTGCACGAAAGACTTGTCGATCTTGATTTCGTGGATGGGCAGGCGCTTGAGATAGGTGAGCGACGAGTAGCCGGTGCCGAAGTCGTCGACGGAAAAGCGCACGCCGATGGCAGTCAGTTCGTTCATCTTGGCGATGACGTCGTTGAGGTTGTGGATCAGCAGCCCCTCGGTGATTTCCAGGGTGAGCTGGTTGGGATCGGCGCCGCTGGCCTGCAGGGTGTCCTTGATCCAGGTGACGAAGCTGGGCTTGCGGAAATGGCGCGGGCTGATGTTGACCGACAGGCGGAAGGGCTTGCCCGCCAGCTCCGGCCGTGTCAGCAGGGCACAGGCTTCGTTGAACACCCACACGCCGACGTCGATGATGAGGTCGGTTTCCTCGGCGATGGGGATGAAGGCGGCAGGCGTGATCAAGCCGCGCTCGGGATGCTGCCAGCGTACCAGCGACTCGGCGCCGACCACGCTGCCGGCGGCGTCCACCTGGGATTGCAGGAACAGGCGCAGTTCACCGGCCTGCACCGCCCGACGCAGTTCGCGTTCGGTGCGGAAACGGTGCTCCACCGTCTTGGTCATGGTCTGCTCGAAGAACACGCTTTGGTTGCCGCCGCGCTGCTTGGCCTGGTGCAGCGCGGTATCGGCGCGGCGCATGATGTCGCCTGCATCGTCTCCTCCATCCAGGACGAACAGGGATATGCCCATGCTGACGGTGACCGAAACCTCGTCGGAGCCGATATGCAGCGGCTGGCGTACGGCGTTGTGCAGGCGGCTGGCCAGTTCCGTGACAGTGAGCCGGAAGGTGGTGGCATGTTCGCCGGGCCGGTACAGCAGAAGGGCGAATTCATCGGCGCCCACGCGCGCCAGGGTATCGCCTTCCCGCAACAGTGGGCGCAGGCGCTCGCCGATGGTGCGCAGCACGGCGTCGCCGGTGGCGTGGCCGCGGGCGTCGTTGAGTGTCTTGAAGCGGTCCAGGTTGAAGAACATCAGCGCGGCATCGCTGGGCTGCGGCGGACGGGCTGCCTGCAACTGTTCCAGGCGGTTGATAAGCAGGGCACGGTTGGGCAGGCCGGTCAGGCTGTCGTAATAGGCCAGGCGATGCAGGTGGGCCTTGGTGTCCTCCTGTGTTTCGTAGTCCTGGAACAGCATGCAGACCAGCATGGTGGCCAGCGGATACACCAGCACGATGGTCAGGCCCATTTCGCTGATGACCCGGCGGCCGGCATCGCCGGGCAGCAGCAGGAACAACCCCAGCATGACCAGGTGGACCAGCAGGCCGAAGCCCAGCAGCTGAAGTGCGCCGAGGTGGCCGCCGCTGCGCCGGCGGTGGTAATGGAAGGCGACGCCGATGGCGGCGGAGGCGACGATGACGGCGACGCCGACCGGCGCACCGCCGCCGCCGAGCCAGATACGGTAGGCGGCCGTCACCAGTGCACTGGCCAGGGCGACCAGCGGACCGCCGATGAGGCCGGCGACGGCAAGAATGATGGAACGGCCGTCGAAGATGATGCCGGGGGTGAAACTGACAGGCGCCATCATGCCCAGTACGGCGACGAGGCCGAACAGCACGCCGAATACCGCCTGTCCGCTCAGGGTTCGCAACAGCACACGTGAAATGACGACCTGATAAACGGCAGCCAGCGCCACCAGCAGGGCGATGTTATGTATGACGTCCAGAAGATCCACGGCGAACGGTTCCGCAAAACGTGTGGCCAATGACGGCCAGCATACCTGTTCCCCTGGGATATGTCAGTGCGCAGGCACGGCAGGAAGAGATCGTGCAGCCCCCTCCCCGCACCTGGGGAGGAGGTGATGCCGTGGTGCGATTGGTTACTTGCCGAACAGTCCGCGCAAGCCTTTGCCGATGGCCTCGGACATGTCGCCGTCATCGCCCTTGCCGCCGGCCGTGTCCTGCGGCGGTGCGGCACCATCTTGCTGCATCATGCCGCGGTAGTAGTCTTCCATGCCGGGCATCTTCTGGTAACCCTTGGGCACGGTGAACAGCGCTGGCGCCTGGGTGCCTTCCTTGATGTTGGTCAGTTCCATGGAATAGTCCTGGCCGACGCTCTTGATGGGATACCCCAGCTTCCTGGCAATCCAGGTGGTGGATTTTTCCAGCCCCGGCTTTTTCGGGATCAGGACGTATTTGTCGCACTCATAGCCGTTCACCTTTTCCGTGCCGGCGTGTTTCATTTCGTAGTACTCCTGCCGGGTCTGGTCGTCGGCGGCCCATGCCGCGGTGTCGCCGCCCAGCGGGATCTCCATGTACATCTTGTCGTCGGGCATGAGCTGCAGCATCTTTTTTGCCCTGAGGTCAATGATGCTGACCGCCTTCTGACCGTCTTCCGTTTTCATCTCCGTGCGCATCTTCTGGTCGCCCAGGTAGTAGCGCATCGTGTGGGTCCGGCCTGCGGCCTTCTGTACCATGTCTGCAGAGAACTGTGCGCCGGACGCAGCCGCCTGCTGGCCGCCGCACATCGCCATGAACAGAATCAACCAGCGTAGCGTACGAATATTCATTTACTGCCTCCTTGTGCCCGATGTGGCTGCCCGTGCGTACTACTGTGCATCGGCCGGCAGGCCGCGCCTGATGTGCTGCCCGATCTTGCTGTCTTCCTGCACCATGTGCTTGAGCACCCAGAATTTCAGGAAACGTACGGTGGACAGCGTATCTTCCGCGGCGCTCTCCGACGCCAGTTTGTCGCGGAACTGCGCCACTTCCTGCAACAGGTGCTGATGCTGCTGGCGGTGTGCCAGATAGCCGGGATAGGCGATGTTGTCCATGATCTGCTCTTCATGGGCAAAATGGTCGGTTACCTCGCCGATGAGCCGATCCAGTTCGGGCAGCCAGTCGGATGGCGCGGCGCCGGCGGACAGCAACTCGATGAGGGTATTGAGCCGGACCAGCAGGCCTTCGTGCTCCCTGTCGACCAACTGCAGGCCGATCTCGAAACTGGGGTTCCACTGTACGGGTTCAAAGCTCATGACGGATGCCTTCGGTGCCGGCCAATAATCAAAGAATAGCGCTTTTCCCGCCCCGTTGGTGCGGGGGGATTTTCGTCAGTTTTTCAGCCCCACGCCCCGTTGCAGCAGCAGCAGCGCATAGGCGAACAATATGGCTATGAACAGCGCCGTGACGCCGAAGGCGGTGCCCAGCCCGATGTCGGTAACGCCCAGCAGTCCGTAGCGGAAGGCGTTGATCATGTAGAGGATCGGGTTGAGCAGGGAGACGTCGCGCCAGAAGGGCGGCAGCATGTCGATGGAGTAGAAGATACCGCCCAGGTAGGTAAGCGGGGTCAGCACGAAGGTGGGGATGATGGAGATGTCGTCGAAGCTCTTGGCATAGACCGCATTGATGAAGCCGCCGAGGGAGAACAGTATCGAGGTCAGCAGCACCACTGCCAGCACCACCGCCAGGTTATGGATCTGGAAGGTGGTGAAGAACATGGCGACCAGGGTGACCGCGGCGCCCACGGTAATGCCGCGCGCCACCCCGCCGGCGACGTAGCCGAGCAGGATCAGGCTGTTGGGGATCGGTGCGATGAGCAGCTCTTCGACGTAGTGGGAAAACTTGGCGCCGTAGAACGACGACACCACGTTGGCATAGGAGTTGGTGATCACCGCCATCAGGATCAGGCCGGGGACGATGTAGTCCATGTAGCTGTGGCCGGCAATGGCGCCGATCTGGCTGCCGATGAGCTGGCCGAAGATGATGAAGTACAGCGCCGTGGTGATCATCGGCGGCAGAATGGTCTGCAGCCAGATGCGCAGGTAGCGGCGGATCTCCTTGACCAGGATGGTGCGGAAGGCGACGGCGCCGTTCATGACGGTTCCCCGCCGTTTTCCACCAGGCGCAGGAACAGTTCTTCCAGCCGGTTGGATTTGTTGCGCATGCTTACCACCTCGATGCCCTGGGCCGACAGCGTGGCGAACAGGCGGTTGATGCCCTCGGCACGCGGGATCTCCACTTCCAGCGTGCAGGGGTCGGTGAGGCAGCTGCCGTAGCCGTCCAGGTGCGGCGCATGCGGCAGCGGCTGCTTCAGGTCCAGGACCATGGTTTCACTGTTGAGCTGGTTGAGCAGGGTCTTGATGGCGGTGTGGGCGACGATCTGCCCTTCGTCGATGATGGCCACGTTGCGGCAGAGATTCTCCGCCTCCTCCAGATAGTGCGTAGTGAGGATGATGGTGGTGCCCTGCTCGTTCACCTCGCGCAGGAAGCGCCACATGGAGCGGCGCAGCTCGATATCGACGCCGGCGGTGGGTTCGTCGAGGATCAGCAGGCGCGGTTCGTGGGCCAGGGCGCGGGCTATCATCAGCCGCCGCTTCATGCCGCCGGAGAGATTGCGCGCCAGGGTGCGCCGTTTGTCCCACAGGCCGAGCTGCCTGAGATAGGTTTCCGCCCGTTGCAGCGCCTGTGCCTTGGGTACGCCGTAGTAACCGGCCTGGTTGATCACGATTTCGATCACCGGTTCGAACTGGTTGAAGTTGAACTCCTGCGGCACCAGCCCGATGCAGCGCCGCGCCGCCATCGGATCGCGGTCGATGTCGTGGCCGAACACGCTGACCCCGCCTGCGGTCTTGTTCACCAGCGCGGTGATGATGCCGATGGTGGTGGACTTGCCGGCGCCGTTGGGACCGAGCAGGGCGAAGAAGTCGCCCTGCTCGACGTGCAGGTCGATTCCTTTCAGCGCTTGGTGGCCGCTGCGGTAGGTCTTGCGCAGACCTGTGATTTCCAGTGCGTGAGTCATGGTCATGAAAATGTCAAAGGCTTAAACGCAAAGACGCAAAGGACGCAAAGGACGCCAAGGTCGCAAAGTACTCCATTGTGGGAGCCCGATTTATCGGGCGATTGCGGGCCCGATAAGGCGCCGGCGTTCGCCACCACCGAGAAAGCAGCATTAGCATCAATCCCCTTTGCGCTCTTCGCGGTCTTTGCGTCTTTGCGTTTAACGCCTTTCTCTTTCCGCGCTTCAAAGGGCAATGATTTCCAGGCCCAAGTCGGCTTGCTTCAGCGTCGCCGGATTGCTGATCACGGCGGTGCTGGCGGCCTCCGGCCTGAGGTAGGCGGTGGCGACGCGCTGCAAATCATCCAGCCGCACCTCCAGCACGCGGGCGCGGAAGCGGCGGCGCTGTTCCGGCGTGCGGCCGTGCAGGGCGGCGTGGAAGGTCTTCTTCGCCTCGCCGGCCGGCGAGCCGGGCTTGTCGATGGAGGAGATCACGCCGAGGATGGCTTCCTCCACCAGGCGCCACTCGTGCGTGCCGTCCAGCAGCCAGCGGATAGAGCCGTCGAAGTCGGCCAGGGTTTCGGCCAGGCGCGGGTCGCGGTAGGAGTAGAAGCGGAAGGCCGCGCTGTCCGGATCGTAGCCCGCGCCGCCGCCGTAGGCGCCGCCCTGTTCGCGGATGGCGCGGTGCAGGTAGTTGTTGCGCAGGAAACCGCCCAGCACCATCAGCGCGGCGGCGTCGGGGTGTTCGATGGGCACCGCCGGATAGGCGCGGGCGCAGAAGTTGACCTGGGTGGAGGTGGTCCAGCCCTGGTTCAGCGGCTCGGTCTCGGTGGGCAGGGTGAAGGGCGTGGTGTCCTGCGCGGCGGCCGCGGCGTCGGCCCAGCGCACGGCGAGGGCGCTGGTGTAACCGCTGCGCTGTTCCTCCTCGCCGATGAGCAGCAGCTGGCGCGGCGCCTTGAGCAGGGCCGCGCGCAGGCGTTGCAGGCGATCGGCAAAGGCCTGGCAGGCCACGTCGTCTTCCAGCGCGTCGTCCAGATGCTTCAGCGCCTTGATCCCGGCCAGCCCGTACCAGCGGTGATTGAGGGCGGCGGTGGCGGAGAGGCCGGAGGCGGCGGCGGTCATGGCCAGGCCGTGGCCGCTGCCGGTGACGCTCTGCTCCTGGTGCAGGCGTTCCTGGGTGACCAGTTCGCGCAGGCGATCCAGTTCGTCGAAGCGCGCGCTCTCGAAGGTTTCGCGCAGCAGATCGGTCAACGCCCCGTGATTGCGGGCCAGGGCCTTGCCGGCCAGGATGAACACGCCGTGGCCGTTGTTGGCATCGTTGATGGAACCGCGTACCGTGCTGCGCGCCGACAGGCCGCCGGTGACCGCGGCCTGCAACTCCTGGGTGGCGAGATAGTCGCGCTCGCCGCTGCCCACTTCGGTGAGGATGTTGCAGAACATGGGCAGCAGGTTGGCCAGGTCCGGTTCCAGTGCCGGCAGATCCACCACCAGTTCCTGATACACCAGGCCGTTGGTGCCGCGCGCATACCAGGTGGCGGGCATGGCGGCGATGGTGGTGGTTTCGCAGGGCGGGACGTGCAGATCTTCCGGCACGTCGCCCAGGCTGACCTTGGGCAGCACTTCCGGATCGTCCTGCTTGGCCTGGCGGGCGGCCAGCTCGGCCGCCTGCGCCACGATGCGCTGCTTTTCCCCGGCATCGAGGGCTTGTTTCATGGCGGCGAGGCGTGCCGCTTCGCGTTCGGCGCGCTCGGCGGAGAGGCCGGTGTCCGGGCGCATGGTCAGGCGCACCCGGTGCGGGTTGTCGATGAGCTTGCGTACTTCGCCCTTGATGAATTCAGGATCGGTGATGCGCTCGTGCAGCCGGTTGAGGATGGTGTCGATGTCCAGCACCGCCGCCGGATCGGCACCGTGCAGTGCCGGCGACAGGGCATGGACCATCAGTTGCAGGCCGTAGGGAAAGCCGTCGCCGCTGATCTCGCGCTGCGACAGTTCCAGCTGGTGCAGCATGGCTTCCACCTGTTCCTGCGGCACGCCCTTTTCGGCCACCTGGCGCAGGGTGTCCAGCACCAGCTGTTCCACCGCCTCGGCCTGCTGCGGATCGCTGCCCTCCAGTCCGGCGGCGAAGAATATCTCGCGGCTGGAATCGGACAGGCCGCACATAGGCGAGGGCGCGCTGCCCAGTTCCGAGGTCTCCAGCACCTGGCGCAGCGGCGAGGAGCTGTTGTCGAGCAGCACGTCGGACACCAGGTGCGCGGTGAGCAGGGTTTCCGGATCGGTGCCGTTGCCGAGCAGCCAGCCCAGCACGATGTGGCTCTTGCCCGTGGTGTCCTCCTCGCCGTCGAGGGCGTAGCGCTCCTCGGCGACGAGCGGGGCGGCGTAGCGCCGCTCGTCGGGCACGGCGATGTTCACGTCGAGGTGCTGGAACTGCTTGAGCGCGTATTCCTCGAAATAGAGCTGGTGTTCGTGCGCCGGGATGTCGCCGTAGGTCATTAGCAGCGCGTTGGACGGGTGATAGTGGCGGGCGTGGAAGCTCTTGAGCTGTTCGTAGGTGAGGTCCGGGATACATTCCGGATCGCCGCCTGAATTGTGGTGATAGGTGATGGTGGGGAACAGGTGCTTGGTCAGGTACTGGTACAGCGCCGAGGAGGGCGCGCTCATGGCGCCCTTCATCTCGTTGAACACCACGCCCTTGAACACCAGCGGGCTGTCCGGGTTGCCGGGCTCGGCGAATTCGACGCGGTGGCCTTCCTGGGCGAAGTCGAGCGCGTCCAGGGTGGGGAAGAACACCGCGTCCAGGTAGACCTGCAGCAGGTTGTAGAAGTCCTTGCGGTTGCAGCTGGCGAAGGGGTAGGCGGTCCAGTCGCTGGAGGTGAAGGCGTTCATGAAGGTGTTGAGCGAACGCCGCGTCATCATGAAGAACGGGTCGCGCACCGGGTAGCGGCGGCTGCCGCACAGGGTGGTGTGTTCCAGGATGTGGGCCACGCCGGTGGAATCCTGCGGCACGGTGCGGAAACCCACCAGAAAGGCGTTCTGGTCGTCGTCGGCGTCCAGATGGATGTGCGGCGCGCCGGTCACCTTGTGGCGGTATTCCTGTACCTCGACGTTGAGGGAGGGAATACGGCTGCTGCGCAGCCACTCGAAGGCGGAATGGGTGGTCGGCTGGTTCATGCGGTTCCTGCGTAGCGGCTAGTGAAGACTAAAGTAGGTAAGGACGAGCCGGTAAGTATACAAGGACCGCGCGGACGCGAGAGCCGCGCCGCGTGCCCGATCCTGCTTAATTGCGGTTTTGTCGCGTACTGGGGTCGCGTCGGTGATGGTAGCAGGCGACGATGAGAAGGTCGTCGCCATCGTTGCGGTAGAACACGGCGTAGGGGAAGCGGCGCAGAATCACCCGGCGCAGTTCCCCTTCGACGCAGGGGTACTTTTCCGGAAACCGGGCGGCGCCGGCAAAAGCGGATTCCACGGCGCGGACGAATTCAAGACCCAAACCCGGCGAGCGGGCTTCATACCAGGCCTGCGCCTCGAACAGCTCGGCCGCAGCTTCCGGTCGGAGCAGGATACGCATCAGCCGCGGCGTTGCAGCAACTGGTCACGAACCTCTGCCCAAGGAATGGCGGTGGAAGGGTCTTGGCGATGCGCATCCAGGCGCCGTTGCAGCTCCATCCGTTGGGCTTCGGTGAGGGCGAAGGAACCGGGCGAGTCCTGGGCAATGCTGTCCCAGATATCCTCGACCAACTGGATACGCTCGGCTATGGACAATGCTTTGTAATCAGACAGGTTGCCGCTCATGGGATACAGTGTAGACCGACTCGGACCGACAGTACGGCGTACTATGCCACCGTCGGGCTGGCCCCACAAACACCGGCCGCAAGTCCCATGGAATTGATCGACACCCATTGCCACATAGATGTTGAGGAATTTGCCGCCGATCGCGGCCAGGTGCTGGCGCGCAGCCGCGCCGCCGGGGTGGTGGGACAGGTGGTGGCGGCCATCCACCAGCCAGGCTGGGCCGCCCTGCTGGAGCTGTGCCGGCAGGAGGGTGATCTCTACCCCACCCTGGGCATGCATCCCATCTACCTGGACGTGCACCTTCCGGAGCATCTGGAGGAGTTACGCGGGCTGCTGGCGCGGGAGCGGCCGGTGGCGGTGGGGGAGATCGGCCTGGATTACTTCGTCGAGGGGCTGGACCGCGAGGCCCAGCAGGCGCTGTTCGAGGCCCAGCTGCGTCTGGCGCAGGAGGCCGGGCTGCCGGTGCTGCTGCACGTGCGCAAGGCCCACGACCAGGTGCTGGCCACCCTGCGCCGGTTCCGCTTCAGCCAGGGCGGCATCGCCCATGCCTATTCCGGCAGCGCCCAGCAGGCGCAGCAATACCTGGATCTCGGTTTCAGGCTGGGCTTCGGCGGTACCCTCACCTACGAGCGTTCCAGCCGCATCCGCGCCCTGGCGCGGGAACTGCCGCTGGAGGCCATCGTGCTGGAGACCGACGCCCCGGACATCGTCACCGCCGCCCACCGCGGCGAGCGCAACAGCCCGGAATACCTGCCCGAGGTGCTGGCGGCCCTGGCCGAGGTCAGGAGCGAGTCCGCCGCCGCGCTGGCTGCCGCGACCACCCGCAACGCCCGCGCCGTGCTGCGTCTGTGAAATATTCCGCCGTCCTGTCAACCGTTGGGTGGGTGCCGCGTTACTAGTCACTGTAAGGCAACTATTTCCCACGTCTCGAGGACTACGATCATGAAAAACTTCAACCGTTCCCTGCTGGCCGCCGGCCTGGTGTCCGCCCTGCTGTCCGTTCCCGCCTGGGCCGAGGACACCGTGACGCCGCTGCGCGACCAGGACCAGTTGCGCACCCAGGATCAGACCCGTACGCAGGATCAGCTGCGCACCCAGGATCAGACCCGTACGCAGGATCAGTTGCGCACCCAGGACCAGACTCGTACGCAGGATCAGCTGCGCACCCAGGACCAGACTCGTACGCAGGATCAGGTCCGTGACCAGAGCGGCAGCCAGGACCAGACCCGTACCCGCACCCAGGACCGGGTGAACCAGGCCGACAAGGAACAGGCGCAGCGCGCGGAAAACCAGCGTCGCCTGGAACAGCGCCTCAATGAAGGCGGTTCCACCAGCGGCAAGGGCCAGGGCATGGGCCAGGGCGGCGGCAAGGGCATGGGTGGCGGCATGGGCGGCGGCCGCATGGGTGGTTCCGGCGGCGGCATGGGCGGCGGCAAGAGCCGCTAAGCCATAAGCAAAGGCCGGCGGCGTCGACGCGCCGCCGGCCGGCGAGGGGAAGGAGGGCGTCCTGGAATCCACCACGGAGATGAACCGGTTTCTGGCGGAAATCGAGGGTCGCGCCTACCGCATCGCCTGGTACGCCACCGGCAATCGGGACGATGCACTGGAGCTGGTGCAGGAGGCGATGATCGGGCTGGTGCGCCGTTACGGCGGGCGCGACGCCGGGCAGTGGCCGGCGCTGTTCCACACCATCCTGCAAAGCCGGATCCGCGACTGGTACCGGCGCGAGAAGGTGCGCTCGCGCCTGCGCGGCTGGTTCGGCCGCGGCGAGCCGGACGAAGAAGACCCGCTGGAACAGGTGCCGGCCGACCCGGCCGGCGGACCGGAGCGGCAAATGGAGAGCGCGCAAACCCTGAGCGCCATCGACAGCGCCGTGCGCGCCCTGCCGCTGCGGCAGCAGCAGGCCTTTCTGCTGCGCGCCTGGGAAGGGCTGGACACGGCGCAGACCGCAGCGGCGATGGGTATATCGGCCGGCAGCGTGAAGACTCACTACTCCCGCGCGGTACAGGCGCTGCGCGAAAGGCTCGAGGAGCAGCACCATGAATGACGACGAACGCCGATTGCTGGAGCGGGTGCGCGGCGCCCTGGACGAGGGGGCTGCGAATCTGGACGGAGCGACCCGCTCGCGCCTGGCCCAGGCTCGGGCCCGTGCGCTGGAACCGCGGCATGCGGTCCGGCTGTGGTGGCTGCCGGCGGGCGGGGCGGTATTCGCCTCGGTGCTGGCGGCGCTGCTGTGGCTGGGGCAGCCGGCGCCGCTGCCCGGCAATGGATTCAACGGCGTGGCCGACCTCGAACTGCTGACATCGAACGACGGCCTGGAGCTGTACCAGGAGCTGGATTTCTATCGCTGGCTGGAAGAGGAAGACGTGCATGCGGGTTAAACCGCTGGCGCTGGCAGCGCTGCTGCTGGCCGCCCCGGTGGCGGCGGAGGACGAGGTGCCGAGCCTCGAACTGCTGGATTTTCTCGGCAGTTTCGAAACGGCCGAGGGCAAGTGGCTGGACCCGACCGAGCTGGAAGTGATGCCGCCGCCGGAGAACGAGACGGCGGAGCGTGGAGGGCAGGAGGAATGATGAACAGACGATGGTTGTACATGCTGGCCGCAGCCCTGCTGCTGTCCGCGGCGCAGGCCGGGGCCGCCCCGGCATGGACGGAGCTGGCGGCCGACGAACAGAAGGTGCTGGCGCCCTACGCGGAGCGCTGGGACAGCCTGACGCCGGAACAGCGCGAGCGACTGCAAAAAGGCGCGCAGCGATGGCAGGCAATGACGCCGGAGCAGCGCAGCCAGGCGCAGGAGCGCTTCCAGCACTGGCGCGAGATGTCGCCGGAGCAGCAGGCGCAAATCCGCGAGCGCTACGAGCAGTTCCGCCAGTTGTCGCCGGAAGAGCAGGAACGCATCCGCCAGCGCGCGCAGTGGTTCCGCGAGCAATCGCCGGAGCGGCGCGAGGAATTGCGCAAGCGCTGGGAAGAGATGACGCCGGAGCAGCGCAGCGAAGTACGGGAGCGGGCACAGCAGCGCAGCGAAGAGGCCATGCCGGAACGGCGCGAGCGCATGTCGCGGGATCGCATGGAACAACGGCGCGATTTCGGCGGCGGCATGGGCGGGCGGCGCTGAGGCCGCGGCGAATCAATTGAAAGCCGTCTCAAAATTCGGAAGAAGAAAACAGCAAACCACGGGGTGCACGGGGATACCGGGATAAGACCGTGTTTTGCCTTTAATGCCCGCGTGTTCCCCGTGTCCCCCGTGGTTGAATCTTTGCGTTCTGGTTTTTTGATATAGGTTCCAAAAGAACAAGGAGCAGACACAGTGAAAAAATGGTGGATGATGGCGGCGGTCCTGGCCGCGGCACCGGCGGCGCAGGCCGCCACCGGCTACAGTCTCGGCGTGGGCGGCGAATACACCCGCGGCGATTACGGCACCGGCAGCGACGTCAGCCTGATCTCCGTGCCGTTCACCCTGCAATACGCCGAGCCGCGCTACGCCTGGTCGGTGTCGGTGCCCTATCTGTGGGTGCAGGGTCCGGGCGACGTGGTGGTGAGCAGCAGCGGCCCCGGCCGTTTCAGCCCGACGCGCTCCAGCACCGCCACGCGCACCGACAGCGGCCTGGGCGACGTGACCGCCAGCGGCACCGCGCGCCTGTGGGAGGAAACCGCGCGCCGGCCGTGGGCGGCGCTCACCGCCAAGGTCAAGTTCGGCACCGCCGACGAAACCCGCCGCCTCGGCACCGGCGAAAACGATTATGCCCTGCAGCTGGAGCTGGCCAAGGAGGCGCTCTACGGCCATGTGGGCTACAAGGTCCTGGGCGATCCGGCAGGGGTGAACTACAACGACATCTGGTACGGCACGGCCGGTTTCAATTTCTTTGCCGGGCGGGCCGACGGCGGCGTGGAGGTGTATGCCGAACAGGCGGCGGTGGACGGGCTCGACGGCAAACGCGAACTGGTCCTCTACCTGGGCCGGGCCCTGGACGGCAGGACCCGCCTGACTGGCCATGTGCTGAAGGGCTTTGGCGACGCCAGCCCGGACTGGGGCGTGGGCGTGGCGCTGCGGTTCGCGCTGTAAATCACTTCTGCTAAGGTGTGTCGATGGAGCGGCACACCGACAGCAAGAAACCCGTTTACGCCTGGGCCCTGTACGACTGGGCCAACTCCGCCTTTGCCACCACGGTGATGGCGGGATTCTTCCCGCTGTTCTTCAAGCAGTACTGGAGCGCGGGCAGTGACGTCACCGAGAGCACCTTCCAGCTCGGCGTGGCCAATTCCCTGGCCAGCCTGCTGATCATCTTCATCGCCCCGGCCCTGGGCGCCATTGCCGACCAGGGCCGCGCGCGCAAGAAATTTCTCTACGCCTTCACCCTGTTCGGCGCCGGCATGACCGGCGGCCTGTACTTCGTCGCCCAGGGCGCTTGGCTGCCCGCCGCCTTGCTCTACGTGGGTGCTTCCATCGGCTTCTTCGCCAGCCTCATTTTTTACGATGCGCTGATCGTGGCGATAGCGCCGCGGGAGCGCTACGACCGCGTCTCCGCCCTGGGCTTCGCCCTCGGCTATCTGGGCGGCGGCGTGCTGTTCACGCTCAACGTGGCGATGACCCTCAAGCCGCACTGGTTCGGCCTGGCCGACGCGGCGGCGGCGGTGCGCCTGTCCTTTCTCACCGTGGCGGTGTGGTGGCTGCTGTTCACCCTGCCGCTGGCCCTGTGGGTGCCGGAGCCGGCGGGCAGCGGCCGCGGCGGTTTCGCGGCGGTGACGGGCGGCCTGCGCCAGTTGCGCGACACCTTTCGCGAGGTGCGCCGCCTGCGCCACGTCGGCCTGTTCCTCCTCGCCTACTGGTGCTACATCGACGCCGTCGACACCATCATCCGCATGGCGGTGGACTACGGCCTCGCCATCGGCTTCCAGGCCGAGAGCCTGATCGTGGCCCTGCTCATCACCCAGTTCGTCGGCTTCCCCGCCGCCGTGGTGTTCGGCCGCCTGGGCGAGCGTTTCGGCGCCCGCACCGGTATCTATCTCGCCATCGCCGTGTATTCCCTGGTGGTGCTGTGGGCCACGCGCATGCAGCACGAGGCGGAGTTCTACGCCCTGGCGGTGGTGATCGGCCTGGTGCAGGGCGGCATCCAGTCCCTCAGCCGCTCGGTGTATGCGCGCCTCATCCCGCCGGACAAGAGCGCCGAGTTCTTCGGCTTCTACAACATGCTGGGCAAGTTCGCGGCGGTGCTCGGCCCGATCATGGTGGGCTGGGTCAGCGTCGCCAGCGGCAGCCCGCGCCTGTCCCTGCTGTCGCTGCTGGTGCTGTTCGGCCTCGGCGCCTGGTTCCTCAGCCGGGTGGACCTGGCGCAGGGCGCGCGCATGGCGCGGGAGTGAGAATAGGCGCTACCATGAAGAACGGGGGAACGACAGGGATGAATCATTCATGAATCCGGCAACCGTACTCGGCATGATCGGCGGCATCATACTGCTCACCGTGACCGTCGCACTCACCGCCAGGGACTACAGCGTCTTCTGGAACCTGCCCGGACTCGGCATCGTGCTCGGCGGCACCATCGCCGCCACCCTGGTGAGCTATCCGCTGCACGAGGTGCTGCGGGTGTTCCGCGTCTTCATCATCGTGCTGCGCAGCGAACGCTACTACGCCAAGGAAGACATGGAGGAAATCGTTGCGGTATCGCGCCAGTGGTTCAAGGGCAATCTCGCCGCCATCGAAAGCCGCCTCAACGACATCCAGAATCCCTACCTGCGCATGGGCATCCAGCTGGTCATCGACGATACGCCGCTGGACGACATCCTCACCCTGCTGCAATGGCGCATGACGCGCCTGCGCGCCAAGGAGTCCGCCGAGGCCCAGGTGTTCCGCACCATGGCCATGTACGCCCCGGCCTTCGGCATGCTCGGCACCCTGGTGGGCCTGATCAACATGCTGTTCGGCATGGAAGGTTCCGACTTCGAAAGCATCGGCGTCAATCTCGGCATCGCCCTGATCACCACCTTCTACGGCATCATCCTCGCCAACCTGGTGTTCAAACCCATTGCCATCAAGATGGAGCGGCGCATCGAGCAGCGCGTGATGCTGATGAACATGGTGCTGGAAGGCATCACCCTGATGAGCAAGGGGCGCTCGCCCGCCTACATCCGCGAAACCCTCAAGTCCTTCATGGCGCGCTACGAGGACGAAATCCGCCAGTAGCGGAGCCACGGCCATGGCAGACGAACCGGGCAGCGTCAAACCCAACGGCAACGGTAACGGCAACGGCGCCGCCTCGGCGCCGCTGCCCGAGGACGAATACAAACTCGACGCCGATCGCCTGCGCGTCGAGCTGGAAGAGGCGCGGCGCACGCCGCTGCCCTGGGCGCAGACCCACGACCCGCGGCCCGACTCCAGCTACGAGGACGACAATGCCTGGGTCTTCACCTACATCGACATGCTCACCCTGATCCTGACCCTGTTCGTGGTGATGCTGGCCTACGCCAAGACCGACGCCGAGGAATACCGCGAACTGTCCGAGGCGGTGTCGCGTGAAATGGGCAAGGTGGTGCAGCCCGAGGCCCCGCCGGTCAGCCAGGAGGAGGCGCTGGCGGAACAGCTGAGCCGGACCATCGCCCAGCAGGGCCTGGGCGAGAACGTCGAGGTGCTGACCCAGGCGGGCAGCATCGAATTGCGCCTCAAGGAAAGCATCCTCTTCGCCACCGCCCAGGCCGAGCTGCGCCCGGAAGGCCGCGCCGTCCTCGACCCGCTGGTGCCGCTGCTGCGCCAGGATGGCCGCGCCATCGCGGTGGAGGGACACACCGACAACGTGCCCATCGCCAACGAGGTGTTTCCTTCCAACTGGGAGCTGTCGGCGGCACGCGCCACCAATGTGGTGCGGCACCTGATCAGCCAGGGCGTGGCGGCGACGCAGTTGCGCGCCATCGGTTATGCCGATACCCGGCCGCTGGATGACAACGGGACGGTGGAGGGGAGAGCTAGGAATCGGCGGGTTTCCATTGTTATTTCCATGACGGCGGAGGTTGCGCCGGTGGCGCAGTAGATCAACTCCCTCCCCACATTGTGGGGACGACTACACGGATGTAGTCGGTTGGCCATGCTGGGAGCATATGGCCCAGGGGCGGGGAGGGGCCATCGAAGCCCCGGCTATTTAAATGTGCTGATGCACAGACTTATGGAAAGGTGCGCTGCGCGCGCTGATTCAGGCGGGGGATTCCGTCCCCCTGCTCCGGATTACTTTCTTTTGAGCGGCCAAAAGAAAGTAATCAAAGNNCCCCGATGTCTCGCCCTGCGGGTGCCCTGCGTTGCTCGCTCAAAACGGGGTTTCGCCGACAGGACGTCCCTGTCCTGACGGCGAAAGACGCGCCATCCATGGCGCGCCCCCCTGCGGGCCTTAACCGTTTTGAGCTGCGCTACTCGGCGAGACAAAGGGGGAGGAAAGTCAAAGGTGGCTCGCCTGACGGCATCGCGAGGGTGGCGTGCGCTGCGCGCGCGCGGTGTGGGATAAATAAATCTGTCCCGATTTAGTTCTTTCAGTAATTTGTCGAGACCGCCGTAGTTAGGTGCCTTGTATTAGTTGCACGACATGCTCGTTAACGTCATTGATAATTACGTCAAGGCAATTTTCAATTAAGTGTTTCTTGTGTTCGGTTTCAAGATCAGACCACCATGCGCCGGCCTCATCATAGGCCGTGAACTGTTTTCTAACAGAGGTTCCGTTATATTTGAAATTTGCTTCAATATGGCATTTGTACTTTCTTGCAGAAAGCGCAGACACGATACTAGCAAATGGAATCTTGTCTGAAGTACGGTGTTCCACATATAAGCTTGCTTCTAATACAGCAACCTCCAACTCTTTATTGTTTAGCGGGTCCGTGTTGGTGAAATTGCTGGCCAGCCTAGAAAATACTAGCTTATCAAAATCCGGCACCGTTGAATCATAAGGAAGCACAGCGAATCCATCGACTGCAATATGCGGCGTGCTCCTGCGCATGTAATCAGAAACAATGATGCGTACGCCGGTGATTTTGGGGATGCTCCGCTCTTGTGGCTCTATGCTGAACTTTGGTTGCGCAGTGCCGCAGCCACCAATTATTGCAGAAAGCACTAGACCGCCAAGCAGTGTGATGGGTTTCGTGAAATGAAATAACATTAGATCCCTCCCTTAATGACAGTTATTGCGATTGGATAGCAGAGGACGATTTCTACGTCGCCACAACACTCACCAGAGATGCAGTCAGTACGGCAACGGCGATTATAGTTGTTAAGCGAAAATCCAACGGCGCCTCTACTGTCAACTCCTTTTCATACGACTCGATACTGCTGACGCGTAAACGATTAGGGCAACGTAAACGATTTGGGCAAACGATTATGGTCAGGTCTTGTTTTTTGCCAGAAAAAGACGAGACCCTAATACCTTTGGTCATGCTGCACAATTGCTTCAGTTTGTTTTGTGTATTGGTCAAATGAAGAACTACCCAGACAGATCGTTCGTTATCGGCGAGTTTTTCATCTGACCAAAAATATCAAGGGTAAGCCGTCGGACTCGAAGCGGTTGTTAGGGCAACATTGCCGCCAGTGCCGGTAAGAATGGAGCAACGACGGGGCTAAATACCTGCATGTGATCAGCAAGGAAGGACATGAACTTCGTGTAGTGTTCCCGAAAACCTGCTGGCTCATTGGCGTCTCGCATCTCTTCAACAATACTTGTCGCTCGCAAAACGAGTTGAGTGTCTGCATCAGATCCTGAAAGGGCGCGTAAGAGGTCATTCAAGAGATCTGGATTCTTGAAGCTGGCTTTTGCATGCTGACTGAAGTTTGTGCTACCAGTAGCCACATTCTGCACGGTTCCCGAGATATACGTATTGAAGATTTGATGAACTCTCTCTTGAGGCACGGGATTAGAGTTCACGGCCGCCTCCCCTGCTCCGGGATCTTCTGCTTCAATCTCTAACACAAAATTGAGAACGCGGGTCCTTACCGTATCCAGCGCAGCAACAATACTACCGATGGGGATAACTTTCCACGCCTGCATGCAGTTCATGCCTTCATAGATATTCTCTCCCACATAGGCGACAAAATCTGGGTTCCAAGGGACCATCGCAGTGCCCCCATCGGACTTGCTAACGAGCGACTCCATCGCTGCAACAGATTCCATCATATGGGCGTAAGTAAGGCTCTCGCGAAATTGTTTAGGAATGCACCTCAGTGGAATATCGGCATTCTTCAGGCTCGATTGAAAGGGGCCCGAGAAATGGCCTTTCGAGTTCACTCGCAAGATGCGGTAGTTTGGCAAGTCATCTGCTGACTGGTACCCGTTCAACTCGTTATCAATCCACTGTTTGAATTCGGCGTTTCCGAGCCGGGCAGACAGAACCTTGCACTTCCGCAGCAGCGTAGTAAGCGGTACCGAGGTGTCGATTGCTGCGCTTTGAATATCTCTAAGCAGTGACATCTATTCACCCTCTTGCCCTAACGTTACATTAAGGGGCGCGAGCCGCAGCGCGGCGAAGCGTCCCAGTGAGCGAGAGCGAACGACTTAAATGTGTTGTTAGAGCTCGTTGAGATAGGACTCTCGCACATGTTCATACGTGGCCTTTACCCCCAAAGAGGAAAAAAATGCGTCTGCAAATGCCACCGATGTTTTGACAGCCCATTTAGCGCAACCACTACCAAGCAATTTGTCCGGATAAAAAGCATTACCTGCGCCGGTAAGCGAATTTAGCTCGAATTTGCCTTTAAATCGCTTCTCAAATTTGTGAAGATCAGACGGATCTAGAGATGGGGTAGCTGCAGTTAAAACTGTTTCTGGCTCATAGTGAACTAGCGCGTTACGCAACTCGATCAGCAGTTTTGTATCTTGGCAAGGACTCGCTCCCTGATTAAATGGCGGCTTCCCGTTGAACTCTAGGGCTATGTCGTACTTTTCGATGATTGAGTAACGGGCTGTTCTAGGTATTCCCCTATTCCACATCGTTGCCATCAATCCTGTCGCAGGCATTGAATCGAACCGCGTTTTTGGACCTTCGGCACAGTCCGAAAAGAGTTCGTTAATTGTCGCTTCAAGGAACGCGGCAGAAAGCATCACCGACGATATGACATAAGCCTTGTGCTCTCGCGAGGCATGATCTGCGCCATCATCTCCAAGCTTGAACTGTTTCTCTATTTCGTTCGCCTTATGTGCAAATAGAGCGGCAGCCCACAAGTGATTTATTGACAAGTAGCTGCGCGAGTGAATTCGGAGACTCATTTTCATTTTATTGCTCTAACGCTCCGGCTCAGGCGCCCGCGAGAGCGGCCCACCAAGCCATCGATAGAACACCGAAACCAGCGCCGCTTTCGCGGGTGCTTGGAGCCGGTTGTTAGCACTATGGATTTGCAGCAACCCATACCTTTGTCTGCCCGATCAGCTTATGCATTGCTTCATGCGTTCTTTTTGCTAAGCCGGCGTAATACGCCACCCCCATCATCACCTTCAGGGTAAGGTGTACCGTGTTTCGCCGAGTCCTTATCTTGTTTAGATCGCTTGCGAGCGCCGCGTCGATAATGCCGGACTCGCGTGCAACAGCGATCCGCCACTCAAACGTAGTCGCATGAACGGTCTTCAGCGGGTCCATTGTATTCCAATAGATCTTTCGCCTCTTCTTTACGTCTAACCACGCAGACTGCGGACCGGAGAGCTTTCCCTTTTGGTATGCCTGCACTAGAACAAGCGAATCATGAGGGTCAGGTCTTGTCTTTTGCCTTTCCTGTGTGAAGTCGTGGCTTTGGGCTACATTATTCACCGGATTATGGTTGTGGTCCAGAAAGAAAAGAGCGTCGACCTGACCACGGTTACCCATGAAATTCAAATTGATGCGCAAGCCTCCGCCTTTTCTTGCGAAAGGACTTCAAACTTATTTCCGTTAGGATTAATCCTAAACAAATTAAAATTGAACCTGTAAAGTCGCCCTCTTAAGCATACATGCTCATTTGTTAAGGCAATTCCATCAATCATCTTCTCAATATCTACAACCTTTGACACGGGAATAATGGTTTCGCCCAATAGGCTTGGGTCGAGACTTTTTTCAACTGTCATGTGATAGCAGTTCTCACAGGCAAGCTTTTGATAGCTTGCGCTTAGAATAAACTCATCTGATCTAAGTTGCGACATCGCAAACATTGCCGTCAATACAATAATCAAGCCCAATAATGTCACATGACGTTTCTTCATTTATTCAGTTGGGACAGCCTGTGCTTCACCATGTCAATGACAAGTTCTTTTGGGATGGGCTTGTTTATGGGGAATTGAATTGATCCCTTGGCGAACTTGTATCCTGTAAGCCGGTCGGAAAACGCTTCTATCACGTCCGGATGTGGATAGAATCCAACATGTTTGGCGTATCCTGCGATCATGATCTGCTGGTCGCGTTTGCCACCTTCGACCAAAGCAAAGGCCGGGATGTTGTAGTTCAAGAGTTCGGAAGAGTTCGGGGCCGCGAGCCAAATACATGAACGAAGCTCTTCAAGCGCCCGCTGCGTTTCTGGGGGCTGCGCGGAGATGTACGTATCCACTTCCTTCGATCTAGTCTTTTTCTTGCCCATTGCAGCCTCCGGAGTCGAGTCCTTGAGTCATATAGCCTAAAGGGGCCAGCACCCTTAATACCAAGTTTAAGGGCGCTGGCCTTTGGCGCCTTCCTGATTCGTTCTGGGTGGGCACATTATTTGTTGACGAAAACCTTCTCGGTGCCATCCTCCCCGAATCTTATGGCATGGGCGTGTTTAGTTTGCATTTGAAGAAGGTGATGGAGCAAACAGGCCTACAAGTGCGCCGACGGCGGCGGATCCGAGCGATACGAGAACTTCGGGTGCGTCTATTCCAAAGGCTGCAAGCCCGAGAGAGCCTATTGCGGCAAGAACGGCCAACGCACCAAGTACACCGACAGCAACTCTGTAGAGTACTGGGTCGTTTGTTTTTTCGTACTTTACGGCAACTTGTCTGGTGACCTCATTAATGACGCCCATCGGGTCTGGATCGTTCTTTAGCCTATCGCGTAGCGCACTATCATGTTCGAATACTTTGGCGACTTCGAGCGCAGAGCTGAATGGATTTGACGTTGGCATGATTCTCTCCTTGAGATTAAGTTACTCCTGGAAGGCGGGCAGTCGTCCCGGTGTACAGCGTGGTGGATAAATGTTTGTTGAACTAGGCGCCCCATCAGGGTTGCACGCTATATGAGAGGAATTGAATTGCGCGGCTCAGAGGCAGCGCGGGTGTCGAAGCGTCAGCCGGCGTATTGAGGGTGGGATACAGTCCTTCGCTGTCCATGCGCCGGTCCTTCGGATGGGGTGTGGGCCTAATCTAACTCCATCTCTGGGCAAAATCCAACCACGGGTATGGGCGCAGGAAGCCGAACGGGCAACGAATTCAGGCTTGACATCCACTGTCTATTCATACACTTTAGGCATTAAGAAAAAGCGCCACCCGGCGGTGCGGCAACACCATCCGGGCGGCTAACCCCAAGACTGACCGAAGCAGAACTTGGGGCTGCGCGAGAGTATATCACCGGGTCCGGCCCTTGCCGGATCTCGGCTCATCGAGCGGCCCCGTAATCGGGGCCGTTTTCGTTTGCGGCCCCCAGAATGAGCCAGGAGGGCTTATGAACGGGACCGCCGATCGTAGTGGAACCATGTTTGATCCCCTTTCCCCGTGTGACAGGGCATACACCAGGGAACGGAACATGCCTGCCCAGGCCCACAGCCTGCGGCCTATCGTCCCCAAACCCCCGTCGCCACCCCACGTTTCGCTATGCCATGCCGGCCCAATGGGGCAGGGCGTCCGTAGCTTGTGCGCGGGGACGAACCGATGAACGCCGCCATGACCGGGGGAGTGGCACGGAAGCTGTTGGCACAGAACGTCCGCATTCTGCGGTTGACGCGGGGCTGGTCTCAGGAGGCACTGGCCGAGGCGGCGGAGCTGGACCGCTCCTACATCGGCGACATCGAGCGTGCCCGGCGCAATGTCAGCCTGGATAGCCTGGAACGGCTGGCACAGGCCTTCGGCCTGACGCTGACGGACCTGATCCGCGAGCCCGATCCCGCCGAACTGGGAGCGCAGCTGCTGCGCAGGATATCGGGGGATATAGCCAGGGAAAAGCAATAAGGTAATCGGGGACAGCATACCTATTGGCCAGAAGCCTCGGCTTGTATAGGTATACTGTCCCCGGAATCCATCACCGATCATGTGCAGTGCGGAGATATACTCGCCGAGGTGAAAAGGCAAACCCGTCGACAGCAATCAGGTGGTTAATTGAATACGAAAAGATCAACCGGCTATTTGCTTGCACTTGTTCTTTATTCGCTTGCCCAGGCATGTGATTCCGTAGCGGCGGCGTCAATTCATGCCGGTGCCAACGGTTCGACATTGTCCGGGCACTACATCTATGGGCACGAAGCAAACAGTTTCCAACCTTGCGGCGGGGAAAAGGTGTATTGGGTTGAAGGCTCGAACAAAATGCTTGAGCTAATGGCGGAAAAATATAGCAAGCTAGCCACAGAACCTTACGAAGAAGTATTCGCCAATATAGTTGGCAAGCGCCTTGGCAAAGCTACGGATGGGTTCGCTGCGGACTATGACGGAAAAATTCAGGTGATTGAACTGATGCTCATGAGAAAGAGATCAGGCACTGATTGCCAATAGACCTTATTTAATAAGCAAAAACTCAAGGAAGAGAACGGTGGAAGAATTCAGCAGCATAAACAGGAAGGTAAAAACATCCCTCCATGCAATTTTCCTGGTTATGGTGGCCGGATGTACTCCCGGTAATTCACCATCCAACGCTGTCGTGGGTAACGAGTTCAAGGTTGTTACTGTCGAGAAGCGGTTTGATTCCTCCTCATCTCCCGTAGGCTACTGGGAGACATCACTTACCTACCCACAACTCATACAAACCGGGAAAACGACACTTGATTCGATAAACAAGCAGATTGACGCACTGGTCGAGAGGTATTCCTGTCAGGGCTCGGGTGAACAGACGTTTGCAGCCGCACCGATCTATGGTAGCGGGCGCGTGCTTAGTTTCTACTACGAAGCGACCTGGATGTGTGCGTCAATGCCGTCACCGGACAGTGTCTCAGGTATCGCCAATTACAATCTGGAATCCGGGGCGTCGCTGTCGATCAATGAGGAATTCATTGACGCATCAACTCAGAGGCGATTTATTGATCTCGCCAATCAGTTGCTGGAAGAGAAGCTAAGAAAGTTGCCAAAAGAGGAAATTCCAGGCTGCAAACCGTTTGAAAGCGCCCACAGTGCATTGGTTTCAGCGCAAGGCATAGAACTGAGAGGACTGTCATCAATCCACGGAGAACCGGATTGCCCCGTCTCCGTGCTTATACCCAAGACTGAGCTGGGTTCATTCTTCAAGCCAGATAGTGTCATTCTGAAATAATCTGCATAAAAGCTCCAGATGGCGAACGTTCTAACTGGACAGGAGCCTATGAGTTCCGCACCAGTATCCTGTCATAGGGCGTCCCATGGGCGCCGTATCGCGGTGGGCACGACACTCTGCTATTTGTCGGATTCGGCGTCTATCGGAACGTCTTGTTGGACGCGTTTTCCTGCAAGAAGCTGCGGCTTTTGTAAAACAGCTTCAAGCTCTTCCTTGGTGCAGAACGGCCATACGTTGAAATCCCCGGCCTCCAAAAACTGCTCCCACTTCCTCTTTTTCATTCTCCCCCACCAGCCGAGCGTCAGCAGGCTCATGGGCCAATTCCCGAATTGCATGAAGGAATACTCAGGCCATAGATACTCCCTGTCGGAGTGCAAGAACGCAATCCAGCGAGCGACCATCCTTCTCCCTTCAGAACCGCGTGTGAGATTGCCTTCTACATAATGGGTGCGCAGGTCGTCATACAGTTGCCAAGCCATCTCTTTAACAGCAACGGCTCCGCGATCACGCCAGTCGACTTCAATATTATCCAGTTCATCGTTCGTGATGCGCCCGGATAAATATTGCCTTAGTGCCTCTGCAAGTCGATTTCTGGATTCGCGGTGAATCAACGCATTCTCCCGTCTAGGCTGACTTTGCTCTAGTCCCTGAATTTATATCGGTAATGCAGGTATATGCCAAGTATGACCAATGAGAGCCATGCCAGGACGAACACAATGGCATCCGCTATGGTGTGAATCATGTCCCCAAACAGGATGCGGTGAAACAGGAGGAGGCCAAGGAATATGGAAACAACGCCCTTATGCAGAATATGGTCGCCATAGGTCGTCTTGCAATTTGCGCATTGATAAGCCCTGTTGGAGATCAGGCATTTCAGGTATACCCAGAATGACACTCGGGAATTGCATATGACGCACTTGGCCAAGGTGGATGTCCGTTGTCGCTGCGAGTAAAGAGTAAGCAAATCGGTCTAGAATTTTTTCGGTGGAATCATGGGGGTGGTCTATTTTTCAAGTGGAACAGCCAATGGGGCTAGTTGGTACAGGCAAGCTTGTTGATTGAATTGGCGGTCTTCCGGCGCAATTCGCTTTACGCATCGTATTGCGTGCTGTGTTCGCTTCAGGCGCTGGCTTGTCAGATTCATTTCGCACTCTACGGCTCTCGCAGACTGCCAAGTGCTCATGCCTCCAGAAAGTGCGCCAATAAGCTCGCATTCACTGTTCTTGAATTCATGCCATGACTTGTGCTGAGCTTGAACAGCTTCAGCCAGACGCCTGTCATTGAGGTACTCGGTGCCATTGTTGACGTGCTTGGTGGAAATAAGCGCGACGAGTTCCTCATGTCGTTGTTGGGCGTGTGCACTCACTGCATGTCATAGTAATTCAATGAGTTTTTCAGCTCCATTAGCCTTACCCGTGTTAGCTCAGATCGGCATCTAAGAAACGAAATTGAGCTAATTCCGCCATTAATTATTTGGCTTAATTCGCAGTTTTTATCCCGATATTTTATCCAAGCACGCTGAGTATTTATCAGCTGATCTACGATTTCTGGGCTATTCCATTTTTTCAGATCATTCCTTAGGTTTTGGTAGACATCATTTAGTTCTTTATCTGTTTCAAGATAAACCTCATTAATAATGCATGCTTCAAGCCCTGTGCTGCCTGGCTTACCTTTACAGTCACTTGGCGCTGAAGCGGCAGTACCCCAATAGACTGAAAACAAGGCAACAACACCTTGAAGTAAACGACCCGTGAAAACATGCATTGCTTTTCTCCTAACGGGAAGCTAACGGGCTTGCGCGGCTTTTCGCGCAGGTCCGGTTGAGCGTAGTGTTATGCGATTGGCGACGATAAATGAGACATAGAGCGCCAGAAAATACCAACTGTAGACCCAAAAGTCGGTCCAGACTGACAGGCCAAAGCTCTTCTGCATGGCGACCACCCGCTCGGAGTTGGAAGCCGATGCGGCCGATAGAGCGAGGTAGCCAAGAGTGATATTTCCAAGCGGCACCCAAAGTACCGAATAGCAAAAAGCCCGCTTGAACCTGAGTTTTCTAACCAGGACGCCAGCGATGGCTCCGGCTATGACGCTACAAGTAAAAGCGCGAATAGCAATAGCAATAAGAACACCGCCTTCACCGCCGCGTGTGGCTAGAGCAAATTTTCCTAGCGACGATTCAAGGATGAACATAAATATGTCGCTGGTAGGCAGGACGCCGGGGAGCGCAAAGCCGATTTTGACCGCAACCGCGAATGCTGCGCCTAGCAGAGCTGCGAAGAGGAAAGAGATAAGGCTTCTAAATCGCATAAAGCCTGTCTTCAGCCGCGCCCCGCTGCGGCTGCACGACAAAGGGGCGAAGCGTCCGGGGGGGGCGAATGAAAAATGTGGTTAGCCATCATGGCCTCCAATAGAATGCTTCCCCACTATTTGACGCTGCGAAGTAAGACTGACCGCCTTCACACTTCCAAAAGCCGTGCCGATGGGTAGCCCACGGAGTCGCTGGAACGTCGTTTGGCCACCACGAAACGGAAAATGGTGCTTCTTGCGGCTCGCGAGGCCCAATTTTCTCGCACCCTGTCAGCGCAAAGCTCTCCGTTCCGCTAAAACGAAACGCCAGCATGATTTGATTCGTGTCGATGTTGTGTTTCTCATGAATTTCCACCGCACTTCTTGGGAGCACCCAATCAGGAATCCAGCCTTTCTCAATGGCCCCCGCCTCGACGGCGGATTGATAGTCGGGGAAATACACTTCCGGCACCTCTCTACACGCCGAAACGGAAAAAATCACAAAGAGCGGCAAGACGAGTCTATGAATTCTCATAATGGCTATCGGCGTTCATGAGCTTGTTAGATATCCTCACCTCACCAAGGCCGAATACTCCGGCAGGTTACTTCCCGGACTCCAATTGCTGATGTAGGCCTCCTTTAGTACATCCGCCGCCTTTTCGTAGGAAAAGACAAGAGATTGTATTTCCTCTGCATCCCGTAGTGTCTCGGATGTTAATAGCTCTTCGTACTTCTTTATCTGCTCATTGACAGCCTGGATAGACATCATCAGGGTTATGTTATCAACCTCTGCCATTCGACACCTTCCTTCTTTGCTTCTGCGCATTTTCGGCAAGCGTGTCCAACAATTTGATGAACCGATGTTTCGGCATCGTATAATTAGGGCTGATCGAGTAATGCGTCGCCTTGTACTTTGGGTTATACGAGTCTTTAGTGATTATTAGCCCTTCCGGAATTGGAGTCCCTGCTGGTATTTCGAAATACGTCCAGTTCTTTTCACCAAATGCCCCCCATTGATCAAATAGCGAGGTTCCTTGTCCAAGTCTTGAAATAACGTGTTCAACGCCACCAATCGGCTTCACCTCAACGTCCGGCGCGCGTAGGACACCGGCGCGAACTTCTCTCGGCTCAAAATCCGGGTATAGCGGGTTTGCAGATTTCACCTTTTTGTGAAGGGAACGCCAAAGATATAGCTTCAGTGCACCGACGTATATCCGGTCCAACTCGCCGCGTGAAATCAAAAGGTTTTCGATCGTGTCCATCTGTACCCTCATTATTTAACAGTTCTAACGCTGTGTTAAAGGGCGCGTAGCCGCAACGCGGCGGAGCGTCCCGGCGAGCGAGAACGCGCGACTTGAACACGTTGTTAGATGTATTAAAAATGCCCACCTTTGTATAACAGGAAAATAACGAAAATTGCCATAACCAGGTAAGGCGTCCCGAAAATGACTTTTACACCTTTCCGAATAAGAACCTTTGGCCACACATAGTAATAAATGAAAGGAACCCAAAGAATCCCGCTGTACAAGGCCATATAGGCTATTACATGACCACCTTCGTAATAGTTCTGCCCCTCTTTCATTAGGTACACATACAGACCAGAAAAAGAGAAATAGCAGGCAATGGCCATTAACAATGAGCATGCAATTAGCGGCACTTCCCTTGTGTCAAATTTATTCATTGCATTTAACGACGATTAGACGACCATATGACTGATATCACGGCCGATGAATTGTTCCATTTCACAATTTTTCTTTCTCTTTCGGGCGGTTGCATCCTGCATTGGCGGGAGCCCTGGGGCGAATATACCGCAAAATGACGGTATATCAACCATATCGGTCGATCGACTGATATCACTTGATACAGGTGGGGTGAGGAGTGGATTCAGCCTTCGTAATCAAGGGCATGGGGACTCCGAATAGTTGCCGTACTGGCTTGGTCAATATGGCCGCCTGGTTTTGGGATTTATCCAACGCGATGCCGTCAGGCGAGCTGCCTTTGACTTTCATCCCCTTTGTCTCGCCGAGTAGCGCAGCTCAAAACGGTTAAGGCCCGCAGGGGGCGCGCCATGGATGGCGCGTCTTTCGCCGTCAGTACAGGGACGTGCTGTCGGCGAAACCCCGTTTTGAGCGAGCAACGCAGGGCACCCGAAGGGCGAGACATCGGGGCGGCCTTTGACGTACAGGGACGTACTAATGTCGCGGGCGCATGGATGCGCAGGAGCGACGCTTTCGTTAGTTTCTTTTGGCCGCGCAAAAGAAAGTAACACGTCGTACGGGGGCGGAACCCCGACCCAATAACACCGCGCGATAGCGCGCACAACCGGAGCAGGGGGACGGAATCCCCCGCAAAAAAGCGCGCGCAGCGCACCCCCTCAAATATGATTCCGCAACATCAACTCCCTCGGATGCGGCGCCAGATAAACCTGCTGCGCCACATATTCATTGGGATGCCGCCGGAAGTGATGGTTGAGCAGGGTGACGGGAACGATGAGCGGCACTTCGCCCAGACGGTAGGCGTCGATGATCTCCAGCAGCTCGGCCTTGTCGGCGCCGTCGATCTGTTTCTTCAAGTAGCCCATGAGGTGTTGCAGCACGTTGGCGTGGCGCTTGCGCGTGGCGGGGTGGGCCAGTGCCGCCATGAAGCCGCGGATGTATTCCTGCGCCAGGGGAGCGATGGGTTCGCTGCCGGCGCGGGCGGCGAGGCGGCCGAGGGCGCGGTAGTATTCGGCGCCGTGGCTCATGAGGATCAGCTTGTGGCGGGAGTGGAACTCCAGCAGCCGTGCCGGGGTGATGCCGGCGGCCTCCAGTTGCAGCCAGCGCTGCCAGGCGAAGACCCGCTCGATGAAGTTTTCGCGCAGCACCGGGTCGCCCAGGCGACCTTCCTCTTCCACCGGCAGGAGCGGCCGGGCTGCCATCAGCTCGCGGGCGTAGAGGCCGCGGCCCGGCTTCGGCGTGCCTTTGTCCTGGTAGACCTTGACCCGCTCCATGCCGCAGCTGGGGGATTTGCTCTTGAGGATGTAGCCGGCCAGGGGCGGCAGTTCCCGGGCCATGCGCCGGCCGTAGTCCTCCAGGGCGACGGTGACGTCCCGCGCGGGATCGAGCACGCCCACGGCGCGGGGCCGGGCCGGATCGCCCACCAGGCGTAGGGTGGGGCGGGGCACGCCCAGGCCGATGGCCACTTCGGGGCAGACGGGGACGAATTCGAAATACTCCCCGAGGGTGTCGCGGATGTAGGTGTCCAGCTTGTGGTTGGCGTCGAACCGCACCTTCTCGCCCAGCAGGCAGGCACTGATGCCGATGAGCGGAACGGGATCGCCGGGTTTTTTGATATTTGTCATTGGCGGACACATATATAGGCGCTAACGTACCCGCATCGTATTCAGGAGCACAGTCGCATGTCCATTACCACCGAAAGCCGCGATGCCGGCACTCTCTTTTCCGACCTGGTCGAGACGCTGGCCGACGGCCGCAGCCGCCTGCCGGAGGCGGTCCATCCCATGGCCGATCTGCTGGAGCTCTCCGCCGAGCAGGTGCTGGCCCGTTTCAAGGAAAGCCAGCAGCAGGACTTCAGCGCCGTGATCAAGGAGCTGGAAGACCCGGCCAATCCGCTGTACCGCATGCTGCACGAGCTGCGCGACATCGCCGCCCGGCAGCCGGGCAATCCCTTTCCCGGCAACCGCCTGTTCGCCTCCGGCGCCCTGCAGGACATGTTCCTCGACCTGCACAACCACGTGATGGATCACCCGGTGTGGCGCCATCCGTTCTTCGTGCGGGTGTTCGAGGGCCGCTTCACCCAGCAGCAGCTGGCCAGGTTCGCCCTGCAGTATTTCAACCAGATCAAGAATACCCGCCAGTGCGTGGCCCTGTCCCTGGGCCGCTTCTCCGGCGTGATGGCCTCGCCCTACGGCGTGCTCAACGAGCGCCTGTCGGAGCTGACCCAGATCGTGCTGGCACAGCTGGTGGCCGACGAATACGGCGTGGGCAGCCATACGGTGGAGGATTACCCGTCCATGGGCGGGCTGTTCCAGTCCACCACCCACATCGTCATGTACCGTCAGCTGTTCGACGGCCTGGGCATCCCTTTCGAGAAGCAGGACATCCCGATGCTGCCAGAGGTGGCCGACAACGTGCTGACCCAGCGCCTGGTGGCGGGCAGCGAGGCCTTTACGCCGCTGGAGTCCCTGGCCTCCGTGGGCCTGGGCATGGAGTGGGGGGTGCCGGAGTTCTTCAGCCTGCTGCTTGGCGGCATGATCCGTTTCGCCCGGGACCACCAGGTGCCGCTGACGCAGGGGCACCTGTTCGTGTTCATCGCCCACGTGCGCTACGACGTGCTGCACGCCATCGCCGTCATGCTGGTGACCAGCTTCTACGTGCGCGAGGCCCGCGACATCGAGGCCGTCAAGAACGCCACCAACACCCTGATGGCCGGGCGCTACGGCATGATGACCGGGCTGTACCACCACGTGTTCGGCGAGTCCTGCCCGACGCTGGCGGAAATCGACCTGGACCCGCGCTACCACTTGCGCGATCGCCGCATCGAGGACGAGCTGCGCCGCGCCCGCGCCCGGGTGGCGAACGGCACGGTGGAGCAGACCGCCGCCTACCGCAGCCGGCAGGAGACCCCCTACGTTTTCGCCGCCGGGGTTTGATCAGGCGGGGGGCGGGCCGCGACCGTTCAGGTGCCGCAGGGATCTCGTTAGCCGGGGTTCCGTAGGCCGGACACAGCATAGCGGCGTCCGGCGGCTCTGCCCGATACCGCTGCGCTATATCGGGCCTACGGGCTCGGGTGCCGCAGGGATCCCGTTAACCGGGGATTCCGTAGGCCGGACATAGCATGGCGGTGTCCGGCGGCTCTGCCCGATACCGCTGCGCTATATCGGGCCTACGGGCGGTTCCGGCATATCGCCCCCCGGTGCCCCGGTTTCTGCCGAAGGCATCGCGGTTTTTACCCCTGTTCTGGTCTATAAATCATGTGCGGTGCCGTCACGGCACCGCGCTGCCTTCATACAACAAGCAACAGGGAGATTGAGCATGAGGATGATTTCTTGGGTTTTGTCGCTGGGCTTGCTGGTCGCTGCGGCGCCGGTCCTGGCCGAAGGGGAGGCCGCTGCCGTGGGCGAGGCCGGTACCGCCGTCGCTGCCGTCCCGCAATGGGAAGTGGCCCGTGCCATCGTGACCAGCGGCATCAGCGAACGTGAGCCGGTGGATGACGTGAACCAGCTGGCCGCAGACGCTGGGCAGGCCTATTTCTTCACGGAACTGCGCGGCATGCAGGGCCAGCGCGTGGTGCACCGCTGGGAACACAAGGGCCAGGTGATGGCCGAGGTGGGATTCGATGTCAACGGGCCGCGCTGGCGCGTCTGGTCGAGCAAGAACCTGATGCCCGAGTGGACCGGCGTGTGGACCCTGAGCGTGGTGGACGGCGCGGGTGAAGTGATGGTCAGCCGCGACTTCATCTACGGTCAGTAGGCCGGACTAAGCGCAGCGGTGTCCGGCAACTCTTAGTGCGTAGTCGGCAAATCCGGCTCCGGAGCGTCCTGCTCCGGAGCCTCTTCAATACCTTCGCAGTATTCGCTTGAACCCAGCCAGTCTTCCAGTGCCGTTGCCGACAAGGGCCGGCTGATGTAGTAGCCCTGCGCCGCGTCGCAGTCGAGGATGCGCAGCAGTGCCAGTGCCTCGTCGCTCTCCACCCCTTCCGCCACCACTTCCAGTCCCAGATTGTGCGCCAGATCGATGGTCGAGCGGACGATCATCGCGTCGTTGTCGTCCTCGTTCATCTGCATCACGAAGGACTTGTCGATCTTCAATTTATCCACCGGCAGCTGCTTGAGGTAGGACAGCGAGGAGAAGCCGGTGCCGAAGTCGTCGATGGCGATCTGTACGCCGATGTCGTTGAGTTTTTCCAGCGTGGCCAGGGCGCGGGCGGGGTTGGCCATCATGGAGCTTTCGGTGATTTCCAGCACCAGGCGCCAGGGCTGCACACCCCACTTCTTCAGCAGACGCGCCACTTCCAGCGACAGGTCCGCGTCCTGCAGGTTGTAGGCGGACAGGTTAACCGCAATGGAACCGAGCGGCAGGCCGTGGTGGCGCCAGGCGGCGACATGGGCCAGGGACTGATCCAGCACCCAGTAGGTGAGGTGGCGGATCAGGCCGGTCTGCTCGGCCACCGGAATGAAGTCGTCGGGGGAGATGTAGCCCAGCTGCGGGTGCTGCCAGCGCAGCAGGGCCTCGACGCCGCTGAAGCGGCCAGTGTGCAGGTCGATCTGCGGCTGGAAGTGCAGGAACAGGTGGTCGTTGCCGATGGCGCTGCGCAGATCGCTGGCCTGGGCCAGGCGTTGCAGGGTGTAGTGGTCCTGGGCCGGGTCGTACAGGGCGATGCCGTTCTTTTCCCGCTTGGCCACGTACATTGCCACGTCGGCGCGCCGTGACAGCTCTAGCGGGGTGTGGGCATGTTGCGGATAGAGCGCCATGCCGATGCTGCCCGATACGTACAGGCTCTGGCCGGCCACCTCGAAGGGGCTGTCCAGCAGGTGCAGGATGCGGCCGGCCATGTGCTTCGCCTCCGCCTGATCCACGTGTTCCAGCAGGACGGCGAATTCGTCGCCGCCGAGACGGGCCACGGTGTCGCTGTCGCGTACTTCGCGCTGCAGGCGGTCTGCCAGTTGCTGCAACAGGCCGTCGCCGATGGGGTGGCCCAGGGTGTCGTTGATCTCCTTGAAGCCGTCCAGGTCCATGATCAGCAGGGCCAGCCCGCCGTGGCCGAGGCGGCGCAGGTGGTGGATGGCCTGCTGCACCCGATCCTGCAACAGGATGCGGTTGGGCAGGCCGGTGAGGGCGTCGTGCATGGCCTGGTGTTCCAGGGCCTGCTGCCGATCCGCCACCTGGCGCCGCATTTCCGTAAAGGCCTCCACCAGGTGCTGGGTTTCCGCCGTGGCCGGCAGCGGCAGCACCAGGTCGCGCTTGCCGTGGGCCTCGTCGCGCAGGGCTCGGGCCACCAGGGAGATGGGACCGAGCACGTAGCGCTGAAACAGGAAGAAGCCGAGCAGCATCAGGGCCAGGGCGCCTAGGGCCAGCAGCCAGATGCTGCCGATGACGCTGTTCGAGGCGCGCAGCAGATAGGAGACCTCGGCAGTCGCGGAAGACTCCAGGGTCTGATCCAGCTGACGCAGTTGCTGCCACAGCACGCCGAAGGCATCGCCGGGCGGATTCTGGCCGCCCTGGACTCGCGCCTCCATCAGGCGATCGAGACGGCTGTGCAGGCCTTGCAGCTCCATCCCCAGGGGGGCGAGTTCAGTACTGTGGGGAGCACTGCGCAGCCAGGGCAGCGCAAACAGCTCCTGTTGCCGCAACTGCGCCCGGTCCACGCTCTGGAACACCTGCTGGCGTTGTTCCGGCGAAGGAGCCCAGTAATAGCCGGCAACGGCGCGCTCCACATCCAGCAGCGCCTCGCGCAGCAGCCGGCTGTGCTGGCTGGCCTGCTGGCGGGCTTCGATGCTGGCGGTGCGTTCGCTGCGGACGGTGGTGATGTAGTGCTGCAACAGGAAGGCGCAGCCGGTGAGCAGCGCGGTGAGCACGATCATGGCAGCCAGATAGCGACCGCGCAGACTGGCCAGTCCGGTGAGGCGTAGCGGAGTTTTGGTCTTTTCCGTGCGCTTCATCAATTTTCTAGGTTTCGGTCGTATCTTTATGATTTATGCGGCGTTGAAGCAAAATATCCGCGCTAGCATAGGCGTCCGGCAGGGCCCAAGTCAAAGGCATTGAGTATAGGTGGCGCGCAGTGCGGGAATCTTGGTGTTATCCGCGGCGGATGAATCGGACTACTATAGGGGTGTGCATGAAGCGGAGGTATGCGACATGGCTACGGCTATCAACCCCGAGATTGGCGCCTGGTACAAGAATATCGAGGGCGAATCCTTTGAGGTCATCGCCATCGATGACAGCGAAAGCATCGTCGAAATCCAGTATTTCGACGGCGCGGTGGAAGAGCTGGATCTTGATACCTGGTATGAAATGGAACTGATCCGGCGCGAGGCGCCGGAGGACTGGTCCGGCCCGTTCGACGATCTGGAACGGGACGACTTCGGCGACACCGAGCAGGTGCGCCACCCCGAAGACTGGTCCGGCCCGCTGGATACACTGGAGTGGGAGGAGTAGGCGGCCGCGAGGATACCGCTGCGCCCGACCCGCAGGGGCTGCGGCGCATGCTCATCGATATCGATCGCGAGCTGCGTTACACCCGTGACTACATTGGTCAGAGCGCTTTCAGTGAGCGCGTACTGACCGCCATTGCCGCCGTGCCGCGGCATCACTTCGTGCCCGAGGATATGCAGGAGGCGGCCTACGACAACGGCCCGCTGCCCATCGGCCACGGCCAGAC
>NPIF01000535.1_pt1 | contig 75287 bp, 74 predicted proteins | sample 8637461 | NCBI WGS metagenome assembly NPIF01 (sample SAMN07420641, study PRJNA396082) | bioreactor metagenome | isolation source: sample BR12 brine-fed electro-methanogenic bioreactor BR | place: Japan: Kochi | collected 2016-12-09 | reverse complement strand
TGTCACTTGTCACTTGTCACTTGATCAGACCTTGAATCTACCTACCAGGGAATCGAGCTGATCCGCCAGGCGGCGGATTTCGCCGCTGGCAGCGGCGGTCTGGTGGGAGCCTTCCGCCGACATCTCCGCGATGCGGCTGATGTTGCTGATGTTCTTGTTCAGCTCCTCGGCCACCGCGCTTTGTTCCTCCACCGCGCTGGCGATTTGCGTGTTCATGTCGGAGATCACACCCACGGCCGCGGCGATGGCGTCCAGCGATTCGCCGGCGCTGCGTGCCTGATTCACCGTCTCCTGGGCGCGGGCGCGGCCCTTCTCCATGGTGCGGGCGGCGGCAACGGCGGCCTCCTGCAACTGTCCGATCATCGACTCGATCTCCTGGGTCGATTTCTGCGTCCGCTGCGCCAGTACGCGCACCTCGTCGGCCACCACGGCAAAGCCGCGGCCCTGTTCGCCGGCACGGGCGGCCTCAATGGCGGCATTGAGCGCCAGCAGGTTGGTCTGCTCCGCCACACCGCGGATCACATCCAGCACGGCGCCGATGTTGCGGCTGTCGGTTTCGAGCTGCTGCATGGCGCTTGCCGCCTGCTCCACATCGCCGGCCAGGGCCGTGATGTCGCGTATGGTCTGCCCCACTTCCTGCTGGCCATGCACCGCCTGCTTGTCGGCAGTGGCCGCGGAGTCGGCGGCGGCGGCGGCGCTGCGTGCCACCTCCTGCACCGTTGCGGCCATTTCGTTGATGGCGGTGGCCACCTGGTCGGTTTCCGATTGCTGCTCATTGATGCCGCGCTCGGTCTCGGTGGTGATGGCATTCATCCGATCGGTGGAGCTGTGCAACTGCCCGGTGGCGCTGGCCACTTGCTGTACCAGTTGCTGGATCTTGGCGGTGAAGCGGTTGAAGGCATCGGCCAGGCGGGCCAGTTCGTCCTTGCCGCTGGCATCCAGGCGCTGGGTCAGGTCACCTTCACCTTCGGCGATGTCCTGCAGTGTGGAGACGGTGATGCACAGCGGATGGGTAATGGTGCGCGCCACCAGCCAGGACAGCAGCACCCCCAGCACCAGGGCAACGGCGCCGATGAGTATGGTGGTGTTGCGGGCGTCATTGAGCGCGGCGACGAACATGCTGCGATCGATGGCCAGTTCCACCACGCCGATGGACTTGCCGGAGTAGTCCAGTATGGTGTTGGCGTAGATCGCCACCGGGGTCTCTCCCAACTCCATGCGGCCCACCTGCGGTTTGCCGTCCGCCGCTTCGCGCAGTTGCGCGTCGCCGAACAGCACTGCCTCACCCAGGGTGCTGGCAAAGGTCTTGAAAGAACCGTCGGGCTGGCGCAGGCGGAAGATGATGTCTACGTCGTAGGCGGCCTTGAACTGATCGAAGAAAGGCTGGCCGAAGGACATGCCGGTTTCCACCGAACCGATGTGTTTGCCGTCGTGGAACACCGGCACTACGCCGCGGATGCCGAGGCCGGCCACGCCGCTCTCGAGGCCCACCACAGGCTTGCGCTCGGCATTGGTCTGCACCACGGTGTGACGGAAGGAGGAAAGATCATCGCCGAATTTTTCCGGCTTGTGGACACGGAAGAAGGTGGTGGCCGGCGGCAGGTGATACTGCATCTGCACCACGGCGTAATTCTTTTTCAGTTCCTCGAAGGCGGGCAGCAGCATTTCGCCGAGGCGATCGCGACGGCCGGAGGCCATGGCCTGCTGGAAGTCGGGCACCCTCGCCAGCAGCACGGCCAGGGTCTCCGCCATGCGCCCTTCGGCCGCGAGCTGATTCATCATGGTCTGGTAGTGGCGGTTGAGCGAGCGCTGTTCGTTGTTGCCGATGATGCCGTTGATCTTGGCGAGGACCACCGGGATGATGACGGCCAGGGCCAGCACCAGCACCAGGGTGGAGCCGAGCTGAATGCGCGTGCCGATGCGGATATTGTTCAGCATTGTAGTTTTTCTCCTCGAATTATTTGCTGAGAGCCGCCCCTCACCTGCCTCGGGGGCGTCCCTGACAGTGTAAGTCAATTGCCCGAAAATGTGAGGGAAATCACCGCATAAAATTGCGGCTAAAGGCTTACGAAGGAAGGCGGGGCTGACGGGGATTGCGGCCGTGGGCCGGAAGGAGGAGGGGAGAAGCGGAAGGGGCTGCGGGGCGGGCAGGTGCCCGCCCCGCGGGCGGGATGGTTTACTGGGCCTTGACGTCGATCTTGGCGCCGCTGCGCAGCTTGTCCAGATAGGCGGCAATGTGGCGCTGCTGCAGGAAGTTTTGCAGCTGCGGCTTGATGGCCTCATAGTCCGGCGCCTTGCCCTGGCGGGTGTCGTCGAGGGCGATGACGTGCCAGCCGAACTGGGTCTGTACCGGGGCCTTGCTGTAGCTGCCCTTCTTCATGCTGCCGACGGCGGCTGCGAACGGCTCGACCATCTGTCCGGCGGGGAACCAGCCCAGATCGCCGCCGTCCTTGGCCGAGGAGTCCAGGGACTTTTCGTTGGCCAGGGTGGAGAAGTCGGCGCCGCGCTCCAGCGCGGTGACGATGGCCTTGCCTTCTTCCTCGGTCTTCACCAGGATGTGGCGCGCCTTGAACTCGGGCTGCTGCATCTTGGGCAGCTGCGCCTGATATTCCTTCTTCATTTCATCTTCGGTGATCGGGTTGGCCTGCATCGCCTCGCGCACGGCAGCGTTGAGCAGAATCTTGACCCGCACCTGCTCCAACTCGGCGACCACGTCGGCGCGCTTGTCCAGCTTCTTCTTGAGGGCGTCCTGATAGACCAGTTCGCGCGACACCAGCTCGTTGATGATCAGGTCGTGGCGCTTGGCCTGCTCCGGCGACAGGTTGAAGTCACGGATATAGCCGTCGACATCCTTCTGCTGGATATTCTTGCCGTTGACCGTGGCCACCACGTCGGTGGGGGCGGCATAGATGGGGGCCGCCAGGGCAAGACAAAGAGCAGAGGCAGTCAGAATCTTCCATTGCAGTTTCATCAGGGTTTCCTTTGGGTCAGTTTTCTTCGGGGGTGCGCGCCTGAATGCTCAGGGCATGCACTTCGTTTTGCTGCATCAGTTCGGAAAGAGCGGCGTACACCATGCGGTGGCGTTGCAGCGTGCCCTGGCCGCGAAAGGCGTCGGACACGATGCTGACGGTGAAATGACCGCCGCCGCCGGCGCTGGCATGGCCGGCGTGACGGTGGCTGTCGTCGATGATTTCCAGGCTTTGCGGGGCCAGGGTAGTGGTGAGGCGTTCGCGGATGGCTTCCACGCGATTCATGGCAATACCTTTTTAAAGGGTTTGACGGTGACCTGGGCATAGACGCCGGCGGCGGCGTAGGGGTCGTCGGCCGCCCAGGCCTGTGCCGCTTCCAGCGATGCAAACTCCGCCACCACCAGGCTGCCGCTGAAACCCGCCGGCCCCGGATCCTCGCTGTCGATGGCGGGATGGGGACCGGCCAGCAGCAGGCGGCCTTCGGCCTTGAGCTGTTCCAGCCGTTGCAGGTGGGCGGGACGTACCTTGAGGCGGTGCGGCAGGCTGCCTTCGGCATCCTGGCTGATGATGGCGTAGAACATTAGTCGCTTTCCTGCCCTTCGGGTTCCGTCTTCATGTGACGCGCCAGATAAAAGGCCTGGGCCACCATGAAGGCCAGGGTCAGCCCCATCATGCCGAACAGCTTGAAGTTGACCCAGGTGTCGGTGTCGAAGTGGTACACCACGTAGAGGTTGGCGGCGCCGAGCAGGATGAAGAAGGTGGCCCAGCCCAGGTTGAGCCGGCGCCAGATGACGGCAGGCAACTGGATGGCCGCGCCCATCATGCGTTCCACCAGGGTCTTGCCGCCGATGAAGCGGCTGCCGATGAAGGCCGCGCCGAACAGCCAGTTGACCACCGTGGGCTTCCACTTGATGAAATCCTCGTTGTGCAGCCACAGGGTGGCGCCGCCGAGCACAGCGATGAGGACCAGGGTGACCAGGTGCATGGTCTCCACCCGGCGATGGCGCCACCAGAACCAGCCGACCTGGACGAAGGCGGCGGCGATGGCCACGGCCGTTGCCACATAGATGTCGTGCAGCTTGTAGGCGACGAAGAACAGCAGGATGGGGAACAGATCAAACAGCAGTTTCATGGGATTTAAGGGCTGGACACCGGGTATCTGACTATTGCGCACCACTTTAGCATATCGTTTGCCCAGGAAGCATGAGCCACACCGCGTGGGGTGCTTGGGTTAGAATAAGCATCCTATGTCCTGCTACGACCTCCACAGCCACAGTTGGGTTTCCGACGGCACGCTCAGCCCCTCGGCGCTGGTGCAGCGCGCCGCTGCCGCCGGGGTCGACGTGCTGGCCCTGACCGACCACGACGACACCGCCGGCTGTGCCGAGGCGCGCCAGGCGGCGGACGCGGCCGGCATGACCTTGCTGCCCGGGGTGGAGGTGTCGGTCACCTGGCAGGGCATGACCGTACATATCGTCGGCTTGAATATCGATCCGGAGGCGCCTGAGCTGCTGGCCGGGCTGGCGCGCCTGAGGGAGTTCCGCGACTGGCGCGCCCGGGAAATCGGCCTGCGCCTGGCGGAGCGCGGCCTGGACGGCGCCTACGAGGGCGCCGCCGCCCTGAGCCGCGGCCGCATCATCAGCCGTACCCATTTCGCCCACCACCTGGTCAGCCGGGGTTGCGGCAAGGACGTGCGCGAGGTGTTCAAGCACTATCTGCGCCGCAACAAGCCGGGCCACGTGGCCGGCCAGTGGGCGGGCTTGGAGGAGGCGGTCGGCTGGATCCGTGCCGCAGGCGGCGTGGCGGTGGTGGCCCATCCGGCGCGCTATGAGCTGACCGCCACCAAGCTGCGCCGCCTGCTGGGCGAGTTCATCGAATGCGGCGGCGAGGCCATGGAGGTGGTGTCGGGCAGCCACACCCCCGCCGACGTGCAGACCATGGCGCGCCATGCCTGCAAGCTGGGGTTGTTGGCCTCGGCCGGTTCAGATTTCCATGGCCCCGAGAATCCCTGGGTCGAACTGGGCCGCCTGCCGGCGCTGCCCGACGGCCTCACCCCTGTCTGGCAGCGCTGGGAACTCGCCCTCGGCGCCGCCTGAACAGTCCGTTTTTTTCTCCTGCGCAGCCCAATCCATGAGCCAATTCTTCCAGATACATGCCGAAACGCCCCAGCCGCGCCTGATCCGCCAGGCGGTGGACCTGCTGCGCGGCGGCGCGGTCATCGTCTATCCCACCGATTCCGGTTATGCCCTCGGCTGCCTCATCGGCGACAAGGATGCGCTGGAGCGCATCCGCCAGATCCGGCGCTTGGACGAGCGGCACAATTTCACCCTGGTGTGCCGCGATCTGTCGGAGATTGCCACCTACGCCAAGGTGGACAACAGTACCTACCGCCTGCTCAAGCTGCTGACGCCGGGGGCCTACACTTTTATCCTCGACGCCACCCGCGAGGTGCCGCGCCGCCTGCAACACCCCAAGCGCAAGACCATCGGCATCCGGGTGCCGGACAACGCCATCGCCCAGGCCCTGCTGGCGGAGCTGGGCGAGCCGCTGATGAGCACCACTCTGATCCTGCCCGGCGACGACCTGCCCCAGAACGACCCCTACGAGTTCCGCAACGCCCTGGAGCGCCAGGTGGACCTGATCATCGACGGCGGCTACGGCGACCTGGAGCCGACCACGGTCATCGACCTGGTGGACGGCGTGCCGACGGTGGTGCGCCAGGGCAAGGGCGACGCCAGCCGGATCGAGGCATAGCTAAGGTATACTGCGGCGATGGAAGAACTGAACCTGTTGCAACGGCTGGTGGTGTGGGCGCTGCCGGTGCTGTTTGCCATTACCGTGCACGAAACCGCTCACGGCTGGATGGCCCTGCGCCTGGGCGATCCCACGGCCATGATGCTGGGCCGCCTCAGCCTCAACCCCATCAAGCACATCGACCCCCTGGGCACCGTCCTGGTGCCGGGGCTGCTGCTGATGTTCGGCGGTTTTCTGTTCGGCTGGGCCAAGCCGGTGCCCATCACCTGGGAGAACCTGCGCCATCCCAAGCGCGACATGGCGCTGGTGGCCGCCGCCGGACCGCTGTCCAACCTGCTGATGGCGCTGCTCTGGGCGCTGGTGATCCGCCTCGGGCTGACCCTGGGGGCGGAGAACGGCGCCGGGCTGTACCTGGTGTATACGGGCGTGGCGGGCATCTTCATCAACGTCATCCTGATGGTGCTCAACCTGCTGCCTCTGCCGCCGCTGGACGGCGGCCGCGTCGCGGTCGGCCTGCTGCCGGGACCGATATCGTGGCGCTTTTCCCGCATCGAGCCCTACGGTTTTCCCATCCTGCTGGCCCTGTTGTTCACCGGCCTGCTGGGCAAGATACTGTGGCCGGCGATCAGCGTGATGCTGGTGCTGCTGGCCGGCGTTTCCGGGCTGTCCGGCGATCTGTACATCGGCCTGCTTTCTGTTTTGATGAATCTCTAGGAGTCCCGCTTGAATTCCGTCGTCTCGTCCCATCAGCGTGTCCTGTCGGGCATGCGCCCCACCGGCCGGCTCCATCTGGGCCATTACCACGGGGTGCTGAAGAACTGGATCAAGTTGCAGCATGAATATGACTGCTTCTTCTTCGTCGCCGACTGGCATGCGCTGACCACGTCCTATGAAGACACCCAGGGCATCAATGCCAGTGTGTGGGAGATGGCCGTGGACTGGCTGGCCGCCGGCGTCAATCCCAGCTCGGCCAAGATATTCATCCAGTCGCGCGTGCCCGAGCACGCCGAGCTGCACCTGCTGCTGTCCATGATCACCCCCCTGGGCTGGCTGGAGCGCGTGCCGACGTACAAGGATCAGCAGGAGAAGCTCAAGGAAAAGGATCTCGCCACCTACGGCTTCCTCGGCTACCCGCTGTTGCAGAGCGCCGACATCCTCATCTATCGCGCCGGCCTGGTGCCGGTGGGCGAGGATCAGGTAGCCCACGTGGAGATCACCCGCGAGGTGGCGCGCCGCTTCAACCATATCTACGGCCGCGAGCCGGATTTCGAGGAGCGGGCCGAGGCGGCGGCAAAGAAGATGGGCAAGAAAAACGCCAAGCTCTATCACGACCTGCGCAAGCGCTACACCGAGCAGGGCGACCACGAGGCCCTGGCCACCGGCCGCGCCCTGCTGGAGTCGCAGCAGAACATCACCCTGGCCGATCGCGAGCGTCTGTTCGGCTATCTGGACGGCGCCGGCCGCACCATCCTGCCGGAACCGCAGGCGCTGCTGACGCCGGCGTCGAAGATGCCGGGGCTGGACGGGCAGAAGATGTCCAAGTCCTACAACAACACCATTTCCCTGCGCGACGATCCCAAGCAGGTGGACCAGAAGCTGCGCACCATGCCGACCGACCCGGCGCGGGTGCGGCGCACCGACCCGGGCGACCCGGCCAAGTGCCCGGTGTGGCAGCTGCACCAGGTGTATTCCGACGACGACGTGAAGGCCTGGGCGATGGAAGGCTGCACCACGGCCGGCATCGGCTGCCTGGACTGCAAGCAGCCGGTGGTCGACGCCGTGCTCAACGAACTGCGGCCGATCCAGGAGCGCATCGTCGAATTCGGCGACGATCCGGGCCGTGTGCGTACCATCCTGGCCGAGGGCAGCGAGGCGGCGCGCAGCGTGGCGCGCGCCACCCTGGACGAAGTGCGCCAGGCCATGGGGCTGAGCTACCGCTAGGCGGGGTCGCAGGAGCAGAATCAACAAGGCCTGGAAACAGGAAGGAACCCACGTGAACGAAGTACCGGTGCAGGAAACGGCAAAGCCGGAAAGCCCGTTGCAGCAGGAGATGCCCTTTGCCATCGTCCTGGGTGCGCCGCTGACCGAATTGCCCAAGGATCTCTATATTCCGCCGCAGGCGCTGGAGGTGTTTCTCGAGGCCTTCGAGGGACCGCTGGATCTGCTGTTGTATCTGATCCGGCGCCAGAACCTGGATGTGCTCGACATCCCCATTGCGGAGATCACCCATCAGTACATGGAGTACGTGGAACTGATGAAGGTGGTCAACCTGGAGTTGGCGGCGGAATACCTGGTGATGGCCGCCATGCTGGCGGAGATCAAGTCGCGCATGCTGCTGCCGCGCCCGGCCGGCGCCGACGAGGACGAGGAAGATCCCCGCGCCGAACTGGTGCGCCGCCTGCAGGAGTACGAACGCTACAAGAAGGCGGCCGAGGACGTCGACCTGCTGCCGCGCGTCGATCGCGACACCTTCCCGGTATCGGTGGAAGTGCCGCACCGCGAAGTGGTGCGCGCCCACCCCGAGGTGGACCTGAAGGAACTGCTGCTGGCCATCGCCGACGTGATCAAGCGTGCCGAAATGTTCGCCCACCACCACATCCGGCGCGAGCCGCTGTCGGTGCGCGAGCGCATGTCGCAGGTGCTGGAGGCACTGACGTCCGATCACTTTACCGAGTTCACCACCCTGTTCCGCCTGGACGAGGGGCGGCGCGGCGTGGTGGTGACCCTGCTGGCGATACTCGAACTGATCAAGCAGTCGCTGGTGGAGCTGATCCAGACCGAGCCCTTCGGCCCGATCCACGTCAAGGTCGTGGCGGCCGCCGAGCAGTAGGTCCGCGCAGCTTTGCATCCGCGCACTGAATTACTGAAACATCCGGGATAGAGGCGATGAACCAGGAACAACTGAGGAACATCATCGAGGCGGCGCTGTTCGCGGCCGCCGATCCGCTCAACGCGGATCGTTTGCAGGCGCTGTTCGACGAGGAGCAGCAGCCGTCGCGCGACACGCTGCACCAGGTCCTGCTGCAATTGCAGCAGGACTACGCCGGACGCGGTATCGAACTGAAGGAAGTGGCCAGCGGCTTCCGTTTCCAGGCACGGCAGGAGGTTTCGCCGTGGGTGTCGCGCATGTGGGAAGAGAAGCCGCAGCGCTACAGCCGCGCCACGCTGGAAACCCTGGCCCTCATTGCCTACCGCCAGCCCATCACACGCGCCGAGATCGAGGACATCCGCGGCGTCACCGTGAGCAGCAACATCGTCAAGACCTTGCAGGAGCGCGACTGGATCCGTGTCGTCGGCCATCGCGACGTGCCGGGCCGTCCGGCCATGTTCGCCACCACGCGCCACTTCCTCGACTACTTCAACCTGAAGAGCCTGGACGAGCTGCCGCCCCTGGCCGAGTTGATGGACATCGACAAAATCAACGAAGAGCTGGATCTGAGGGACCCATCGGCAGGACAGCCGATGGGCGACGCCGCAGGCGACCGCGAAGCGGTGGGGGACATGGATGTCTCCCATGACCCGTCGGCAGGACAGCCGATGGGCGAAGATGTCGGTGACGTTACCGCAATGGATGAGATGGATGCTGCCGCAGAATCCGCTGCGGATGAGATGGACGCCGAACCTGCCGCCGCTGCGGCCACCGCGGACGATACCGGCGCCGCCGGCTATGACCCCGCTTTTGAACCCACCGAGTCCTGAATCCTTCGATGACCGAAAAACTGCAGAAAGTCCTGGCGCGCGTGGGCCTCGGTTCGCGCCGCGAGCTGGAACAATGGATCAGCGAGGGCCGGATTTCGGTCAACGGCAAGGTGGCCACGCTGGGCGATCGCGTCGGCGAAAGCGATGTGGTGCGCGTCGACGGCCGTGTCATCGGCCAGGCCGCCATGCAAGGGCCGGAGCGGCGGGTGCTGGTCTATCACAAGCCGTTGGGCGAGGTGTGCACCCGTTCCGACCCGGAAAAGCGCCCGACCATCTTCGAGAAACTGCCGCCGCTGCGTAACGGCCGCTGGGTCGCCGTGGGGCGGCTCGACGTCAACACCACCGGCGTCATCCTGCTGACCACCGACGGCGAACTGGCCAACCGCCTGATGCATCCCTCCAACACCGTCGAGCGCGAATACGCGGTGCGCGTATTCGGCGAGGTGAAGCCGGACATCCTGAAGCGGTTGCGGGAAGGGGTGATGCTGGAAGACGGCATGGCCCGTTTCAACACCATCGTCGACGCCGGCGGCGAAGGTTCCAACCACTGGTTCCACGTCACCCTGCACGAGGGCCGCAACCGCGAGGTGCGCCGTCTGTGGGAGACGCAGGGCATTACCGTCAGCCGCCTGATACGCGTGCGCTACGGCCCGGTGCAGCTGGGGCGGCGTTTGCGTCCCGGGCGCTACGAGGAACTGGAAGGCGAGCCGTTCCAGGCCCTGCTGCAACTGGTGGGGCTGGCCCGCAAGGAGAGCAAGCCCAAGGAAGGCAAGGGCAGTGAAGACAAGACCAGGGCCCCCAGGGCCAAAGGTGGCGCGCCGGGTACCCGCCGCGCCAAGCCGCGTACAGACAGCAACGGCGAGCCGATGGAGCGTGGCGATCCCGCGCCCCGGCCCCGTTCCGCACCGCGCAGCCGCAGCGGCGGTGACGAAGCCGCGCCGCCGCCGCGCCGCGCCCCGGCCAAGCGCAAGCCCGGCACGGAGCGCAACCGGCGCGGATGACGCTGCGCCAGGTCTATGCCGCCCTGTACCGCGCCTATGGCCCGCAACACTGGTGGCCGGGCGATACGCCCTTTGAGGTGATGGTCGGGGCGGTGCTGACCCAGAACACCGCCTGGAGCAACGTCGAAAAGGCCATCGCCAACCTGAAGGCCCACGACGCGCTCGATCCCGCCGCCATCACCCACACGCCGGCGCATACCCTGGCGGCCTGGCTCAAACCCTCAGGCTATTTCAACATCAAGGCGCGGCGCCTGAAGAATTTCTGCGCCTGGTATCTGGCCGTCGGCGGCCTCGTCGCCTTGCAGCGCCTGGATACCGCCACCCTGCGGCGGGAACTGCTCCGCGTCAACGGCGTCGGCCCGGAAACAGCCGACGATATCCTGCTCTATGCCTTCCAGCGGCCGGTTTTCGTCATCGACGCCTACACGCGACGCCTGTTTTCCCGTCTGCAATTCATCGCCGGTGAGGAAAGCTACGAGGAATTGCGCCATTATTGCGAGGAAGGGCTGGGACGGGCGGCGGAGAAGGTCGCGCTGTTCAACGAATACCACGCCTTGATCGTGACGCACGCCAAGAATGTGTGCCGCACGAAGCCGCTGTGTGCGGCCTGTTGCCTGCGGCGGCGCTGCCCGCTGGGGCTTGAACTGTTGCGTTAGGGAGACGAGCGGATGCCGGAGCGGGAACAGCAACTGCGTTTCATGCGCGAAGCCATAGCTCTGGCCGAGGAGTCGGTGCGCTCGGGGGGCGGCCCTTTCGGCGCCGTGGTGGTGCGTGCGGGGGAGGTGGTCGGGCGGGGCAGCAACCGCGTGACCCCGAACACCGATCCCACCGCCCATGCCGAAGTAATGGCGATACGGGATGCCTGTCGTAACCTGGGCGTCTTCAGCCTGGAGGGCTGCGAGCTGTACGTCAATTGCGAACCCTGCCCCATGTGCCTGGCGGCCGCCTACTGGGCGCGGCTGGAGCGGATCTACCATGCAGCCACGCGGCAGGACGCCGCCGCCGCCGGCTTCGATGATGCATTGATCTACCAGGAGGTCTGTCTGCCTGCGCCGCAGCGTCGCCTGTCCATGGCGCAGCTGTTGCACGAGGAGGCGATGGAGGCCTTTGCCGCGTGGTCGGCTTTGCCCGACCGGGTGGATTACTGATTGCTCCGGGGCTGCCTTATTCCGCCCGCATCACGCAGTTGCGGCCCTGATTCTTCGCCTGATACAGGGCGTGGTCCGCGCGGTCGAACAGGGTGCTGCCGTTTTCATCGGCCAGGGTGGCGACGCCCAGGCTGACCGTTACGCCGATATTCCGGCCCTCGCAGTGGCAGGGCGATGACGCCACGGCTGCACGTATGCGCTCCGCCACCAGGGCGGCGCCATCCAGTTCCGTGTTGTTGAGCAGGATCACGAACTCCTCGCCGCCGTAGCGGAATAACAGGTCACCTTCACGCAACCCCTCCTTTATGACATTCGCTACCGAGCGCAATACAGCATCGCCCACGGTATGGCCGTGGCGGTCGTTGACCTTCTTGAACCAGTCGATATCGACAACGATGAGGGACAGCGGGTTGTTGTGGCGATGCGCCAGCGCCGTCTCGCGGGCCAGGTGTTGTTCCAGCGCGGCACGATTGCTGATGCCGGTGAGCGGATCGCGGTGGGCGGCATTGACCGCCTCGCGGTAGTGCAGGGCATTGCGCAGCGGATAGACCAGGGCGCAGAGCAGGTATTCCACCTGGGCCAGGTCCTGCTCCGAGAAGCGGCGGTTGCGGCTCAGTGCCACTTCGCCCAGTTCGGTCCCGAGCAGGTTGAGGCGGTAGCTGCAATGGTGGCGGCCGGCGTGGCCCACGGCGACGACGAAGCGGTTTTCGTCGTTGCGGTAGGTCAGTCCCTGGTGAGGGATGGTTTCCTGGGCCGTCTCGGAGAAAATGCGCAGCAGCTGCTCCAGGTCGAGCGTCGTCTGCAACGCGGTGGTGAGGCGCAGCGTGTCCGGCGCCTCGACGCCGCGCGCCAGGCTGACCACCGGGGCCAGGGACGGTTTGCTGTCGCTATTCAATGAGCTGTGCAGTGCCATGATTTCAGTCCTTCAGCGGGAGCAACTGTTCTTGGTTTCGCTTAAAGCGATATTCATGCCAATGCTGATTATGCTAATAAAAACATATAGATATGACTGATGTGTGGCGACGACGTCAAATTGCCGACGCCTGAAACGGCAAAGACTTGCCGCCCTGAACGGCGCCGGTGCAGTGGGGTCAAAGGCGTGGCGACAGCAATAACAACGAGGAGGAGTCAAATGCGGAAACTGGCCATGGGTGTGTGGGCGGCGGGCCTGCTGTGGCTGGGCGGCGCCAATGCGGCGACGCCGGGTACGGCGGAAAACGTGCTGCAGGGGGGGCTCAATCCGGGCTATCACGACAAGCCGGCGTGGTTCAAGGACTCCTTCCTTGAGTTGGCCGAGGACGTGGCCGAGGCGCAGGCCGGGGGCCGGCGCGTGCTGCTGTATTTCTACCAGGACGGCTGTCCGTACTGCAAAAAGCTGCTGGAAGATAATTTCGGTACCGAGGCGGGGGCGGCCAAGACCCGTCGCCTGTACGACGTCATCGCCCTCAACATCTGGGGTGATCGCGAGGTCACCGGCATGGATGGGGTCACGGTCACCGAAAAGCGCTTCGCCGAGCAGCTCAAGGTGATGTACACGCCGACCCTGTTGTTTCTCGATGACGCCGGCGCCCCTTTGCTGCGGCTGAACGGCTATTACGCGCCGGACCGTTTCGACATCGCGCTGGATTACGGCGCGCGGCGCGAGCGGGACGGGCTCAGTTTCCGCGACTATGCGGCGCAGCGCAGCGCCGGTGGCGCCTCAGCCATGCGGGCAGATCCCCTGTTCCTGCCGCCACCCCACGTACTGGCGCGGCACCGCATCGCCGCGCAGCGCCCCCTGCTGGTGGTGTTCGAGCAGCCCGGTTGTGACACCTGTACCGAGTTGCACCGCGACGTTCTGGCAAGGCCCGAGTCACGGGAGCTGTTGCGGCGTTTCGATGCGGTGCAGATTGATGTGGGCAGCGGGACGACGCTGGTGACGCCGGACGGCAGCCGCATGACGGCCGCCCAGTGGGCCGCAAAGCTGAACATCCAGTACACGCCGTCGCTGGTGTTCTTCGACGAGCAGGGGCGCGAGGTGTTCCGAAGCGAGGCCTACCTGCGCGCCTTCCACGTGCAGTCGGTGATGGACTACGTGGCCAGCGGCGCCTATCGCCGGCAGCCCAATCTGCAACGCTTCATCCAGGAGCGGGCGGACCACCTGCGCGAGCAGGGCGTGGTGGTGGATTTGATGGAATGAAATAAGGCAATTCAAGATTCAAGATTCAAAATTGCCAAGGGTGCCGAATACACTCTGACGAATTTTGAATTTTGAATTTTGAATTGAATTTTATTGCGCGTTGGTACGCTGCCCGTTCGTCCCCCGGCTGTCCGGACCCAGCAGGTAGAGGTAGACGGACAGGATTTCCTCGGGCCGCCGCAGGGTGTTGGGGTCCTCGCCGGGATAGGCCTTGGCGCGCAGGGTGGTGCGCACTGCGCCCGGGTCGATGCTGTTGACGCGAATGGGGGTGTTGGTCTCCAGTTCGTCGGCCCAGATTTCCATCATGTTCTCGCAGGCGGCCTTGGTGATGCCGTAGGCGCCCCAATAGGCGCGGCCCTTGCGGCCGACGCTGCTGCTGGTGAACAGCACCGAGGCATCCTTGGATTTTTTCAGCAGGGGCAGCACGGCACGGGTGAGCAGGAAGGGGGCGTGCAGGTTTACCTGCATCAGCTTGGCCCACTGCTCCAGGTCGTACTGTTCCAGCGGCGTCAGCGTGCCCAGCAGGGCGGCGTTGTGCAGCAGGCCGTCGAGGCGGCCGAATTCCTGTTCCAGCGTCGTCGCCAGCTCTTCGTAGTCCTTGGGCGCGGCGCCCTCCAGATTCATCGGGTAGATCGCCGGTTGCGGTGCGCCGCTCTGTTCGATGGCGTCGTAGACCTTTTCCAGTTTGCGGATGCTGCGGCCGAGCAGGATCACAGTGGCGCCGTGGGCGGCGAAAGACTTTGCCGCGGCGGCACCGATGCCGTCGCTGGCGCCGGTGACCAGGATGATGCGGTCCTTGAGCAGATCGGGGGCGGGCTTGTAGTTTTTCATCGTGGTTCCTCTTGGCGCGGACTCGCCCTTGCTTGGTTTCCGGTTCAGCGTAGCAGGTTGATGATGCGGCGGGCGCATTGTACTCCACTGCGCACGGCTCCTTCGAGGGTCGCGGGGTAACCGGTGTCGGTGTAGTCACCGGCGAGCCAGAGACGGGGCAGCGGTGTGGCGTTGTCCGGGCGCCGCGCATCCACGCCGACGTCGCAGAGAAAGGTGGCGCGACGTTCCCGCACCACACGTATGGTTGTGGCCGCAGGCCAGTGGGGGAAATGCGCGGCGATCTCGCCGCTGATTTGCGTAGCCAGTTGCGCCGCTTCCAGGGTTTCGTGCGCTCCCGGGCCGCTGATCGCCGCGGCCATCAGGCCGTGCTGGCCGCACAGGACACCACGGTCGATGAGCCACAGTCCCGTGCCGGTGCTGATGCCCAGCATGGCGCGGCCCAGCGTGACGCCGGGCGGGTACGCCAGATAGACCGTGGTGATGGGTGCGCTGCCCAGCGCCGCCAGTTGCCGCGCCAGCGGCTCCAACGCAGGGTGTGCGGCGAGGAGAGGGGCTGCATGCCACGGTGCTGTGGCCAGCACGATGTGGCTGGCGGGTTGCTGGCCATCCCGGGTCAGGACGCCGAAAGCGTCGTCGGCAAGGGTGAGGGCGTCGACTCTTTGGCGGGTACTGACCATGCCGCCCTGCCGCTCGATGTGGCACCGCGCCGGTTCCGGCAGGAGGCGGCCGAGATCGGCGCAAGGGTGGATCAGATCCGCATCGTGCCGCCGCCGGGCGAAAGCGTCGCGCAGGACGCGCAGAAACACCCGGGCCGAGGCCTGCGTGGGGGGCGTGTTGAGGGTGGCCAGGCACAGCGGTTCCCACAGGGCGCGTACCAGTGCCGGGGGCTGATCGGCCAGCAGGTCGGCGACGCTGATGTCGGGTGTGACGGAAAAACGTTGTCGCCAGGCGCGCAGGCAGAAACGCAGCGCGGCCTGACGCTCGCCCGGCCGAAGCCCGGCGGCGCGCCACAGGGCCCAGGCCAGGTGCAACGGCGCCGGCAGGGGCGGGGCGCAGAGCTGCAACAGCGTGTCGTCCCGCTGTACGGAAAGCTGCAAGGACTCGCGGCGCAGCAATTCCGGATTGGTGCCCAGTTGCCGCATCAGACGCAGGGTTTCCCGGTAGGCGCCGATGAGCAGGTGCTGGCCGTTGTCGACGGCGAGCCCGTCCAGTACGACGCTGCGGGCGCGCCCGCCCAGTTGCGGGGCGGATTCCAGCAGCCGTGCCGGCACGCCGGCGCCGGTCAGTTCCACCGCCGCGGCCAGGCCGGCCCAGCCGCCGCCGACGATGACGACGGGATTCATCCGACGCTGCGTTGCCGCCGCGCCTCGCCGCGCGCAGTGCGCCAGGCTATCCACAGCTTGCGCCAGGGCGACAGCCGCACGCGCCGTTGCAGCACCGGGTAGTCCTGCTGCTCGATGGCGTCGAGGGTGGAGAGGTAGATGGCCGCCATGATCAGGCCGCTGCGTTGCTTGTAGCGATCGACGGCGGGCAGTTGGGCGAAGGCCTTGTCGTAATAGGCGCGGGCGCGCTGGGCCTGGCAGTGCAGCAGTTCGCGCATGCCGTCGGACATGCGCCGCGCCAGCACGTCGTCGGCACTGACGCCGAAGCGCGCCATTTCGTCGGCGGGAAGATAGATGCGGCCGCGCTCCGCATCTTCACCCACGTCGCGCAGGATGTTGGTGAGCTGGAAGGCCATGCCGAGATCGTGGGCATATTTCAGGGTGTGACGATCCTCGTAGCCGAAGATGGCGGCGGCCATCAGGCCGACCACGCTGGCGACGCGGTAACAGTACAGCGACAACTCCTTGAACGACGCATAGCGGGTCTGTGCCAGATCCATCGCCATGCCGTCGATGATCTCCTGGAAGTGCTCCTGCGCCAGGCCGTAGCGCGCGATCGCCGTTTGCAGTGCCCGTGTTACCGGATGCTGCGGTGCGCCGTCGTAGAGGCGGGCGATCTCCTCGCGCCACCAGCCCAGCTTGACCTGGGCCACCGCCGGTTCGGCGCAGTCATCCACCACGTCGTCGACTTCGCGGCAAAAGGCGTACAGCGCCATGATGGCTTGGCGCTGTTCCGTCGGCAGGAACAGAAAGCTGTAATAGAAACTCGAACCGCTGCGGGCGGTTTTGTTCTCGCAGTATTGGTCGGGGGTCATATTCTCAGTTTCGAGTTTCGAGTTTCGAGTTTCGGGTCGGATTTCGAAACTACAAACCCGAAACTCGAAACTGTGTTTTAGTCGAACATGCTGCGCCACAGTATCACGGGCCAGTCGCGCCGGCGCAGGCGCGGGCGTGAAAACGGCGCCGACTCCAGGTGGGCCTCAAGCCGGTCGAGGACGCGCAGGCCGCCGGCGACGATGAGGCGTATCTCCCAGCCGAAGCGCCCGCGCAGGCGCCGGCCCAGCGGCGCGCCCGCCAGCATCAGGTTGCGGCTGCGGCGGTATTGCGAGCGCAGCAGTCCCCGCAACGCCTCATCGTTACGGCGATCACGGAAATGGTCCGGGCCGACGCCGTATTGTTGCATTTCGTTGAGGGGAATATAGATGCGGCCGGTTTCATCGTAGTCCTGAATCAGGTCCTGGTGAAAATTGATCAGCTGCAAGGCGGTACAGATGTTGTCGGACAGCAGCAGGTTTTCCGCGCTGGCCGCGCCGTTCAGGTGCAGCAGCAGGCGGCCCACGGGATTGGCGGAACGGCGGCAGTAATCGAGCAGTTCCGCGCTGTCGGCGTAGCGCTGTTGCGTCACATCCTGGCGAAAGGCGGAGAGCAGGTCGTGGAACAGTTGGAGCGGCAGGTCGTGGCGGGCGATGACGTCGGCCAGGGCGATGAAGACGGGATCGCCGCTCGCCCGGCCGTGGGCCAGGGCATCCAGTTCCGCGCCGTAGCCGTCGAGCAGGCCCAGACGCTGTGCAACGGTGCGTTCGCCCTCGTCGGCAAAATCATCGGCACTGCGGGCGAAGGCATAGACGACGGCGATGGGGCGGCGCAGCCGGGCCGGGAGCAGACGTGAGGCTACCGGGAAATTTTCGTAATGGTTGCGTGCCATCCGTTCACAATAGGCATAGGCCTGTGACAGGGTGTACGCTGTTGCGCCGGCTGTGGTAGCGTCAGCCGGCATAGACCAATGACTGATGGAGTAGGGACATGAAAAAGCTGTTGTTTCTGATCATCGTCGTGTTGCTGGCTGGCGTCTGGTTCGGCATCAATATCGCGCGCGACAAGCCCTTGCTGAGCAACCCCTTCGAGGAGAAGAGTCTGCGTGACAAGGCGAAGGACACGGCCAAGGATCTGTACCAGGAGTCCAAGGAAGCGATCAAAAAGTCGCTGGACTGAGCCTCAGGGCTTTTCTTCATCGGCGGTCACATCGCGGGCCGCCACCTCGATCTGCGCCACGTCGGACAGCTCCTTCTTGGCGCTGATCCCCATTTCGTTGAAGCGGCGCATGCTCGGTAGCACGCGGGTATCGAAGGTTCCCACCGTCTTGTTGAAGTGGCTGACGCTGCTCTCCAGGCTCTTGCCCAGGCGGCCGAGGTGTTCGGTGAAGGTGGCGACGCGGCCGTACAGCTCCTCACCCAGCTTGCGGATCTGTTCGGCGTTTTCCGCCAGGGCCTGCTGGCGCCAGCCGTAGGCCACGGCGCGCAGCAGGGCGATGAAACTGGTGGGGGTGGCCAGGATCACCTTGTCGCTCAGGGCATCCTCCAGCAGCTTGCGGTCCAACTCCAGGGCGGCGGAGAGGAATTGCTCGCCGGGGATGAACAGCACCACGAAGTCCGGCGTGTTCTTGAACTGCTGCCAGTAGGCCTTGGCGGATAGTTCACGCACCCGCTCGCGCACCTTGCGCGCGTGGCGCTCCAGCTCCTTGCGCCGTGTCTCGTCGTCACCGGCTTCAACGGCACTCAGATAGGCATCGAGCGGCGTCTTGGCGTCGACGATGATGTCGCGGCCGTCGGGCATGCGCACGATCATGTCGGGACGCAGGCTGCCGCCCTCGGTGCGCACCTGCTCCTGCTCGAAGAAGTCGCAGTGCTCCACCATGCCGGCCAACTCGGCCAGCCGCTTGAGCGTCATCTCTCCCCACTGGCCGCGAACCTCGGGGCGGCGCAACGCCTGCACCAGATTGCGGGTTTCACCCTGCAGGGTGCGGTGGGCCTCGGCCATGGACTCCAGGTGTTTGGTGAGCGAGCCGTAGGCCTCGGCGCGGGTCTTCTCCACCTCCTGAATCTGCTTTTCGGTTTTTTCCAGCGCCTCACGGATCGGCTTGACCAGGTTTTCCACCGCCTTTTCCCGCTGTGCCAGCTCGCCCTGGGCCTGGATGTGGAACTGCTTGAGGTTTTCCTGCGCCAGGCGCAGGAACTCGCCGCTGTTGTGCTTGAGTGCCTCGCTGGCCATGGTGCTGAAGGTGCCGGCCAGGTTCTCGCGCACCTGTTCCAGGGCCACGCTCTTCTCGATGGCGGAACGGCGTTCGCTGTCCAGTTCCGCCTGCAGGCGGGCGTTGTCCTCGCGCAGCAGGATGACGCGGCGCTGAAGCAGGAAGTAGGTGATGGCGGCGCTGAGCAGGGCGGCCAACAGCGTCGCCAGGATGAGCAGCAGCAGGTAGGTTTCCGTCATGGATAGTCCTTGGCGCCGGGGGATAGGGCGGAAGTTTATCACGCCCCGGCGGGCGCGCTCAGGCGACGCTGCGGTCCAGCCAGTGCAGCAGTTCCTGAGGGTTGTTCACCACGCCGTCCGCGCCCCAGCCGGCGGGGTGATCATCGGCGCCGATGTAGCCGTAGAGGGCGATCAGGGTGGCCATGCCGGCGTTGCGCCCGGCGGCGATGTCGCGTTCGGCATCGCCCAGATAGAGGCATTCCCCGGCGGCGCTGCCGGCCTCGCGGCAGGCGAGCAGCATGGGGGCCGGATGGGGCTTGCGTTCGGGCAGAGTGTCGCCGCTGACGATGGTGACGGCGCGCTCGCTGAGGTTCAGCCCGGCCATCAGCGGATCGGTAAGCCAGGCGGGCTTGTTGGTGACCACGCCCCAGTTGAGTCCGCGTGCCTCGATATCGGCCAGCAGTTCCGCCATGCCCGGAAACAGGCGGGTGCCGCGGGTGATGTTGCTGCGGTAGATGTCGAGAAAGAAGTCGCGCAGGCGATCGAACTCGTCCTGTGGCAGCTCCGTGCCGAAGGCCAGCTGCAACAATGCCGTGCCGCCGTGGGAGACCACGGGGCGGATGACGTCGAAGGACAGCGGCGCGCGCCCGGCATGTTCCAGCGTACGGTTGAGCGCGTAGGCAAGGTCCGGGGCGGTGTCGGCCAGGGTGCCGTCGAGGTCGAACAGGATGGTGCGGATGGACATTAAAATCAGTTTCGAGTTTGGAAGTTGGAGTTTCGGGTATCGGATAGGCGGGTTTTGGTTTTCGAAACCCGAAACCCGCAACTCGAAACTATTCTTTTAAGCAGTGCGCCATGTAATTCACGTCCAGATCCCGTCCCAGGGAATAGCTGCGCGTGAGCGGGTTGTAGCTCATGCCGGTGAGTTCCTTCAGCACCAGGCCACCCTGGCGGATGCCCTGTTCCAGTTCCGACGGGCGGATGAACTTGGCGAAATCGTGGGTGCCGCGCGGCAGCAGCCGCAGCAGGTATTCGGCGCCGACGATGGCGAACAGCCAGGCCTTGGGATTGCGGTTGATGGTGGAGAGGAATACATGGCCACCGGGTTTGACCAGGCGGGCGCAGGCGGCGATGACCGAGGCCGGGTCGGGTACGTGTTCCAGCATTTCCATGCAGGTGACCACGTCGAAGCTGCCCGGCATCTCCGCCGCCAGCTGTTCAGCCGTGGTGCGGCGGTAGGTCACCTCGACGCCGGATTCCAGCTTGTGCAGCTGGGCCACTTCCAGCGGCGCCTCGCCCATGTCGATGCCGGTGACTTGGGCGCCGCGCGCCGCCATGCTCTCGGCAAGGATGCCGCCGCCGCAGCCGACGTCCAGCACGTTCTTGCCGGCCAGGCCGGCGCGCTGGTCGATGTAGTCCAGGCGCAGGGGGTTGATGTCGTGCAGCGGCTTGAACTCGCTGTCCGGGTCCCACCAGCGCGAGGCCAGTGCCTCGAATTTGCCCACTTCGGCGTGGTCGACGTTGTGGCTTTGTGCACCCATGTTCACTTCGCTTCCTCTTCGTCACTGTGCTGGATTTTGTCGCGCCACTGCTGGGCACGGGTCAGCAGGGCAGCCTCATCCAGGGTGGTGAGCTGCCGCGCCTTGAGCAGGTGGCGGCCCGCCACCCACACGTCGCTGACCTTGTCGCGGCCCGTAGCGTAAACCAGCTGGGAAATCGGATGGTAAAGCGGCCGGCTCTCGATGTCGCCCAGACGGACTGCGACGATGTCGGCGGCCTTGCCCGCCTCCAGCGAACCGGTCACGGACTCCAGGCCGAGGGCACGGGCACCGTTCAGCGTGGCCATGCGCAGTGCCTGGGCCGCCGGTACCGCGCTGGCGTCGCCGGCGACGCCCTTGGCCAGCAGGGCTGCGATACGCATCTCGCCGAACATGTCGAGGTCGTTGTTGCTGGCGGCACCGTCGGTGCCGAGGGCGACATTGATGCCGGCGGCGAGCAGCTTCTGTACCGGGCAGAAGCCGCTGGCCAGCTTCAGGTTGGACTCGGGGCAATGCACCACATGGCTGCCGGCGGCGGCCACGGCGGCGATGTCCTCGTCGTCCAGCTGGGTCATGTGCACCGCCAGCAGCCGAGGTGTCAGCAGGCCCTGTTCGGCCAGGCGTCGCAGGGGACGCATGCCGCCGTCGGCGACCGCCTGTTCCACCTCGTGCGCGGTTTCGTGCACGTGCATGTGGATCGGTACGTCCATTTCCTCGGCGTACATGGCCACTTTCTGCAGCGGCGCATCGGACACGGTATAGGGGGCGTGCGGGGCGAAGGCGGTGGTGATCAGGGTGTCGCCATGAAACTGGTCATGCACCTTGATGCCCTTGTGCAGGTACTCGTCGGCGTTCTGCGCCCATACGGTGGGGAAGTCGATGACGATCATGCCCACCACGGCGCGCATGCCGGCATGGCTGGCGGCGCGCGCCGCGGCGTCGGGGAAGAAATACATGTCGTTGAAGCAGGTGGTGCCGCCGCGCAGCATCTCGGCCATGGCCAGCTGGGTGCCGTCATGGACGAAGTCCTCGCTGATCCAGCGCGCCTCCGCCGGCCAGATGTGCCGGGTCAGCCATTCCATCAGCGGCAGGTCGTCGGCCAGGCCGCGCATCAGGGACATGGCGGCGTGGGTGTGGGTGTTGATGAGGCCCGGGATCAGGGCATGGTCCGCCAGCTCCAGCTCGGTTTCGGCGCGGTAGCGGCCGCGGGCCTCGGCGCTGGGCAGCAAGGCCAGGATGCGGCCGTCGGAAATGGCGATGCTGTGGTGTTCCAGCACCACGTTGTCCGGTTCGACGGGGATGATCCAGCGGGCGTGGAGGAGGGTGTCGACGCTTTGCATGGGCGAAAGATACAGGGCGGGACAGGGGCTTACAAGCACAGCGGCGGGTGGCGGGAGCCAGGCTGCCGCCACCCGCTGGCGGGCGACGGTCGCCCAAATCCCCTTGGATTTGTGAGCGTGTTCACGCCAAAACTGTCTTCTGCGTCACGGTCGCGCGCGCACGACTGCTCAATACTGTTAACCAATAAGGATTCATGGGTTTACCGGTCCAGAGGTGCAAAATGAGCAATCCATTGAACGTGCTCCCCTTCAATGCCCGCACCGAAACGACAGGAGCCAAGGGACTAGCCCTGCCGGAGTTGGTGCGTACGGCAAAACACCGTGCCGAGAAGCAGCTGGAACCGCTGCTGGCGGGGCTGTTCAACAAAATCGACGACGCGCTGTTCGAACTCGCCGACAAGGCGGACAACAATACCCTGCAAAGCCAGTATTTCGACGCCATGCGCGAGGTCCGGCTGCGCAAAGAGGTGATGCTGAGCAAGCTGGCGGCGCGCCATCACAAGGAATTCATGGACACCCTGCAGAGCGGCAAGGCGCCTTCGGTCGAACCGGTGACGCTGGAGCTGGCCCTGATCAATGACGACGAGCTGGAAGAGTCCATCGCCATCCGCAACATGATCGACAAGGCGACGGAACTCTATGCCGATCCCCTGTACTGCCTGTCCCAGCGGCTCGACGTCCTGATGCCGGCGCTGCACATCAGTGAATCCGACAATCCCTTTGGTCCCGCCGTGCTGTGCGAGGCGTTCCGCAGCGCCGTCAACACTCTGGAGCTGGAACTCAAGGTCAAGCTGATCGTCTTCAAGCTGTTCGACAAGTTCGTCATCCAGCATCTCGGCCCGGTGTACGACGCCGCCAACACGGTGCTGGCGCGCGGCGGTGCCCTGCCGCAGCTGAAGGGGCGGCCGCAGCCTTCCACCATCGTCCAGGTGCCCGGCCGGCGCGGGTCTGCGACCGGCCACGGCGTGACGGTCCCCGGTGCCGACAGACGGGACTCGGATGGCGGCTATCCCACCGCCTTGCCCCCGGAACTGCTGGCCCAGCAGGTGGAGACATTCGAATTGTTGCAGCAGTTGCTGGCGGCGCAGCGCGGCGGAGCCGCAGCGGGCTACGGCGCCGTGCCCGGTCACGGCCCTGTCCCCCAGGCGGCGCCGGCGGCGGCAGCATCCTTCAGCGCCGATGAAATGCTGGCCACCCTGTCGTCCTTGCAGCAGCACGTCGTGGCCATGGACGTTCCGGTCGATGCCGCCCCCCTCAACCTGCGCACCCAGTTGCTGCTGCATATCGGCGAAAAGGGCGGCAGCGGCGAACGCGAGATCAGCCAGACCCATGCCGACGTCATCGACGTCGTGGGCATGATGTTCGACTTCATCCTCGATGACCCCGAACTGCCCGACGGCATCAAGGGGCTGATTGCACGGCTGCAGATACCGATGCTGAAGGTCGCGCTGCTGGACCGCGAGTTCTTCGGCAAGAAGAGTCACCCGGCCCGTCTGCTGCTCAACGAACTGGCGCATGCCGGCATCGGTCTCGACGAATCGGTCGTGCTGGTGGAAACCCCCATCTACGGCAAGATCGAGCATGTGGTGGGTCGCATCCTGCAGGAGTTCGAGGACGACCTGTCGATCTTCGGCGAACTGTTGCAGGAGCTGTATGAGTTCCAGGAACTGGAACGGCAACAGCTGGAGCAGATGCAGGAGAGCCTGGAGCGCTCGCGCGTGACCGCCGCGGAGGCCATCGAGCCCCTGCTCGAATCGAGAACCATGCCGGAGGCCTTGCGCGCGCTACTGGCGGGGGCCTGGAAGGAGCACCTGGCCCAGATATACCTGGATGTCGGCGGCAAATGCGACGAGTGGGAGCATGCGGCCAAGCTGGCGTCGAGGCTGGTGTGGAGCATACAGGCCAAGGGCTCGGCGGAGGAGCGCACGGCGCTGGTGCGGGAGATCCCCTCCCTGCTCACGGACCTGAAAAGATTCAGTGTGATCACGGATCTCCCGGCGCAAGAGGGCGAGCGCTTTTTCCTTGATCTGGAGACGCTGCACCTCGATTGCCTGCGACAGAAGGACTCCGCCGCTGCGGGTGCGGCGCCCAAGGCCAAACCTGGCCCGGTCGTGCCCCTGCCGGTTGCTCCGCAGGAGCGCCCGGCCGGCAACGGCAGGATATTCACCGCCGATGAACTGGATGCCATGCTGCATGATCTGCCCCTGCCCAGGGCTTCAGCCGGGGAACAGGCCGATATGCCGCCTGCGGCCACGGCCGACTCCGTATTCGATGAGGAGATCGTTCTCGCGGACGAGGAGGAAACGAGCGACGAAGACATGCGCTGGGGCGTGGAATACATGGGACATGTTTCCATGGTGCGCGAACTGGAGGTCGGCGCCTGGCTGGGCTTCATGCAGGAGGACGGCAGTGTCCGCCGCGGCAAGCTGGCCTGGAAGAGCGACCTTATGGGGGAATACGTCTTCATCGACCGGTTCTTCAAGGTGGTGCGCGACACCAATCTGCGACAGCTGGTGACCGATTTGGCCGCAGGCCAGGTCTTGCTGGTGGAGGAGGTGCCGCTGATGGACCGGGCGCTGGATTCCGTGATGGGGGCGCTGAAAAGATACCGCGACAAGGTGGCCGGGCAGGCGGACGTCGCCGGGCCGGCGTCGTGATGTCGGCTGCTGCATAAAAAAAGGGGCGCATGCATGCGCCCCTTTCAAACCCATCAGGAGAGAACGGCGTCCCTGCCGGTGAAGCCTCCTTAGAACTTGAACTCCATACCGACCACTGCGGCGGTACCGTCGCCGGACAGCTTGCCCTTGGCGGCCAGGCCGTTGTCCTTGCCGCTGGCATACAGCACGTACACGCTCGCGTCCTTGTCCAGCTTGTGGTTATAGGCCACGGCGGAGAAGGTGCGGTCCTTGGTGGCCGAATTGTCGTAATCCAGCTTGCCGTAGGCCGCCTTGATGGTGCCGGCGTCAGTGACCTTCCACTGCAGGCTGGCATAGGTGGCGGTGTCGTCCTTGGCGTCCTTGTTTACCTCGATGTCGTACACCAGGCCCAGGGTCACGGCGCCGAAGGTGTAGCCGACGCCCAGCTTGTTGGAGGCTTCGGTCTGGCCGGCGGTCTTGTCGGCGAAGCTTTCCGTGGCGGCGGTCAGGTACAGCGGGCCGGCCTCGTAGGCGATCATCGCGGAGGTGGCGCTGCCCAGGTTTTCCTGGGTCACGGCATCGTCGCCGCCGGCGTAGGCCAGGGCAATGCTGACGTCGCCGAACTTGTTGATGTAGGCCAGCACATTGGAAGCGCGGGTGTCGGTCAGCACGACGTTGTTGTAGTCGGCGTAGGTATCGGACAGCGGGTCCAGCTTGGCGGTCGCCATCTTGTGCGGGGTGTCGTGGATACCGACGCGCACTTCACCGAAGCCGCCCTTCAGGCCGACGTAGGTGTTGCGGGACTTGAGGAAGTTGGAGTCGTTGTTGTCGTTGGCATCGCCGACGGTGTCGATCTCGTACTCCACCTGGCCGACCACGGCCATGCCGCTCTCCAGCTTCTTGTCGGCCTTGAAGCCGATGCGCGAGGCGTGGCTGGTGATGGCATTGGCGCTGGTCTTCACGCCGGCGACGTCCTGCGTGATGGAACCGGCGGATACGTGGATCTTGCCGTAGACGGTGGTCTCGGCGGCGGCAGCGCCGCTGAAGCCCAGGGCGGCGGCGACGGCGGTGGCGATCAGGCTGTGCTGTACAGATTTCTGCATTGTGTATCTCCCAGGTTGAAGAACTGATTAGCGCTAAAAAGCGCGCGCAGTATCTCCAGCCTGTGTTACCTCGGGCTGACGCTTTTGTTACGGTCGGCTGAAGCTTTTGTGACAGGCGGGGCAGGATGAAATGGGTTAGGATCGGGCGTTCATCAGTTCCCCCGCGAGTGACGTACACCATGACCCAGACCCACGATTCCATACGCGCCGTGCTGTGGCAGGAGGAACGGCTGCAACTGCTCGATCAGCGCATCCTGCCGCAGCAGCACACCTATCTCTCCTATGACGACCCGGCCGCGGTGGCCCAGGCCATCCGCGATATGGTGGTGCGCGGTGCGCCGGCCATCGGCGTGACGGCCGCCTATGGCGTGGTGCTGGCGGCACGCAAGCGCTTCCGCTCGGCGGGGGCGGCCTGGCGTGACCATATAAAGGAAGACATTGCGCGCCTGGCGGCGGCCCGGCCGACGGCCGTGAACCTGTTCTGGGCGCTGGAGCGGATGGAGTCCCGCATGGTGGGACTGGGTGCGGACGACCCGGAGCCGGCCCTGCTGGCCGAGGCCCGGGCCATTCATGAAGAGGACATTGCGGCCAATTACCGCATGGGTGAACTGGGCGCGGCCCTGATCGAGGGAGAGGGCGGCGCGGTGCTGACCCACTGCAATACCGGGTCGCTGGCCACCGGCGGTTACGGCACCGCGCTGGGGGTGATACGCAGCGCCTTCGCTGCCGGGCGCATCAGCCACGTCTATGCCGACGAGACCCGGCCCTGGCTGCAGGGTGCCCGGCTCACCGCCTGGGAATTGGTGCAGGACCATATCCCGGTCACCCTGCTGGCCGACGGCGCCGCTGCCCACCTGATGAAACTGGGCAAGGTCAGCTGGGTCATCGTCGGTTCCGACCGCATCGCCGCCAACGGCGACGTGGCCAACAAGATAGGAACCTACAGCGCCGCCGTGAACGCCCGGTACCACGGGGTGAAGTTCATGGTGGTGGCCCCCGCCTCCACCGTGGACATGTCCCTGGCCAGCGGCGACCTGATCCCCATCGAGAGCCGCTCCCCCGACGAGGTCCTGTCCCTGGCCGGGCAGCGGGTGGCCGCCCCGGGGGCCGAGGGCTGGAACCCTGCCTTCGACGTCACCCCGGCTGAGCTCATCGACGCCATCGTTACCGAACGGGGGGTGGTACTGAACCCGACCCCGGAAAAAATGGCGGCGATGATGAAAAACGGCTGACCTCGACCGGTGCAAAGCCGCCAGCGCCCCGGAAATCGGCTGTGAGCCTGTTTTCAGTCCATGCGCTGGGGGAGGGTTATGGTATGATTCCGGCGTTTAACACGCGCCTGGGACGAGGATGCAGCCGCGCAAGGTCGGACGACGCCAAGCCGTAGTCGTTAATGCCTTGTAAATCAGCGGTTTGTGACTTTCGTTCCGATGCAGCCATATCCCCGGCGCCCTGGGGTTGAAAGGATACGATTTCCCGATGGCAGAGTTCGCAAAAGAAGTCCTCCCGGTCAACATCGAGGAGGAGATGAAGCAGTCGTATCTCGATTACGCCATGAGCGTGATCGTGGGCCGCGCCCTGCCCGACGTGCGCGACGGCCTCAAGCCGGTGCACCGCCGCGTCCTGCACGCCATGCGCGAGCTGGGCAACGACTGGAACAAACCTTATAAGAAGTCGGCCCGTGTGGTCGGTGACGTCATCGGTAAGTACCACCCGCACGGCGACTCCGCCGTGTACGACACCATCGTCCGTATGGCCCAGCCCTTCTCCCTGCGCTACATGCTGGTGGACGGCCAGGGCAACTTCGGTTCGGTGGACGGCGACTCCGCCGCCGCCATGCGTTACACCGAAGTGCGCATGGCGCGCATCGCCCACGAGCTGCTCGCCGACATCGAAAAGGAAACCGTCGACTTTGTGCCCAACTACGACGGCTCCGAGCTGGAGCCGGACGTGCTGCCGGCGCGTTTCCCCAATCTCCTGGTCAATGGCTCCGCCGGTATCGCGGTGGGCATGGCCACCAACATCCCGCCGCACAACCTGGTCGAGGTCATCAACGGCTGCCTGGCCCTCATCGACAACCCGGCCGCCAGCATCGGCGACCTGATGGCCCATATCCCCGGCCCCGATTTCCCCACCGCCGGCATCATCAACGGCGCGCGCGGCATCCACGAGGCCTACCACACCGGCCGCGGCCGCATCTACGTGCGGGCCCGTACCGAAATCGAGGAAATGGATTCGGGCCGCCAGCGCATCGTGGTCAACGAGCTGCCCTACCAGGTCAACAAGGCGCGCCTGCTGGAAAAGATCGCCGAGCTGGTCAAGGAAAAGAAGATCGAGGGCATCTCCGAGCTGCGCGACGAGTCCGACAAGGACGGCATGCGCATGGTCATCGAGCTGAAGCGCGGCGAGGTGCCCGAGGTCCTGCTCAACAATCTGTATCAGCACACCGCGATGCAGAGTGTATTCGGCATCAATATGGTGGCCCTGCTCGACGGCCAGCCGCGCCTGCTCAACCTGAAGCAGATGCTGGAGGCCTTCGTGCGCCACCGCCGCGAAGTGGTGACGCGGCGCACCATCTTCGATCTGCGCAAGGCGCGCGAGCGTGCCCATGTGCTGGAAGGCCTGGCCGTCGCCCTGGCCAATATCGATCCCATCATCGAGCTGATCAAGCGTTCGCCCAATCCGGCCGAGGCCAAGGCCGGCCTGCTGGCCCAGGTCTGGGCGCCGGGTGTGGTCACCGACATGCTGGCCCGCGCCGGCGCCGAGGCCTCGCGCCCGGACGGCCTGGGCAAGGAGTTCGGCCTGCTGCCCGACGGCTATCGCCTGTCCGAGGCCCAGGCGCAGGCCATCCTGGATCTGCGTCTGCACCGCCTCACCGGCCTGGAGCAGGACAAGATCATCGAGGAGTACCGTGCGCTGCTGGATACCATCGCCGGTCTGCTGCACATCCTGCGTGATCCGGACCGCCTGATGGAAGTGATCCGCGAGGAACTGGTGCAGGTGCGTGATCAGTACGGCGACAAGCGCCGCACCGAGATCCGCGCTTCGCAGGAAGATCTGTCGCTGGAAGATCTGATCAGCGAGGAGGACGTGGTGGTGACGCTGTCCCACGAAGGCTACGTCAAGGCGCAGCCGGTGGCCGACTACCGCGCCCAGCGTCGCGGCGGTCGCGGCCGTGCCGCCGCCTCGGTGAAGGAAGAGGACTTCATCGACAAGCTGTTCGTGGCCAATACCCACGACACCATTCTGTGCTTCTCCAGCCGCGGCCGCGTCTATTGGAAGAAGGTGTACGAGCTGCCGCAGGCCGGTCACGGCGCGCGCGGCAAGCCCATCGTCAACCTGTTGCCGCTGGAAGAAAACGAACGCATCAACGCCATCCTGCCGATCCGCGAGTTCGAGGACGGCAAGTACATCTTCATGGCCACCGCCGGCGGTACCGTGAAGAAGACCCCGCTCAAGGACTACTCCAACATCCGCAGCAACGGCATCATCGCCGTGGACCTGGTGGATGACGACCAGCTGGTGGGCGTGGACCTTACCGACGGCAGCCGCGACATCCTGCTGTTCACCGACGCCGGCAAGGTCATCCGCTTCAACGAATCCGACGTGCGTTCCATGGGGCGTGTGTCGCGTGGTGTGCGCGGTATCCGTCTGCAGGAGGGTCAGAAGGTGGTGTCCCTTATCGTCGCCGCCGACGGCGACGTGCTTACCGCCACCGAAAACGGTTACGGCAAGCGCACGCCCATCGCCGAGTACCCGGTCCACGGCCGCGGCGGCCAGGGCGTCATCTCCATCCAGACCACCGCGCGCAACGGCGCCGTGGTGGGCGCCGTGCTGGTGACCGACAGCAACGAAATCATGCTGGTCACCGATGGCGGCACCCTGGTGCGTACCCGTGTCGGCGAAGTGTCGGTCCTGGGCCGCAATACCCAGGGTGTGACGCTGATCCGCCTGGGCGAGGGCGAAAAGCTGGTGGCGCTGGAGTGCATTGCCGAGAGCGGCGAAGACGAAGATGATTCTGAAGAGGCGGTTGCAGAGGACGCGGAGTAACCACGATCGCATGCCTTTGCGGTGTTTGATGTTTCCTTAAACTCGAAGGTTGGGGGATAAGATGGCGCGTGTATTCAATTTCAGTGCAGGGCCGGCGATGCTGCCGCAGGCGGTGATCGAGCGGGCGCGTGACGAAATGCTGGACTGGAACGGCAGCGGCATGTCGGTGATGGAAATGAGCCATCGCGGCAAGGAGTACATGTCCATCGCCGCCAAGGCCGAGGCCGACCTGCGCGAATTGATGAACATTCCCGCCAACTACAAGGTTCTGTTCCTGCAGGGCGGTGCGTCGCAGCAGTTCGCCATGCTGCCCATGAACCTGCTGGGCGACAGGAAGGGCGCCGACTACATCAATACCGGCGACTGGTCGAAGAAGGCCATCTCCGAGGCGAAGAAGTTCTGTGCGGTGAACATCGCTGGCGACACCTCGGCCGGGAACTTCACCACGGTGCCGGGCCAGGGTGAACTGAAGCTGTCCGCCGATGCCGCCTACGTCCATTACTGCCCCAATGAAACCATCCGCGGTGTGGAGTTCGATTACATTCCGCAGACCGGCGCCGTGCCGCTGGTGGCCGACATGAGCTCCACTATCCTGTCGCGCCCCGTCGACGTGAGCAAGTTCGGCGTGATCTACGCCGGTGCGCAGAAGAACATCGGTCCGGCCGGCCTGACCATAGTCATCATTCGCGACGACCTCATCGGCAAGGCTGGAGCCGGCGTGCCCACCATGCTGGACTACAAGACCCACGCCGAGAACGAATCCATGTACAACACGCCGGCGACCTATTCCTGGTACGTGGCGGGGCTGGTGTTCGAGTGGCTCAAGGATCTCGGCGGCCTCGAGGGTATGGCGCAGATCAACCAGCGCAAGGCAGCCAAGCTGTATGCCGCCATCGACGGCTCGAATGGCTTCTACAAGAACCCGGTCGCCACCCACTGTCGCTCCTGGATGAACGTCCCCTTTACCCTGCCCAGGGAAGAGCTGGATGAACTGTTCCTCAAAGAAGCCAAGAAGGCCGGCCTGGTGACCCTCAAGGGACACCGTTCCGTCGGCGGCATGCGCGCCAGCATCTACAACGCGATGCCGGAGCAGGGTATCGACACGCTGGTGGACTTCATGGCCGATTTCGCCAAGCGCAACGGCTAACAACAGTTACAAGATACAAGTGCAGGGACACAGGCCGGAGACGGGTTTTCCCTTGTGTCTCTGCACTTTAGGCTTTTATCTGGGGGGCGGCGCATGTACAAGATCCTGACGTTGAACAACATCTCCGTGGCCGGACTGGAACGGCTGCCGCGGGAGAATTACGAGGTGGCATCCGAGATCCAGCATCCCGATGCCATTCTGGTGCGTTCACACAAGATGCATGACATGGATATCCCGGCGTCGCTCAAGGCCGTGGGTCGCGCCGGTGCCGGCGTCAACAACATCCCGGTGGACAAGATGAGTGCGCGCGGCGTCCCGGTGTTCAATGCGCCGGGCGCCAACGCCAATGCGGTAAAGGAACTGGTCATCGCCAGCATGCTCATCGCCTGCCGCAATATCTGCGCGGCATGGGATTTTTCCCGCTCTCTCGAAGGTGACGACGCCGGCATCGACAAGCAGACCGAGGCAGGCAAGAAGAACTATGCCGGTTTCGAGCTGCCCGGTCGCACTCTGGGTGTGGTCGGACTGGGCGCCATCGGCCGCGAGGTGGCCAACGCGGCCATCGCGCTCGGCATGAAGGTCATCGGCTTCGATCCAGGCATTACGGTGGAAGGCGCCTGGCGCCTGTCGTCCAGTGTGCAGAAGGCCGCCAGTTTCGACGAAATGGTGAGCAAGGTGGATTTCATCACCTTCCACGTGCCGCTCATCGATGCCACACGCAACATGCTCAACGCCGAGCGGCTGCGCAATGCGAAGAAGGGGCTGGTGGTGCTCAACTTCGCCCGTAAAGGGATAGTCGACGACGAGGCCATGGTCGCCGCCATCGACAGCGGAAAAGTATACGGTTACGTGTGCGACTTCCCCACCAACCTGCTCAAGCAGCACCCGCGCGTCATCACCCTGCCGCATCTGGGTGCGTCCACCCAGGAAGCGGAGGACAACTGCGCCGTCATGGTGGCGGAGCAGGTGCGTGACTATCTGGAGAACGGCAACGTCGTCAATTCGGTGAACTTCCCCGAGGTGGTGATGAGCCGCAGCGAAGGCACCTACCGCCTCACCGTGGTGAACTCCAACGTGCCCAACATGCTGAGCCAGATATCCTCAGACCTGGGCAAGGCGGGCCTGAACATTGTCGACATGCTGAACAAGTCGCGCGGCGATCTGGCCTACACCGTGGTCGATGTGGACCGTCCGGTGCCGGCCACTGTCGCCGGCGAGATCGCGGCCATCAGCGGCGTGTTGGCGGTACGTGTCATCGAATAAACCAGTCATGAACGAAGAACAGCTGCAAGCCATACGCCAACGCATCGACGTTCTGGACGAGCAGGTCCAGACGTTGATCAACGAGCGCGCCGCCCTGGCGCAGGAGGTGGCGCGGGTAAAGATCGCCGCCGGGGGCGAGGATGCGGTGTTCTATCGGCCGGAGCGCGAGGCCCAGGTATTGCGCAAGGTACTGGAGCGCAATGCCGGTCCGCTGTCCGGCGAGGAAATGGCACGCCTGTTCCGCGAGATCATGTCCGCCTGTCTGGCCCTGGAACGGCCCATGCGCATCGCCTTTCTCGGCCCCGAAGGCACCTTTACCCAGGCCGCTGCGCTGAAGCATTTCGGTCATTCGGTGCGCACCATCCCGCTGGCGGCCATCGACGAGGTATTTCGCGAAGTGGAGGCGGGCAGCGCCGACTATGGCGTGGTGCCGGTGGAGAATTCCACCGGGGGCATGGTCAACCACACCCTCGATACCCTGATCAATTCTCCGCTGAAGATCTGCGGCGAGGTCGAACTGCGCATCCATCAGCACCTGATGGGACGCATGGCCGGATTGAAGGAGGTGCGCCGCATCTATTCGCACAGCCAGTCCCTGGCCCAGTGCCGCGAGTGGCTGGACGGCCACCTGACCGGTATCGAGCGCATCGACGTCAGCAGCAATGCCGAAGCCGCGCGCCGCGCCGCTGCGGAAGAGGGCGCCGCGGCCATCGCCGGTGAAGTGGCGGCCGAACTCTACGGTCTGGGGATCCTCGCGCGCAACATCGAGGACCAGCCCAACAATACCACCCGTTTCCTGATCATCGGCCGCAAAGCCGTGCCGCCCTCCGGCTGCGACAAGACCTCGCTGCTGGTGGCCACGCGCAACAAGCCCGGTGCGCTGTATCACCTGCTGGAGCCGCTGGCGCAGACCGGCGTGTCCATGACCCGCATCGAATCGCGGCCGTCGCGCCAGGGCATGTGGGAGTATGTTTTCTTCCTCGATATCGAGGGGCATGCGCAGGAAGAAAAGATTGCCCGAGCGCTGCAGGATCTGGCGGCCGAGGCGTCGTTGTTCAAAGTTCTCGGTTCCTACCCCAAAGCCGTCCTGTAAACCCATGACCGACTTCCTGCATCTGGCCGCTCCCGGCGTGCGGCAGCTGAAGCCCTATCAGCCCGGCAAGCCCATCGAGGAGCTGGAGCGCGAACTGGGCGTCAGCAATATCATCAAGCTCGCCTCCAACGAGAATCCGCTCGGTCCCAGCCCCCTGGCGCTGACGGCGGCACGGGCTGCGCTGGAGGATGTCTGGCTCTACCCCGACGGCAATGGCTTCGTGCTGAAGGACAAGCTGGCAGCGAAGCTGGGCGTGGCGATGGATCAGCTTATCCTGGGCAACGGCTCCAGTGACGTGTTGGATTTTGTCGTGCGGGCCTTCGTCACGTCGCAGGACGAGGTGATGTTTTCCGAACATGCCTTCGCCGTGTATCCGATCCTGACCCAGGCCGCCGGTGCCAGGGCCGTGGTGGTTCCGGCCAGGGACTGGGGACATGATCTCGCCGCGATGCGCGCGGCGGTCACCGAACACACGCGCCTGATCTTCATCGCCAATCCCAACAATCCTACCGGCACCTGGTTGCCGGCGGCGGAGCTGGAAGCCTTCATCGCCGGTCTGCCGGCCCATGTGCTGGTGTTGGTGGACGAGGCCTATTTCGAGTACGCCAACGACCCGGCCATGGGCGCGGCGGACTATCCCGATGCCGTCAGCTGGGTCGGACGCTATCCCAACCTGATCGTCGCCCGCACTTTTTCCAAGTGTTACGGCCTGGCAGGGCTGCGCGTCGGCTATGGGGTATGCCACCCGCAGGTGGCGGACCTGCTGAACCGGGTGCGCCCGCCGTTCAACGTCAACAGCCTGGGGCTGGCGGCGGCGGCGGCGGCGCTGGACGACAGCGAACACTTGCAGCAGACCCTGGAGCTCAATGCCGCCGGCATGCGCCAATTGACGGCAGGTTTCGCTGCGCTTGATCTGCGTCATATCTCTTCCGTCGGAAACTTTGTCAGTGTGGACACCGGCCGGGCGGCGGCGCCGCTGTATGAGGCGCTGTTGCGCGAAGGTGTGATCGTGCGCCCGGTGGCCAACTACGGTATGCCCAACCACCTGCGTGTCACGGTGGGATTACCTGAAGAGAATGACCGTTTCATCGCTGCCCTGGGCAAGGTTCTGGGGCGTTAATTTTCATTTTTGCGTAGTAGAGTGACACAACCATGATCATCATCATGAACAACCAGGTCGCCGACGCGCAGATCGATGCCGTGGTACAGCGGCTCAAGAACTGGGGCCTGGACAGCAACGTCTCCCGCGGCGTGGAGCGCACCGTCATCGGCGCCATCGGCGACGAAAGCAAGATCGACAAGGAGCTGCTGCAGGCGCTACCGGGCGTGGAGCAGGTCATCCGCGTGATGAAGCCGTACAAGATCGTGGCGCGTTCCTATCACCAGGAAGACACCGTCATCGACATCAAGGGCATCAAGCTGGGCGGCAGGAAGATCCAGGTCATCGGCGGTCCGTGCTCGGTGGAAACCCAGGTGCAGATGGATGAGGCGGCCAAGGGCGTTGCCGCGGCCGGTTGCAGCATGATGCGCGGCGGCGCTTTCAAGCCCCGTACCAGTCCGTATACCTTCCAGGGTGCCGGCGTCGAGGGCCTGGAGATGTTCCGCAAGGCAGCCGACAAGTACAACCTGCCCGTCGTCACCGAGTTGATGGACGTACGCCAGATCGATGCCTTCATGCAGTACGACGTGGACGTGATCCAGATCGGCACCCGCAACATGCAGAACTTCGATCTGCTGAAGGAGGTGGGGCGCCTGCACAAGCCGGTGATTCTCAAGCGCGGCATGGCGGCGACCATTTCCGAGTGGCTGATGGCGGCGGAATACATCGCGGCCGGCGGCAACCACGACATCATCTTCTGCGAACGCGGCGTGCGCAGCTTCGAGACCTACTACCGCAACATGCTCGACGTCACCGCCATCCCGGTGTTGAAGAAGGAAACCCACCTGCCGGTGATCATTGACCCCAGCCACGCCGGCGGCAAGGCGTGGATGGTGCCGGCGCTGTCCCGTGCAGCCATTGCCGCCGGTGCCGACGGCCTGCTGGTGGAGATGCACCCCAATCCGTGCGAGGCGTGGTGCGATGCCGACCAGGCGCTCAATCCGCAGGAACTGATCGATCTGATGGGCCCGCTCAGGGGCATCGCCCAGGCCATCGGTCGTGAGCTGTGATTGCCAATGACCAGGAATCCGCAAATGAACGCGAAACACGCGAATAACGACCCCGCTCGGGGACCTTGTTTGCGTGCATTCGCGTTCATTCGCGGACGAGTTCTTTTGCGGTGTCCTGGTGGAATTGAACGATGATTCGACGTTTGTGCATAGTTGGTGTCGGCCTCATCGGCGGTTCGCTGGCGCGAGCGCTGAAGGCGGCCGGTGCCGTCGCCGAAGTGGTCGGTTACGGCCGGGACCCTGCGCAATTGCAGCTGGCGCAGGAGCTGGGGGTGATCGACCGAGGCGAAACCGACATCGCCGCCGCGTTGCTGGGGGCGGAAGTCGTTCTTGTGGCGGTGCCGGTAGGTGCCATGGAAGGGGTATTGCGCACCATGGCGCCGCATCTCGCCGCCGATACCATCGTCACCGACGTCGGCAGTACCAAGGGCTCGGTGGTGACGGCGGCGCAGCGCGCCTTCGGTGCGGTGCCTGCGCGTTTTGTGCCGGGTCATCCCATCGCCGGCACCGAACAGAGCGGGGTCGCAGCCTCCTTTGCCGAGCTGTACCACAAGCGCCGCGTGATCCTGACACCCCTGGCGCACACCGACGTCGCCGCCGTGGCAACGGTACGTGCCCTGTGGCAGGCGGCGGGCGCCGAAGTGGTGGAGATGGAGGTACAGCATCACGACGACGTGCTCGCCGCCACCAGCCATCTGCCCCATGTGCTGGCCTACACTCTGGTCGATACCCTGGCGCAGATGGAAGAACACACTGAAATCTTCCGTTACGCCGCCGGCGGCTTCCGTGATTTCACCCGTATCGCCAGCAGCGATCCGCGCATGTGGCACGACATCTGTCTGGCCAATCGGGACGCCATACTCAAGGTAATGGATCGCTATGCGGCCGATCTGGCCGAAGTACGCGGTGCCATCGAGCGCGGCGACGGTGCTGCGTTGCTGGCCACTTTTGGACGCGCCAAAAAGGCGCGCGACGAATTCAAGCAATAACCGAAAACACACCATGTCCAATAGCAGCGAAAGCAATCTCATTTTCCGAGCCGCCCCCGGCGGCAAACTCTCCGGCAGCATCCGCGTGCCCGGCGACAAATCCATCTCGCACCGCTCCATCATGCTGGGCTCCCTGGCCGACGGCGTGACCGAGGTGAGCGGCTTTCTGGAGGGCGAGGACAACATCGCCACCCTGGAGGCCTTTCGCGCCATGGGGGTGCAGATCGAAGGGCCGGTGGAAGGAAGGGTCACCGTGCACGGCGTCGGCATGCGCGGCCTGAAGGCGCCGGCCAAGCCGCTGTATCTGGGCAATTCCGGCACCTCCATGCGCCTGCTCTCCGGACTGATGGCGGCGCAGGCCTTCGACGTGGAGATGAGCGGCGACGCCTCGCTGTCCAAGCGGCCGATGAAGCGCGTCACCGATCCGCTGCGCCTGATGGGTGCGGTAGTGGAAACGACCGAGAAGGGGACGCCGCCGCTCAGGGTCAAGGGCGGCCAGCCGCTCCAGGGCATCGACTATGTAATGCCCATGGCCAGCGCCCAGGTGAAATCCTGCCTGCTGCTGGCCGGCCTGTATGCCGCGGGCAAGACCTGCGTCACCGAGCCGGCACCGACCCGCGATCATACCGAGCGTATGCTGACCGGCTTCGGTTATGCGGTGGAGCGCGAGGGAAACAAGGTTTGCGTCCAGGGCGGCGGCCATCTCAAGGCCTGCCGCATCGACGTGCCGGCCGACATTTCCTCCGCCACCTTCTTCATGGTGGGGGCCGCCATCGCCGCCGGTTCCGACATCACGCTGGAGCACGTGGGCATCAACCCGACCCGCATCGGCGTGATCAACATCCTGCGCCTGATGGGGGCCAACCTGGAGCTGCTCAACGAGCGCGAGGCGGGCGGTGAACCGGTGGCCGACATCCGCATTCGTGCCGGCAAGCTCAAGGGGATCCGCATCCCCGAGGATCAGGTACCGCTGGCCATCGACGAGTTCCCGGCGCTGTTCGTCGCCGCGGCCTGTGCCGAGGGCGAAACGGTGCTCACCGGCGCCGAGGAGCTGCGGGTGAAGGAATCCGACCGTATCCAGGTGATGGCCGACGGCCTGGTGGCACTGGGGGTCGACGCCCGCGCCACGCCCGACGGCATGGTGATCCGCGGCGGCCGCATCAGCGGCGGCCAGGTGGACAGCCACGGCGATCACCGCATCGCCATGTCCTTCGCCATGGCGGCCCTGGTCGCCTCCGGCCCCATCACCATTACCGACTGCGCCAACGTCAACACCTCCTTCCCGGGCTTTGTCGCCCTGGCCAACCGGGCCGGACTGGGCCTCACGGAGGAGCTGGCGTGACGCCGGCCATCCCGGTCGTCACCATCGACGGGCCCAGCGGGGTAGGGAAGGGCACCGTCAGCCAGCTGCTGAGCCGCCGTTTCGGCTGGCACTTCCTCGACAGCGGCGCCCTCTACCGCCTCACCGCCCTGGCGGCACGACGCCAGGATGTTGCCTTCGATGACGTCGACGGCCTGGCCCGGGTGGCACGGGAGCTGGCGGTGGAGTTCCGCCCGCAGGAACAGGGCGATCTTACGATATTCCTTTCAGGACAAGAGGTTAGCAAGGATATTCGCACCGAGCAGGCCGGTAACGACGCCTCCCGTGTCGCCGCCGTGCCGGCGGTGCGCGAGGCCTTGCTGGAGCGGCAGCGGGCGTTTTTGCAGTCTCCCGGCCTGGTGGCCGACGGCCGCGACATGGGGACCACTGTGTTTCCGGACGCCCCCCTGAAGATTTTCCTCACGGCCAGCGCCGAGGTTCGCGCCCAAAGGCGCTATAACCAGTTGAAGGAAAAGGGGTTCGATGCTAATCTACACAGTCTTTTCGTCGAGATCGCCGAACGTGACGAACGGGATCGCAACCGCACGGTGTCGCCGCTCAGGCCGGCAGCGGACGCGGTGGTGATCGACACGTCGGCTCTCGGCATCGAAGAGGTACTGGCTGCGGTGCTGGCGGAATGCCGGACCCGGCTCGGTGTGCAGTAGGGGCTGCCGTCACATGGTGTGATGGCGGTTTGTTTTTTTAACTTCAACCCGCGGCAGTAATGCGGTTCTACATAGGTCGTTCGCTGAACGGCAAGGGTTACGTGAGTGATGAGCGAAAGCTTTGCAGAATTGTTTGAACAGAGTCTTGTCGGTTCCCAGATGCGCCCCGGCGCCATCATCACCGGCAAGGTAGTCCAGGTCGGCAACGACGTTGTCGTCATCAACGCCGGTCTCAAGTCCGAAGGCGTGATTCCCGTCGAGCAGTTCCTCAATGAGAACGGCGAGATCGAGGTTCAGGTCGGTGACGAAGTGGACGTTGCCCTGGAAATGGTAGAAGACGGTTTCGGTGCCACCCGCCTGTCCCGTGAAAAGGCCAAGCGTTCGGAGTCCTGGACCCGCCTGGAGCGCGCCTCCGAAGCCGGCGAGACCGTTGTCGGTCGCATCGTCGACAAGGTCAAGGGCGGCTTCACCGTCGACCTGAAGGATATTCGTGCCTTCCTGCCCGGTTCCCTGGTGGATGTGCGCCCGGTGCGCGATCCCTCCTACCTGGAAGGCAAGGACCTGGAATTCAAGGTCATCAAGCTCGATCGCAAGCGTAACAACGTTGTCGTGTCCCGTCGCGCCGTGGTGGAATCCGAGGGCAGCGAGGAGCGCGAAGCGCTGCTGGACGGCCTGCAGGAAGGCCAGGTGGTCAAGGGCATCGTCAAGAACCTCACCGACTACGGCGCGTTCGTGGACCTGGGCGGCATCGACGGCCTGCTGCACATCACCGACATGGCTTGGAAGCGCGTCAAGCATCCTTCCGAAGTGGTCAATGTCGGCGACGAAATCGACGTCAAGGTTCTCAAGTTCGATCGCGAGCGCACCCGCGTTTCCCTGGGCCTCAAGCAGCTGGGCGAGGATCCGTGGGAAGACATCACCCGCCGTTACCCGGTCGGCACCCGCATGTTCGGCAAGGTGACCAACCTGACCGATTACGGCTGCTTCGTGGAAATCGAAGAGGGTGTTGAAGGCCTGGTGCACGTCTCCGAGATGGACTGGACCAACAAGAACATCCATCCGTCCAAGGTTGTACAGGTGGGCGACGAGGTGGAAGTGATGGTGCTGGATATCGACGCCGAGCGCCGCCGCATCTCCCTCGGCATGAAGCAGTGCCAGGAAAATCCCTGGGACGCCTTCTCCGCCACCCACAACAAGGGCGACAAGGTCAGCGGCAAGATCAAGTCCATCACCGACTTCGGCATCTTCATCGGCCTGGAAGGCAGCATCGACGGCCTGATCCACCTGTCCGACATTGCCTGGAACGTTCCGGGTGAAGAGGCGGTGCGCAACTATGCCAAGGGCGACGAAGTCGAGGCCGTGATTCTGGCCATCGATCCGGAGCGCGAGCGCATCTCCCTGGGCATCAAGCAGATGGAGAAGGATCCGTTCTCCAACTACGTGGCCGAGCATCGCAAGGGCAGCGTGGTCAAGGGCATCGTGCGTGAAGTGGATGCCAAGGGCGCCATCATCGATCTGGAAGAGGGTGTCGAAGGCTATCTGCGTGCCTCCGAACTGTCCCGCGACCGCGTCGAGGATGCCCGTACCCTGCTCAAGGCCGGTGACGAGATCGAAGCCAAGTTCATGGGCGTCGATCGCAAGAACCGCACCATCAGCCTGTCCGTCAAGGCGAAGGACAGCGAGGAGGAGGCGGAGGCCATGCAGGACTACAATCGCGCCGCAGCGGCCGCCAACCCGACTCTGGGCGACCTGCTGAAGGAGCAGATGGAAAACAAGAACGACTAAGCTGAACTGGAAGGCCCGCCGCTGGCGGGCCTTCCCTTACTTTGGGGATCCCCATGACCAAATCGGAACTGATCGAGATCCTGGCGCGCAAACAGCCCCAGCTCAATTCCAAGGACGTCGAGTTGGCGGTAAAGACCATCCTGGAACATATGGCGCAGGTTCTGGCCGGCGGTGAGCGTATCGAGATTCGTGGGTTTGGCAGCTTTTCCCTGCACTATCGTCCACCCCGTATCGGGCGCAATCCCAAGACCGGTGAATCGGTACAGCTTGGGGCCAAATTCGTCCCTCATTTCAAGCCCGGCAAGGAACTGCGCGAACGCGTCGATCTCGGGGCTGTAGTAACGGAATAACCCTACCTCAATGCGGTATGGATACCGTATGCCCGCAAGCGTCTGTTCAGACTGCCGTGCGGCGCTCTTTGTAATTCGTCGAGCCTGGTAATATCCTTGTGTCTGCGCCTGTGGCGTAAGTCTGGGACTTTGAAACAGGGCGTACGCCCACATCATTACGGGGTCGACATGAAACGCCTTATCTTCCTCATCATCTTTCTGCTGTTGCTGGCTGTCGGCATCAGTTTCGCCGTGCACAACGCCGACCCCGTCACCCTGAACTTCTATTTCGCTTCCCTGACCGGTCCGCTGTCGCTGATCGTGGTCATGGCGCTGGCCGTCGGCGCCTTGCTCGGGGTGACCACCAGTGTGCTGATGGTATTCGGGCAGCGCCGCAAGGCCGCGCGCCTGCAGCGCAAGCTTGATACCTGCGAACAGGAAATTCGTAACCTGCGCCATCTGCCCCTGCGCGACAAGCACTGAATATCATGGGCGTCGAACTCCTCTTTCTGTTGTTGCCGATCGCAGCGCTCTCAGGCTGGTTGCTGGGACGCCGCGACGTGCGTGACACGGAGGGGCGCCAGTTTTCACTGTTTTCCTCGGATTATTTCAAGGGACTCAATTTTCTGCTCAACGAGCAGCCGGACAAGGCCATCGAGGTCTTCATCCACATGCTTGAGGTCGACAGCGATACGGTCGATACCCATTTCGCCGTCGGCAGCCTGTTCCGGCGTCGTGGCGAGGTCGATCGCGCGATTCGCATCCATCAGAATCTGATTGCCCGCCCGACCCTGAATCGACAGCAGCGCGATCAGGCCCTATACGAACTGGGCACCGACTACATGCGCGCAGGTCTGCTGGATCGGGCGGAGAACCTGTTCCAGGAACTGGTGGCGGAGAGCACGACATATCGCCAGCAGGCGTTAAGACAGTTGCTGGATATCTACCAACAGGAGAAGGATTGGCACAAGGCCATTGCGGTCGGCCAGCGCCTGCAGGGCATGGGCAACGGCACCGTCAGTCCCATCATCGCGCAGTTCTTCTGCGAGCAGGCGGAGCAGGCGCTGATGCTGGGTGATCGTGACGAGGGATTGCGCCTGGCGCGGCGCGCACTGGTCGAGGATCGCAACTGCGTGCGCGCGACCTTGCTGGAGGGACGTGTTGAACTGGAAGCCGGCTCGCACAAGTCTGCGGTGCGTATATTCAAGCGGGTTGAACAACAGGACCCGACATACCTGCCCGAAGTGATCGCGCCACTGCAGGAGGCCTTTTTGCAGCAGGGCCGTGTCGGTGAAATGATCTCATATCTGCGCGATATCCAGGCCCGCCACGGCGGAATATCGATCATGCTGGCGCTGGCGGAATTGATACGCCAGCAGCATGGCGAAAAGGAAGCGGCAGTTTTCATCACCGGCCATATGCGCGGTCATCCGTCCATCCGCGGCATGGAGCGATTGATTAACCTGAAGCTCCAGTCCAGCGAGGGACAGGCCCGGGACGATTTGCTGATTCTGAAGGATTTGACCGACAAGTTGTTGGAGAGCAAACCGGTATATTGCTGCAGCCAGTGTGGCTACAGCGGCAAGACGCTGGTCTGGCAGTGTCCCAGTTGTAAGCAATGGAATACCACCAAGCCCATACACGGCATCGAAGGCGAGTAATGCCGGCAGGCCGGCCCAGCGGAGAAATGGTTGATGAAGAATCTTGGTCCACGCATCGTTATAGCGCTCGACTACGCGGAGCCGCGCCTGGCCCTGGAGATGGTGCAGCGGCTGGAACCTGCGCGCTGCCGCCTCAAGGTCGGCAAGGAGCTGTTTACGCGGGGTGGTCCGCAGCTGGTTGAGCAGCTGCGCAATAAAGGCTACGACATATTTCTTGATCTGAAATTTCATGACATTCCCAATACCGTGGCTGGCGCCTGCAGTGCCGCGGCGGATCTCGGAGTATGGATGGTGAATGTGCATGCGCTCGGCGGCAGTCGCATGATGGTGGCCGCGCGCGATGCGCTGGCAAGGCACAGCCATCGTCCGTTGCTGATTGCGGTCACCATACTCACCAGTATGGGCGAAGAGGATCTGCGCGAGATTGGGCTGGCGGGGGCGCCCGCGGACAACGTCGCACGGCTGGCGTCCCTGACCCAGCAGTCCGGCCTGGACGGTGTCGTCTGCTCCCCGCAGGAAGTGGCCATGCTGCGCCAACAGGCGGGCAGTGATTTCCGCCTGGTGACGCCGGGTATCCGCCCTGCATGGTCGGCCAAAGGTGATCAGACCCGCATAACCACGCCGGCGGATGCCGTGCGGCTGGGGTCGGACTATCTGGTGATCGGCCGTCCCATCACGGCGGCGGAGGATCCGATGGCGGCACTGGAGGCCATTGAGAAGGAGTTGGCCGGCTGAGTCTTGATGTGCAGAAAATTCCTACATCAAGATCAGCGCTTTCGCAGCGCAACACTCTTGTCTTGAGTCCGTCCTGTCGTTAGCTTGATACGCGCACCTGCCATTCCCGGCCGGTGTCAGGGACAGTATCAATCACAGGAGTGACATCATGCGCAAATCAGCAGTGGTCTTTTTTTTCATATTTCTCCTCGCCCTGTCCGCACTCACCCACGCGGCTCCCGTCGACATCAACACGGCTGACGCCGCCGCCCTGGCGCAAGCCATCAAAGGTGTCGGGACCAAGCGGGCAGATGCCATCGTGGCCTACCGCAAGGAGCACGGTCCGTTCAAATCGGTCGACGAATTGGCCAAGGTCCCGGGTATCGGTGCCAAGGTGGTGGAAGAGAACAGGCAGAACATTGCTGTCGGCAAGCGTTGAGGCAAGCTGAGCAGTACCTCTCAAAAGCGCCCGCAACCGCGGGCGCTTTTCTTTTGTTTTTACGTTATTTGCTCCACAATAATCATCCCGCGACTTCTGATGGCAGGATGTGTATATGGAAATCACCAAGGCAGTTTTTCCGGTCGCCGGCATGGGGACGCGCTTTCTCCCGGCCACCAAGGCCAATCCCAAGGAAATGCTTCCCATCGTCGATAAACCGTTGATCCAGTACGCGGTGGAAGAAGCCATTGCTGCCGGCATCACCGAGATGATTTTTGTTACCAGCAGTGCCAAGCGCGCTATCGAAGATCACTTTGACAAGAATTACGAGCTGGAAGCCGAGCTGGAAAAAAAGGGCAAGCAGGATCTGCTTGAACTGGTACGCAATGTCGTCCCCAACGGCGTTTCGTGTGCCTACGTCCGGCAGCCTGAGGCGCTGGGCCTGGGTCATGCGGTGCTCTGCGCCAAACCGTTGATCAAGGATGAGCCTTTCGCCGTCATTCTGGCGGACGATCTGATCGATGGCCAAGGTAGTGGTGCGATGGCGCAGATGGTGCGGATGTATGATGCCCACCAGTGCAGTCTGTTGGGGGTGGAAGAGGTGGCCGCCGATGACACAGACAAATACGGCATTGTGAAGTCAGCCGCAATGGACGAGCGGCTTTCACGTGTCGAGCGCATTGTGGAAAAGCCGAAGCCGGCCAATGCTCCGTCGACTCTCGCGGTGGTGGGGCGTTATATCCTGAATCCCCGGATATTCGCACTACTGGAAACCACCGAGCGCGGCGCCGGCGGAGAAATTCAGCTGACCGACGCCATCGCAGCGCTGTTGCAGGAAGAACAGGTGCTGGCATACCGCTTCAGCGGTCGTCGCTATGATTGCGGCAGCAAATTGGGCTATCTGGAAGCGACGGTCGAGTACGCCTTGAAGCATCCCGAACTCAGCGATGAGTTTCGTGATTATCTGAAGAAAAATTTCTGCTGAGAGAGACGACGGGAAGCAGGATGATTGGCTCCCCCGGTTGGACTCGAACCAACGACACACGGATTAACAGTCCGCTGATCTACCGACTGATCTACGGGGGAATCGATAGAGGCGCATATACTACTTATCCGCCCTCCCCAGGTCAATACTTCAAGCCGGACATTGCAGCGATTCGTCCTCGGCATTTTTGTCGGACACCCGGATGCGTCCGCTGCGGGCGATAATCAGGGCACGGGCCTCAGTTGGTCCCCTGTGATCGCAGAAGGTGAAGGTGCCGTTGCTGCTGGCGGAACCGTTCGGGTAATAGATGACGTAGTTGGAACTGGGGAAGGCGCTCCAGTCCAGGGTCTGCTCCGGGGACAGGGCAGCCTGTGTCCACAACAGCGGTTCATCGCCATTCCACGACTTGTCGCCGTTGTCGTCCATGAAAACGATCCAGCCGTCGTGCCATTGACGGGTTTTGTCACAACCGTCCACCGGGCTTCCCTTGCAGATGACCGTCGGCAGGCTGCGTTTTATGGCCTCGCTGCGGGCGTAGTTGAGTGTGCTGCTCAGGGTATTGATGGCGGTACTGCGGCGGTTGTTGTGCAATATGCCGGCGAAGGAGGGGAGCGCCATGCCCACGACTATCGCGGCTATGGCCAGCCCGATGAGAAGCTCTACCAGTGTGTAGCCCTGCTGTCTTTCGACGGTACTGCCTGAGGCGGAGACCAGGGCGGGGGAGAAGTTGACGTCCATGTCATACCCACATCCGTGTTGGGTATAACCATACGACAGCAGGGCCCTTTTAAGAAGGGCTCTGCTGTCAGTACCTTAGGGAATTACGTGTCGGATTTTTCCTATTTTTCGCCGAACAGTTCGCCCAGGCGCTGCAAGGCGTTGCGCAGGTTGTCGAGCGAGGTGGCGAAGGACAGGCGCATATAGCCTTCGCTGCCGAACGCGGAGCCGGGCACCAGGGCCACGCCGGTACGGTTGAGTATGTATTCCGCCAGTTCGATGTCGTTGGTAATCCCGTCGTGGGAGGCAATGACGTCGCGCATGTCGGGGAAGGAATAAAATGCACCTTGGGAGGGCAGGCAGTTGACCCCTTTGATGCGGTTTAGGCCCGCCACTACGAAGTCGTGGCGTTCCTTGAAGGCCTTGAGCATGGTCTGGATGCAGCTCTGATCGCCGTTGAGCGCGGCCTCGGCAGCCACCTGCGAAATGGAGGTGGGGTTGGAGGTGCTCTGCGACTGGATGTTCTTCATCGCCTCGATCAGCTTGTCCGGGCCTGCGGCATAGCCGATGCGCCAGCCGGTCATGGAGTAGGCCTTGGAGACGCCGTTGAGGACGATGGTCCGGTCGTACAGGTCCGGGCAGGCATTGAGGATGTTAACGAACGGTTCATCCGCCCACAGGATGTGTTCGTACATGTCGTCCGAGGCGATGAGTACCTGCGGATGGCGGCGCAGCACCTCGCCCAGGGCGGCCAGTTCGGCCTTGCTGTAGGCGACGCCGGTGGGGTTGGAGGGGCTGTTCAGCACCACCAGGCGGGTACGGGGGGTGAGGGCCGCTTCCAGCTGGGCGGGGGTGATCTTGAAGCCCTGCTCAAGGCCGGCCTCGATGATGACGGGGACGCCTTCGGCCAGCAGCACCATGTCCGGGTAGGACACCCAGTAGGGCGCAGGGATAATGACCTCGTCGCCGGCGTCCAGCAGGGACTGCGCCAGATTGTAGAAGCTCTGTTTGCCGCCACAGGAGACCAGAATCTGCTTCGGCGAGTAGTTCAGGCCGTTGTCGCGGGCGAACTTGGCGATGATGGCCTTTTTCAGGCCCGGGGTGCCGTCCACGGCGGTATACTTGGTGAAGCCGCCATGGATGGCCTCGATGGCCGCCTGCTTGATGTGCTCGGGGGTGTCGAAGTCCGGTTCGCCGGCGCCGAGGCCGATGATATCCTTGCCCTGGGCCTTGAGTTCCTGGGCGCGCGCGGTGACTGCCAGGGTGGGGGAAGGCTTGATGCTCTGAACGCGCTTGGACAATTGGATATCCACCGTTTTCCTCGATGCAAAAGTTGGAAATAAAACCGCACTAATATAGCTGAACCGCACGCGTTCCTGAATCCCCCAAGCAGCGAATTATGAAGAGAAATTTCCAGTTGCAGGCCCCCTATGCCCCCGCCGGCGATCAGCCGGAGGCCATCCGGCGCCTGGTGGAAGGGCTGCGGGCGGGGGAGGCCGGGCTGACCCTGCTGGGCGTGACCGGTTCCGGCAAGACCTATACCGTCGCCAACGTCATCCAGCAGTTGCAGCGGCCGACCCTGATCATGGCCCACAACAAGACCCTGGCGGCCCAGCTCTACGGCGAGATGAAGGAGTTCTTTCCCCACAACGCGGTGGAGTACTTCGTCTCCTATTACGACTATTACCAGCCGGAGGCCTATGTCCCCTCCACCGATACCTTCATCGAGAAGGACGCCTCCATCAACGACCACATCGAGCAGATGCGGCTGTCGGCCACCAAGGCCATCCTGGAGCGGCCCGACACCATCATCGTGGCCACGGTCTCGGCCATCTACGGCCTGGGCGACCCCGACTCCTATATGCACATGTTGCTGCACCTGGTGCGCGGCGACATCATCGACCAGCGGGCGATCCTGCGCCGTCTGGCCGAGCTGCAATACAGCCGCAACGATGTCGAACTGCGGCGCGGTACCTTTCGCGTGCGCGGCGAGGTCATCGACATCTTTCCCGCCGACTCCGACAGCGAGGCGGTGCGGGTCGAGCTGTTCGACGAGGAAGTCGAGTCGCTCAGTTTCTTTGATCCGTTAACCGGCGAGGTGCTGCGCAAGGTGCCGCGCGTCACCATCTATCCCAAGACGCATTACGTCACCCCGCGCGAAAAGGTGCTGGAAGCGGCAGAGGCGATCAAGATCGAACTCAAGGAGCGGCTGGAAGAACTGCATGCCGCCAACAAGCTGGTGGAAGAGCAGCGGCTGGAGCAGCGCACCCGCTTCGATATCGAGATGATGCTGGAGCTGGGTTACTGCTCCGGCATAGAAAACTATTCCCGTCACCTGTCCGGGCGTGCGCCCGGCGAGCCGCCGCCGACCCTGTTCGATTACCTGCCGCAGGATGCGCTGCTGGTTATTGATGAATCTCATGTCACCGTGCCGCAAATCGGCGCCATGTACCGTGGCGATCGTTCGCGCAAGGAGAATCTGGTCAACTACGGTTTCCGTCTGCCGTCGGCGCTGGATAACCGTCCGCTCAAATTCGAGGAATGGGAACGGCTGTCGCCTCAGGCCATATTCGTGTCGGCGACGCCGGCGAAATACGAGCTGGAACATTCCGGTGAGGTGATCGAGCAGGTGGTGCGTCCCACCGGGCTGGTGGACCCGGAGGTCGAGGTACGCCCGGCGATCACCCAGGTGGACGATCTGCTATCTGAAATCCGCAAACGGGTGGCGGTGGAGGAGCGCGTCCTGGTTACCACGCTGACCAAGAAGATGGCCGAGGACCTCACCGACTACCTGGCCGAACACGATGTGCGCGTGCGCTACATGCACTCCGACATCGATACCGTCGAGCGCATGGAGATCATTCGCGATCTGCGGCTCGGTGCCTTCGACGTGTTGGTTGGCATCAACCTGTTGCGCGAGGGCCTGGATATGCCCGAGGTGTCGCTGGTGGCCATACTTGACGCCGACAAGGAAGGTTTTCTGCGTTCGGAAACCTCGCTCATCCAGACCATCGGCCGCGCCGCGCGCCACCTCAACGGCCGCGCCATACTCTATGCCGACCGCATTACCGGTTCCATGGAGCGTGCCATGGGCGAAACGGCGCGGCGCCGGCAGAAGCAGATGGAATTCAACCAGGCCCACGGCATTACGCCGCGCAGCGTGATCAAGGCGGTGCGCGATATCCTGGAGTCAGGCTATCCCGGTGCGCCGGGTACGCCGGCCCGCTACGCCAAGGTGGCGGAGGAGGTCATCGAATATGCCGCGCTGCCTGCGGCCGAGCTGGCCAAGCGCATCAAGGCGCTGGAGGAAAAGATGTACCAGCATGCCCGCAACCTGGAATTCGAGGAGGCGGCGCGGCTGCGCGATCAGATCCGTCTGATGCAGGAGCACAATATGGGGCTGGGCGAACCGGCAGCGGACTGAAGCCGCGGGGCTTCAGTCGATTTTTCCCGCGTCGAGCAGCGGCATCACCCAGTAGTGCAGGCCGGCGCCGGCAAAATCCGCGCGCAGCACGTCCAGTAGCTGGGTGACTACCGTACAGTCGGTATGGACATGGAACATCACCTTGCGTTGACGCCCCATCACCTGCTCCGCCAGCGACAATTCCGTCTGCCTGCTGCCGTGGCCGTCGATGCGGGTGCTGCTGAACCCCGACAACTGTTCCCGCGCCAGCAGCCAGTCGACCAATGATTCCTCCAGCGCGGGCGTGGTGACGATAACCAATAGACATTCTTGCATGATGATTTCCTAACGGGCCACGCCGTAACGGCGATAAAGGATCGGCAGCAGGATCAGGGTCAGCAGGGTCGAGGTCACCAGGCCGCCGATGACCACGATGGCCAGCGGACGCTGGATCTCCGAACCCGGTCCGGTGGCGAACAGCAAGGGCACCAGGCCGAAGGCAGCGATGCTGGCCGTCATCAACACCGGACGCAGGCGCCGCTTGGCGCCCTCGATCACCAGTTCGGCCAGCGCCATGCCATGATCGCGCAGCTGGTTGAAGTAGGTGACCATCACCACGCCGTTGAGCACGGCGATGCCGAGCAGGGCGATGAATCCCACCGAGGCCGGTACCGACAGGTATTCGCCGGACAGCCACAGCGAGAAGACGCCGCCGATCATGGCAAAGGGGATGTTGGTCAGCACCAGGGCTGCCTGGCGTACCGACCCGAAGGTGGAGAAGAGCAGCAGGAAGATCAGGCCGACGGCCACCGGTACCACGATGGACAGGCGGCGGGCGGCGCGCTGCTGGTTTTCAAACTGGCCGCCCCATTCGATATGGTAACCGGTGGGCAGTTTCACCTGTGCGGCTACCTGGGCCTTGGCCTCGTCGACGAAGCCGACCAGGTCACGCCCGCGCACGTTGGCGACTACCACCGTGTAGCGTGCCGCCTTCTCACGGCCTACCTTGACCGGTCCCTCGACGCGTTGCAGCGCAGCAATAGTCGACAGCGGAATGTTGCGTCCGTCGGGCAGGGTGATCTGCATGGCGGCAAAACGCTCCGGCGCCATGCGCAGTTCCTCGCTGCCGCGCAGGATCAGCGGCGTACGGCGTATTCCCTCATGCACCGTGCCGATGTCGATGCCTTCCACCTGGGCGCGCAGGACCGCCTCCAGTTCATTGATCGACAACCCCAGGCGACCGGCGGCAAGGCGGTCGATGACGACCTGCAGATACTGCACGCCGGAATTCTCCGAGGTGCGTACATCCTCGGCGCCGGGTATCGCGGCCATCAGCGCCGTGATCCGCTGCGCCAGGGCGTCGAGTTCGCCGACGTCGGTGCCGAAAATCTTGATCGCGACATCGCCGCGCACGCCGGTGAGCATTTCCGAGACGCGCATTTCGATGGGTTGGGTGAAGCCGTAATTGAGCCCCGGAATTTCGTTCATCACCTGGCGGATGGCATCGGTCAGTTCTTCCTTAGTTTTCATGCGCCACTCCGCGCGTGGCTTGAGTACCAGAAAACTGTCGGTGTCATTGAGCCCCATGGGATCCAGTCCCAGCTCGTCGGAGCCGACGCGGGCAATGACGCCGGTCACCTCGGGCACGTTTTCCATCAAGGCACGCTGCACCCGCAGGTCGAGCGCAACCGATTGCTCCAGGTTGATGGAAGGCAGTTTCTCCAGCTGCACCAGCAGGCTGCCTTCATCCATCGTCGGCATGAAGGTCTTGCCGATTTGGGTGTAGGCCGCGCCGGTGACCAGCAGCAGGGCGAGGGCGCTGGAGATGACCGGCCGCGGATGATCCAGGCACCAGCGCAGCACCGGCAGGTAATAGCCGGTGGCCTTGCGCACCACCCAGGGTTCCTCGTGGCTGACTTTCTTCAGCAGGAACGAGGCCAGCACCGGTATAGCCGTCAGCGACAGCAGCAGCGAACCGGCCAGGGCGAAGACGATGGTCAGCGCCACCGGGATGAACAGCTTGCCTTCCAGTCCCTGCAGGGTGAGCAGGGGCAGGAACACGATGATGATCACCAGGATGCCCGAGGTGACAGGCACGCCCACTTCGCGCACGGCGCGATAGATCAGATGCAGGCGCGGCAGCCGTTGCTGCTGTTCGCCGTGGGCCAGGTGGGTGACGATGTTTTCCACCACCACCACCGCCGCATCCACCAGCATGCCGATGGCGATGGCGAGGCCGCCGAGGCTCATCAGGTTGGCGGACATTCCGAACTGGCGCATCAGGATGAAGGTAATCAGTGCCGCCAGCGGCAATACCAGGGCCACGGTGAGGGCGGCGCGAAGGTTGCCGAGAAACAGCACCAGCAGCACCAGCACCAGGACGATGGCCTCGGTCAGCGCCTTGCTCACCGTATTGACTGCCTGTGACACCAGATCGCCGCGATTGTAGAACACGTCGATGGTGATGCCGTCCGGCAGAGTGGGGGCCAGTTCATCCAGCTTGGCCTGTACTCCTTCCACCACCGTACGTGCATTGGCACCGCGCAGACCGAGCACCAGGCCTTCGACGGTTTCGCCTTGGCCGTTGCGCGTTACCGCGCCGTAGCGGGTGATGGCGCCGATGCGTGCCGTGGCCACTTCGCCGACGCGCACCGGCACCCCGGCAGTGGACTTGACCACGATGGCGCGCACGTCGTCCAGGGAACGTATCCGCCCTTCGGCGCGCACCAGCAGGGCTTCGTCGCCCTCGCTGAGTCTGCCGGCACCGTCGTTGCGGTTGTTCGATTCCAGGGCCGTCATCAACTCGTTCATGCCGACGCCGCGGGCGTTCATGCGTGCCGGATCGGGTACGACTTCATAGGCGCGCGCCAGGCCGCCCAGGGAATTGACGTCGGCCACGCCGGGCACGGTGCGCAGGGCAGGACGGATGCTCCAGTCGAGCAGGGAGCGTTTTTCCATCGCATCGAGGCTGTCGCCCTCGATGGTGAACATGAACATCTCGCCCAGCGGTGTGGTCATGGGCGCAATGCCGCCGCTGATGTCGGCGGGCAGGTCGCCCCAGATGGCGTTGAGCCGCTCGGCCACTTGTTGCCGTGCCCAATAGATGTCGGTGCCGTCTTCAAAATCGACGGTGATGTCGGTCAGCGCGTATTTGGCCACCGAGCGCAGCATGACCTGATACGGAATACCGAGCATCTCCACCTCGATGGGGGCGGTGATGCGCTGCTCCACTTCCTCCGGTGTCATGCCCGGCGCCTTGATGATGATCTTCACCTGGGTGGAGGAGATGTCGGGAAAGGCATCGATGGGAATGTTCTGGAACGCGAGCGTGCCGGCACCCACCAGCATCAATACCGCCAGCAGGGTGAGCAGGCGCTGGGTGAGCGCGAACTGAATCAGGCGGGCGAGCATCATTCACCCCCACCCAGGCCCATGGATGCACCTTTCACAGCGGCCAGACCGGTGACGGCGATGCGCTCCTGCGGTTCGAAGCGGGCCACGATCACCGTCTTGCCGTCCTGGTTGCCCAGCACTTCAACGATGCGCGGCGCGAAACCGCCGGCTGTCTGCACGAAGACGATGCTGTGCTGGCCGCTGCGTACCACCGCTGCGGACGGCACCTGGTAACGCCCCTCGCCCGGCGTGCCGGCGATGGTGGCCTGGACGTACTGGCCGGGACGCAGGGCGCCGGAACCGGCGGACAATTCGGCCCGCACGCGTACGGTCTGGCTGGCGGCATCGACGTCGCGTCCGACGCTGAGCAGGCGCCCCTCGGCGCCGAAGGCGGCTACCTTTACTGCGGCGCCGGTGGCCAGGTGCGGCAGATGCTCCAGCGGCACGCGAATTTCGAGCCAGAGCGGGTCGAGGTTGGCGATGCGATAGATGGGGTCGCTCATGTTGAGGCGCTGGCCCGGTTCTGCCAGACGCTCCAATACCACACCGGTGATCGGCGCGCGCAGTTGCAGGATGGTATTGAGGCGGCGGTTCTGTTCCAGCGCCGTGATGTCCCGCTGCGCCATGCCCGCCAGCAGCAGCGCCTGGCGTCGCTCGTCCAGGGCGGCATTGATTTCATCGAAGCCGCTCTTGGTTTCCTGGTAGCGGCGCCGGGCGATGATGCCTTCCTTGAACAGCATCTCGTCGCGGGTCAGGCCGGTCTGGGCCAGGTGCTGCTGCGTCAGCGTTTGCAGAAAGTCGCGTTGCAGCGAGACCAGCTCGGGACTCTTGATGCGGGCGATGACGTCGTCCTCCACCACCTCATCGCCCACGGCTGCGGGCATGTACTCCAACAGACCGGCCTGCGGCGCGGCGATGAGGCGCACCTGATCCGGCGCCACCGTAACCAGTGCAGGCAGCTCCTGGCCGAACACGGTGCTCACGGCTTCGGGCGTCGCGGTGCTGACTCCCAGCGTGCGCTGCTGCGGCAGCGACATGACGACATCCTGCGCCGGCAAATCGGCGGCATGGGCCGGCAGCAAGGCCAGGCTGGAGAGGATGAGTGCGGGCAGTAGCGATTTCATGGGGTGACTCCGACGGCTTGGTTATAGCGGGCGACAGCCTGCTGCAACTGCAGCTTGCGCAGGCTGAGGGTTCGTTCGGCGGTGTAGGCACGGGTCTGCACCCGCAGGCGCTGCACCAGATCTATTTCGCCCAGATCAAAGGCGATGCGGGCCATGCGCAGGTTTTCCTGCGCAAGTGCCTGTTGCTCGTTCGCCAGTTCCAGTTCGGCGCGCAGCGTTTCCAGGGTATGCATGGCTTCGTGCAGGGCCAGTTCCAGGGTACGCCGCAGCGCAAGTTGGGCACTCTGGGCCTCCGCCAGCTGGCTGTTGGCCGCGGCGATGGCCGGTCCGGCGTGGGCGGAACTGGCGAAGGGCAGACGCAGGCCGATGCCGATGCTGTCATGCGTCGTGCCGGTGACCGCCTCTTCATCGCGACGGGTTCCGACTATCAACTGCGGGCTGTCGCTGCCCGCGCGTTGCGCACGCTGCAATTCGGCCTGGGCCCGCTCGACCCGGCGTTGCGCCTCCAGCAGCAGGGGGTGGTCGTCGGCGATGAGGTTGCGGTCGCTCGGTATTTCGCTGAAATCCGTCGGCTTGAGGCGCAGGCCGGAGAGCGTCACGTAACGTTTTTCGGCATGGCGCACCTCGGTGGTGGCGAGGAGGAATTCATCCAGCTTGGTCAGGGTCTCATCGCGCACCAGTAGCAGATCCGCCTCGGCCAGATCGCCGGCCTGTACCCGGCGCCGCACATCCTGCTCCAGGGCCTGGGCGGTGGTCCACGCCTGGCGGGCCAGATTGCGGTGCTCTTCCGCCAGGGCCAGTTCCCACAGTGCGCCGCGTACCAGACCGGCGACGTCCAATCCCAGCGCACCGCTGTGTGCATCGGCATAACCCCCGGCGGCGATGGCCAGATCGCGGCTCGCCTGACGCTGGCCCCAGCGCCAGAGGGGAAGCTCGACGCTGGTTTCCCATTCCCGCAGGCCGCGGTCGGTGCCGGTCTGATCGGTCTGGTGGCGCAGGGCCAGGGCCGGGCTGCCCGCCAGCAGGCTGGCGGCACGGTCCGACAACGCCGCAGCCTCCTGGCGGTAGGCCTCCGGCAGTCCGCCGCGCGGGTCCAGGGCCAGCGCAGCCGTATATACGTCACGCAGGGCAATATCCGGACTGGCCTCCACCTGGTGGCCGTATGCCTCAGGAGGGTCGGCGGCGAAAAGCGGCGCCGCTGCGGCGAGTGCGGTGCACAGGACAAACGCGATTGGAACCAGGCGCATATCTGAATCATTCCACTGCAAGGGAGATGGGCGGGGAGTATGACGGCAAAAACTTAAACCTAGATTAACGCGGCGGTGTTGTTTCGCACGAGGGGGCTGTGCTATCTTACGCCGCCTCGAACATTAGGCGTGTAGCTCAGCTGGTTAGAGCACCACCTTGACATGGTGGGGGTCGTTGGTTCGAGTCCAATCACGCCTACCAGTTTCATCACAAGCCCCGCTAGTGCGGGGTTTTGTGTTTCTGGGGGATCTCATGCGTTTGTCCGCTTCCGCCGTCGGTGCCGGAGGGTTCAAGATGCTGTTCATCTCCACGCTGGTCATCGCTCTGACCGGTGGTCTTTCGCTATTACCGGTGTGGCTTCGGGTGATCCGCGTCGGTCGCGATACCGCGCCGCGCCTGACGGATGCGCGCGTGGTGCTGGTGCCGGGGGTGCGGTTGCATCAGGGCGAGATCGGCGCCGACTTCCTGTGCCGCCTGGAGCGGGCGGCGGCCCTGCACGCCGAAGGCGCCGCGCCGCTGGTGTTGCTGGGCGGAGTGACCGGCCGCGCCGCCGTCAGTGAAGCGGCAAAGGGGCGCGACTATCTGCGCGCCCGCGGCGTGGCCGACGACGCGATGCAGTTGGAGGAGCGCTCGCGCCACACGCTGGAAAACCTTAGACATGCCCGTGTCCTCCTGGGCGATGCAACCCCCGTGATCATTGTCTCCAATCGTTATCATCTGGCGCGCCTCGGCGTCATGGCGGCCGGACTGGGCCTGGACCACCGGCTGTGTGCTGCCGAGACGGACTGGCGCTGGTCGCCGGCATTGGTGGGACATCTGTTGCGCGAGGCGTTTTATATCCATTGGTACCTCACCGGCAGTCGCTGGGCGCGGTTGACGCGCGATAGGGCCAGCCAGGTCCGCATCAGCTGAGGGGCATGGGGGCGTTCGCGCAGTTCGCCGATTGAGTTCAGGGAGAGAACAGATATAATTCCCCGACTACCGCCCGGGCCTTCACGCAAGAGCCACGGCAGGGAATCGCGGTACCCCGCATAAATCAATAAGATGACTGGAAGATGCAGAATATGTCCGAGCTGACCCCGTTGGAACTCGAAGTGGGGCACCTGATCGTAGACACCTTGAATCTGGAAGATGTCTCCGCCGCCGATATCGAGGCCGATGCACCGCTGTTTCGCGAGGGGCTGGGGCTGGATTCCATCGATGCGCTGGAACTGGCGCTGGCCATTTCCCGTCAGTACGGGTTTCAGCTGCGTTCCGATGATGAAAACAACGCACGTATTTTCTCCTCACTGCGCGCACTCGCCGCGCATATTGCCCAGCATCGCGTGAACTGATGGTGGCGCGCCGCGCCTCCCTGCTGTTGCTGATCGCCTATCCCTGTTCCGTTCATTATGGTGTGGTCAGCAATGACTACCGGCCGGCCGTGATAGTGATCGCCGCCATTGCGGCATTGCTGGCCGGGCGCCGGCCGCAGGGATTCCGCTGGTTGCCGGCCGTGGCTGCCGTGCTGGTGGTGTTGCTGGCGGCGCTGACGGTGAAGGATCGTTTCGATCTGATGATTCTTCCGCCCCTGCTGATTTACTTCGGCCTGGCGGCGGTCTTCGCGCTGACCCTGCTGCCGGGACGGTTGGCGCTGGTGACGCGCATCGCGACGCTGCTGGACGGCGAACCCGATGCGGCGGTACAGACCTACACCCGGCGCGTGACCGCGGCATGGGCAGTGTTTCTGTCCCTGCTCGGTGCATGCAGCCTGTGGCTGGCCTGTTGCGGCACGCGCGAGGCCTGGTCGTTGTTCACCAACCTGTACGGCTATCTGCTGATTCTCGGTTTTTTCCTCGGCGAATTTCTGCTGCGCCGCCGCTGCTTGCCGCAGGTGCCGCGGCGCAGCTTCGCCGCATTCCTGGCCGCGATGGCGCGGCTCGATCGCAGGTCGCTGCGATGATGAAGGGTGCGGCATTGCTGCCGCTGACCGCCCACACGGATCAGGAGACCATCGCCTGGCACGGCGGGCGTTCCGTCACTACGGCGGAATTTCTGGCCCAGGCGGCGACGCTGGCCGCGGCCCTGCCCACAGCAGGGCAGGCGGTCAACCTGTGCGAAGACCGTTACCTGTTCCTGCTGGCCTTTGCGGCGCTGCTGATGCGCGGCCAGGCCAACCTCCTGCCACCCAATCGCGCACCGCGGGTGGTGGAGGAGGTGGCCTCGGCCTATACAGGAAGTTACTGCCTGGTGGATCATCCCCATGCCGACCTCGCCCTTCCGCAACACGTGGTCACGGTGCCGGCCGGGCAGGGGGAGGGGACGCCGATACGCGCCATCCCCGAAGATCAGTTGGCGGCCATCATCTTTACCTCGGGCAGTACCGGTGCGCCGCGTCCCCACCGCAAATACTGGGGCGATCTCGTGCGCGGCATGGCGCACGCCCGTGAGCGTTTCGCCTTGCACACCCTCGGCGGCGGGACATTGCTGGCCACGGTGCCGCCGCAGCATATGTATGGCCTCGAATTCACCATACTCCTTCCCCTGCTGAACGGATTGGCGCTGCACGGCGGCCGCCCCTTTTATCCGGAAGACCTGCGCCGGGCACTGGCGGAGGTTCCCGCGCCGCGCGTGCTGGTGACTACGCCCGTGCATTTGCGCGCCTGCGCCGCCGCGGAACTGGCATGGCCGCCGCTGGCGATGATTCTGTGCGCCACGGCGCCGCTCGGCGCGGCGCTGGCGGCGGAGGCCGAGGCGGCATTCGGATGTCCGGTACAGGAGATCTATGGCTGTACCGAAACCGGCGCCATCGCTACCCGCCGCACGGCGGCGGAGGCGCGCTGGCGGCCTTATGACAGCGTGCGGCTGCATTGCGACGGCGGCCACTGCCGGGCCGAGGCCGATTTCCTGCGCGGCGCGGTTGCGCTCAACGATGTGATCGAATTGCAGGATGACGGCTTCATTCTGCTGGGCCGCGACAGCGACATGGTCAATATCGCGGGCAAGCGCGCCTCGCTCGGCGATCTCACCCATCGCCTGCTGGATATTCCCGGTGTGGAGGATGCTGCATTGATCGTGCAGGACGAGGAGCGCGACCGCGGCGGGCGGCTGTGCGCGGTGGTGGTGGCGCCGCAATTGTCCGAACAGGCCATACTCGATGCCCTGCGGCCACGGCTGGACGCGGTATTCATGCCGCGGCCGCTGTATCGGGTGGAACGCCTGCCGCGCAATGAAACCGGCAAGTTGCCGCGGGCGGAACTGCTGGCGCTTCTGCAGCAATTGCGGAGGGGCGATGGAATACAGTGAAGACTGCATCGTTGCGGCGGCGCATCCCGCCCTGCCGGGCCATTTTCCCGGCCACCCGGTGGTGCCCGGCGTGGTCCTGCTCGATTTCGTGCTGGCCGCACTGGCCCGCTGGCAACCGGCGGCGGTGGTGAGCGTGTTGCCGCAGGTCAAATTCATTGAGCCGCTGCTGCCGGAGCAGCCCTTCACCATCGCGTTGCGCAGCGATCGCCCCGGCCGCCTGCGCTTCGAATGCCTGCGTGCGGGACGCTGCATCGCCAGCGGCCTGCTCCAACTGGCGCAGGAGACCTGACCGTGGCGGAAAACTGGCAGGCGCAGCGCGAACGCGGCTCACCGTGGGCGTTGCGGCTGATACTGTGGATCGCGCTGCACATCGGACGCGGCGCGGCACGCCTCCTGCTGTATCCCATCACCCTTTATTTCCTCCTCAACGGCCGCGCAGCACGCGACGCCTCGCGCGACTATCTGGGGCGCGTATTTGGACGTGCACCGACGCTGGCGGAGCGGATACGCCATATCCACTGTTTTGCCGCCACCATCCTGGACCGTGTGTATTTTCTCAGCGGCCAGTTCGATCGCTTCGATATCCGTCTGCACGGCGTCGAAACCATCCAGGCCCGTGCCGGCAGCGGCGCGCTCCTGCTCAGCGCCCACGTGGGCAGTTTCGACGCGCTGCGCGCGCTCGGCGTGGAGCAGCGCGGGTTGCCCATCAAGGTGCTGATGTTTCCCGATCACAACGGCTTCATCACCGCCTTGCTGCACACGCTCAACCCGGCACTGCTGGATACCATCATTCCCCTGGGCGGCATCGATACGTTGCTGCGGGTGCAGGAAGCCGTGATGCAGGGTGAGATGGTCGGCATGCTCGGTGATCGGGTGGCGGCCGGCGGCAAGACCGTGGACTGCGCTTTTCTCGGCGCGCGGGCGCCTTTCCCCGTGGGGCCCGCGCAGCTGGCGGCGGTGCTGCGCGTGCCGGTGATCCTGGTGTTCGGCCTGTATCGCGGCGGCAATCGCTATGATCTGTATTTCGAAAACTTCGACGCCGTGCTGCCGCAGGGGCGGCGCGAAAGGGAGGCGGCACTGGGACAGTGGACCCAGGCTTATGCCGCGCGGCTGGAACACCATGTGCGCATCGCGCCCTACAACTGGTTCAATTTCTATGATTTCTGGCCGCAGGATTAAGCGCATCGTTCTGACCGCGTTGTTGATGTCGGCCTGTCTGCCCGCGGTCGCGCAATGGGATGCCGCGGCGCTGCTGGCGTCGCTGGCGCGCAGTGAGCCGGAACGCATTGCCTATAGCGAAACCCGTCGCCTGGCCTATCTCGATACGCCCCTCTCCAGCAGCGGCGAACTGGAGTTTCGCCCGCCGGACTGGTTGCGGCGCAGCGTCCGGGGTGGCGGCGAGAGCTATGTCATCAGCGGCGATTACCTGCATATCGAAGGCGCAGCGGGCAGCCGCACCGTGACGCTGGACCTGCATCCGGGCCTGCGTGCCTTTGCCGAGTCGTTGCGCGCCACGCTGGCCGGCGATCTGGCCCGCCTGCAACGATTCTTTCTGTTGGATCTGCACGGCGACGAAAAAAGCTGGCGGCTGGTGCTGCGGCCCCGCGACAGCGAAGTGGCGGCCCTGATCCAGTCCATCGAGCTGAGCGGCGTGCAGGCGCGGCTGCGGCGCATCGAAATCCGCGAGGCCGGCGGCGACGTCACGGTGACCGAATTGCAGGCCGCGCCATGATCCGGCGCATCCCGCCCGCGCTGCTGTTGTGGCTGCTGCTGCTCGGCAGCGGCCTGTGGTTCATCGCCGCCCGCGTCACGGTGGTGAGCGACATGGCGCAGTTTCTGCCGCGGGAAGACAGCCTGGAACAGGCGCTGCTGCTCGACGCGCTGCGCGAAGGACCGGCGTCGCGCCTGATCATCGTCGGCCTGGGCGGGACGCAGGACGCGGCGCAACTGGCCGCCGCCAGCCGCCGGCTGGCTGAGCGATTGCGTGATGACGAGCGTTTCCTGCGCGTGGCCAACGGCCCGCTGGCGTTGCCCGTCGCCGAGCGCGAGCGCTGGTTCGCCTACCGTTACCTGCTCACACCGTCCGCGCCGGATGCGTTTGCCGCGACCGGCCTGCGCCAGGCACTGACCACACGCCTGGCGGAACTGGCGGCGCCGCTGCCGCCGCTGGACAAGGCCTATCTGCCGGCCGATCCGCAGGCTGCATTCCGCCGTCTGCTGGCGGGATGGGGCGAGGGCAATGCTCCACCGCTGCAACACGGCGTCTGGTTCGCGGCGGACGGGAGTCTGGCGCTGCTGCTGCTGGAGACCCGCGCCGGCGGTTTCGATCTCGATGCGCAGGAGGCGGCGCGCGCGGCTGTGCTGTCCGCCGTCGAGCCGGGAGTCTCGGTGCTGCTGAGCGGACCCGGCATTATCGCAGCGGCATCGCGCGACACCATACGCGATGAGGTGCGCTGGCTGAGCACGCTGGCAAGCATGCTGATGCTGGCGATACTGTTCGCGGCCTATCGCAGCCTGCGCCTGTTGCTGCTGAGTGCTCTGCCGCTGTTGACCGCGGCGGTGGCGGCGGTGGCCGTCACGGCGCTGGTATTCGGTTCGGTGCACGGCATCACCCTGGCCTTCGGCATTACGCTGCTCGGCGTGGCCATCGATTATCCGCTGCACCTGTTCAGTCACCTGCGTGAGCATGAGAGCGCGCGTCACACCCTGTGGCGCATCTGGCCCACGCTGCGCCTGGGCGTGGTCAGCAGCGCGGTCGGCTATCTGGCCATGGCCCTGAGTCCGTTTCCGGGGCTGGCGCAGCTGGCGCTGTTTACGGTCAGCGGGCTGGCGAGCGCCGCGCTGACGGTACGCTGGGTGTTGCCGCCCCTGTTGTCGACGGCGCCGACGTTGCCGATATCGCAGGCGGCGCGGGGAAGGCGCGGGCGCGGCCTGGGGGTGTTGTCCGCGCTGGCGCTGGCGGCAATGGGCTATCTGGTATTGAGCCCCCGGCTGTTGCTGGAAACGGAGTTGTCGGCGCTGAGTCCCGTGCCTGAGGCGACACGGGAACTGGACGCGGAACTGCGCCGGGCAGTGGGGGCGCCCGATGTGAGCCGCCTGCTGCTGCTGGAAGGACGCAGCCGGGAGGAGGTGTTGCAGCACAGCGAAGCGCTGGCGGCGGCGCTGGATGCCTTGCGCCGGGACGGCGTGATCGGCGGCTTTCGTCTGCCGTCATCGTATCTGCCCTCAGCGGCAAGCCAGCGGGCGCGCCGCGATGGCCTGCCCGCTGCGGATGAACTGGCGGCACAGGTGGCCGCGGCGCAGCCGGGCCTACCGTTTCGCGCCGGACTGTTCGAACCCTTTGTGCGCGATGTGGCGGCCAGCCGCGAACTGGAGCCGCTGACGCCGGAGGCGGTGGCTGATACCTTGATTGGAGCCCGGCTCGCGGCCCTGCTGCGGCCGTACCGGGACGGCTGGCTGGGGCTGGTACCGCTGCATGATGTGCGCGACGAGGCGGTACTGGCGCAGTGGGCCGCACAGTCGCCGCAGCCGTTGCGCTACATCAATCTGCGCCAGGCCACGGATCGCCTGGTGGAGCGTTTTCTTGCCGGGGCCGGTATCTATCTGCTGGCGGGGCTGGGCCTGATTCTGCTGCTGCTGTGGGCGGGGCTGCGCGATCTGCGCCGGGTGTTCCGCGTGGTGCTGCCGGTGCTGGCGGCGCTGGCGGTGACGGCGGCGCTGTTGCACGGGTTTGGCGTGCGTTTGTCCCTGTTCCATCTGGTGGCCTTGCTGCTGGTCCTGGGGCTGGGCATAGATTACGGCCTGTTCTTTGCCCGCGACGACGGAGGGGAGGAACGGGCGCGCACCGGCCACGCCGTGGCCGTGTGCGCTATCTCCACCGCCAGCGTTTTTGCTATTCTCGCCCTCTCGCAAATTCCGCTGCTGCATGCGACCGGCCTCACGGTCGCCCTGGGCGTGACACTCAGTTACGGATTTGCTCGTCTCGTCAGGCGCGGCGCTGCCGGCAGCCACAGGCCGGAATAGGTATCCATGTCGTTCGAACCGCTCCTGCTTACCGCATACAGCACAGTCAGCGCCCTCGGCCACGGCCGCGCGGCGGCACTGTCCGCTTTGCAACAGGGCCGCAGCGGCCTGCGTCCCTGCGATTACGACGAGGCCGGTCTGGATACCTGGATAGGTCGCGTCGACGGGGTGGAGGACGTGGTCCTGCCCGCCGCCCTGGCCGCCTTCGATTGCCGCAACAACCGCCTGGCCGCCCTGGGCCTGGAAAGCGACGGCTTCGCCGCCGCCGTGGCCGCGGCGCGGGCGCGCTACGGTGCGGCACGCATCGGCGTGTTTCTCGGCACCAGCACCTCGGGCATCGAGGCCACCGAGCAGGCCTACCGCCGACGCGGCGGGACCGACGGCCCCCTGCCTGCGTCCTTCGATTACCGCCATACCCACAACACCTTCTCCAGCGCCGATTTCACCCGCCGCTACCTCGGGCTGGAGGGACCGGCACTGGTGATCTCCACTGCCTGTTCCTCCAGCGCCAAGGTGTTCGCCGCCGCCAGCCGCCATATCCGCGCCGGCTGGTGCGATGCCGCGGTGGTGGGCGGTGTGGACAGTCTCTGTCTCACCACACTGTACGGTTTCAACTCGCTGGAGCTGGTGTCGCACCAGCCTTGCCGGCCATGGGATGCGGCGCGCGACGGCATCAGTATCGGCGAGGCCGCCGGCTTTGCCCTGCTGGAGCGTCCGGCCGGGCGCGACGGCGTGGCCCTGCTGGGGTACGGCGAAAGCAGCGATGCCTACCACATGTCGACGCCGCATCCGGAAGGCGAGGGCGCGCTGCTGGCGATGGGCGCGGCCCTGGCCTGCGCCGGGCTGGAGCCCGGACAGGTGGACTACATCAACCTGCACGGCACCGCCACACCGTCCAATGATCGGGCCGAGGATCGCGCAGTGACGCGCCTGTTCGGCACGACGGTGCCGTGCAGTTCCACCAAGGGCTGGACCGGGCACACCCTGGGCGCCGCCGGCATCACCGAAGCCATATTCAGCTGCATCGCCGTGGAGCAGGGGCTGATGCCGGGCAGCCTCAATACCGTGCAGATTGATCCGCAACTGTCGGCACCGCTGCTGCGCGAGACCGTGCAGCGCCCGGTGCAGGTGGCCATGAGCAATTCCTTCGGCTTCGGCGGCAGCAACTGCGCCCTGATCCTGGGGAGGCAGCCGTGATGCGCCTGCATCTGGACAGCATCGGCCTGATGGCGCCGGGATTGCCGGGCTGGGAGGCGGCGCAGGAGGTGTTGCGCGGTGAGCGTGCGCTGGAAGGGGAGAGTGCGCCGGTGTTCCGGCCGACGCTGCTGCCGCCCAACGAGCGGCGCCGCACCACGGCACTGATCAAGCTGGCCTTGCAGACCGCCGAGGACGCGCTGGCGCGCAGCCGCTACCCCATGGCCGAACTGGCTTCGGTGTTCGTGTCGGCGGAGGGCGACGGCGAGATCGTGGATCGTATCTGCACCGCGCTGACGCTACCCGATCGGCCGGTTTCGCCCACCCATTTTCACAACTCGGTGCATAACGCGCCGGCCGGTTACTGGGCCATCGCCAGCGGTTCGCAGCGTTTTTCCACCAGCCTGGCCGCGGGCGCCGACTCCTTCGCCGCCGGTCTGCTCGAGGCAGCGGCGGTGGCGGCGCTGGAACAGGTGCCGGTGATGCTGCTGGCCTACGATTACGCGCTGCCGCCGGCCCTGGCGGGGCGCGGCTATGTCGATGCCGTGTTCGGCGTCGCGCTGATTCTTTCCGCCGACGAAGCCCCCGGCCTTGCCGCGCTTACGCTCGAACTGGAGTCAGGTACCGCACTGCCGCCGCCGCTGCCGCCGGAGCTGGCGGCACTGCGCGCGCACAATCCCGCAGCGGGGGCGCTGCCCCTGTTGGCGGCGCTGGCAAGCTCCGCTTCCACGACGATGACGCTGCCGTGCCACGACGGGCAGACCCTGCGTATAGGTATTGAAAGATGATCCTGGCGCGGGATGAGCTGTGTGCGCTGATCCCCCATGCCGGCAGCATGTGCCTGCTGGACGGGGTGGAGCAGTGGGACGACGACGGCATCGTCTGTTCCAGCCTGAGTCACAGGCGCGCCGATCATCCCCTGCGCACAGCGGCGGGACTCGGCGCAATCCACGGCGTGGAGTACGGTGCGCAGGCCATGGCGGTGCACGGCGGACTGTTGGCGCGCCGCGCCGGACAGGCCCTGCCCGCCGGCTACCTGGCGGCGCTGCGCGATGTGCGTCTGCACGCGGCGCGTCTCGACGGGGTGGATGGCCCGCTGCGGGTGAGCGCCGTGCGCCTGCTGGCCGAGGGCGGCAATCTGGTGTACCGCATCGAGGTGCACGGCAATGAAGAACTTCTGGTGGAGGCGCGGGTGACGGTGGTGAAGATGGGTGGGAGCGCGCAATGAAGCGGGCGCTGGTGACCGGGGGCAGCGGCGACATCGGCGCCGCCATCTGCCGCCGCCTGGCGGCCGACGGCATCGAGGTACTGGTGCACGCCAACAGCAACCCGCAGCGTGCCGAACAGGTCTGCGCGGAGATCGCCGCGGCGGGCGGCCGTGCCATGCCCTTGCTGTTCGACGTGACCGACGGGGCGCAGTGCCGCGAAATACTCGCCGCCGAGACCGGGCGGGCGGCGATCCAGATCGTCGTCAACAATGCCGGCATGCACGACGACGCGCCGCTGGCCGGCATGTCGGAGACGCAGTGGCGGCAGGTGATCGACGTGTCGCTGAACGGGTTCTATAACGTGACCCAGCCCCTGCTGCTGCCCATGATGGCAACGCGCTGGGGCCGCATCGTCAGCCTGTCGTCCATCGCCGGCGTGATGGGCAACCGCGGCCAGGCCAACTATGCTGCCGCCAAGGCGGGCCTGCACGGCGCCACCAAATCGCTGGCGCTGGAACTGGCCTCGCGCGGCGTCACCGTCAACGCTGTGGCGCCGGGCATCATTGCCGGGGCCATGACCGCCCAGGTGTTCGACAAGGATGCCATCAAGGCCATGGTGCCCATGAAGCGGGCAGGGCAGCCGGAGGAAGTGGCCGATCTCGTGGCCTTTCTCGCCTCGGAGCGGGCTGCCTATATTTCCGGCCAGATCATCGGCATCAACGGTGCCATGGCGTGAGCGCGGCCGGAAATTCTGCAGTGGTGGTGATTCCCGCCTACAACGAGGCGGTGACCATCCGTGACGTGGCACAGCGCGCGCTGTCCCAGGGTGTGCGGGTGCTGGTGGTCGACGACGGTTCCGCCGATGCGACCGTGGCGCAGTTGGAAGGGCTCGATGTGACGGTGTTGTGCAATGAGCGCAATATGGGCAAGGCCGCGACCCTGCGGCACGGCATGCAGCATGCGTTGTCGCTGGGTGCCGGGGCTGTCATCACCATCGACGGCGACGGCCAGCATGCGCCGGAGGACATTCCGCGCCTGCTCGCGGTGGCGCAGCGGGAACCGCGCGCGGTGGTGATTGCGGCGCGGCTGCGGCAGCGGGAGAACGCCCCGCGCGCCCGTCATATCGCCAACAAGGTGGCCGACTTCTGGATTTCCTGGGCCGCGGGCCAGTCCATCGCCGACAGCCAGTCGGGCTTCCGGCTCTATCCGGCGGAACTGCTGCGCAACCATATGCCGCGCCTGCGCAAGGGCGGCGGTTTCGTATTCGAAAGCGAGATACTGATTGATGCGGTGCGGCGTGGTTTCAGCTGTATCGCCGTGCCCATTGCCACGGTGTATCAGGCGGGGGCGCGGCCCAGCCATTTCCGGCCGGTGGCGGACATAACGCGTATCGTGCTGATGGTGGCGGGCAAGCTGGCCTCGCGCGGTTTCTATCCGCAGGGACTGTGGCGGGTGTGGCGCACGCCGGCGCGGATCGAGGATTGAACACGGCACACGTTCCCCCGGAACGTGTGCCGCATTTCAGGTTACATCAGGTTCATCTGCGACTGGATGTTCTGCTGCAGGCGCTGTACCCAGCCGTTGTAGTTACCGTGAATGTTGGTGCCGTCGTAGTTCAGGTTCTGGCTGTCACGGTAGGTGATGCTGTAGCTGCTCGGGCTGTACTTGATGTCGACCTGGGCCATGTGCGAACGCAGGTTCAGCGTGCCGATGATGTGGCCCGGCTTCTCTTCCTTCATGTTCCAGCCCAGGCTGGTGCCGGCACGCAGGATCGCCTTCTTCACGTCGTTGGCAGTGGCGGGCTTGTCGCTATTGGTCACCACGGTGGCGTCCTGGACGTTGTAGATCGGGGTCGAGGTACGGCAACCGGTGGCGATGGCCAGGGACAGGCCGGCAAGCAGCACGATGGCAAACAGCTTCTTCATTTATCTCTCCTTGTTGATTATTGGTGTTGCGCCGCATGGACGGCATATTTCCCGGCATGACGCCTTGGGTTGGCGCGCTATGCTTGATGCAGGTGCCGCAGGCTCCCGCCTGTGACCCCGATCGCGGCGGCGATCGGAAACACATGGTAGCAATGCTTATCCCTAAACCCAATGGGGTAGTGGAACGATGAACTGGATGGTGCATGGATTGCTGCTGGCGGCGCTGCTGGCGAGCGGAAGCGCGCTTGCCCAGCTGCCGCGCACCTGCCTGGACGAGCCGGTGTTCGAGGGCAGGCTGTGCTTTTATGAGGCGAATCCTGTGTCCCAGGTGACGGTGCTGCTGGTGCACGGCATCGGCGGCAGTGCCGACGACTGGGCGCAGCAGATCCCGGCCCTGGCGCAGCGCTACCACATATTGGCCGTCGACCTGCCGGGCTTCGGCCAGTCCGACGGCGGCCCCCAGCATTACTCGCCGGAAAACTACGTGGCGGCACTGCATTTTCTGGTGCAACGGCGCGTCCGCTCGCCGCTGCGGCTGGTGGGCCACTCCATGGGCGGGGCGGTAGCGCTCAACTATGCCGCCCTGCACCCGGACCGGGTGGACCGTCTGGTGGTGGCGGACGTAGCGGGCATACTGCACCGCCTGGCCTATACCAAGTTCCTGGTGGGCAACTGGCTGCATGGCGGTGACGGCAAATCACGCTGGTCGTCGGAGGTGTTGCAGAGCTTCGCCGGCAAGTTTCTCGAGGGGCTGGTGAACTCTTCCTTCGACAGCGAGGATGCGATGGAAAACTCCTACGTCGAGGGCGTGGGCGGCGAGCGGCAGATCAGTGCCATGGCCTTGCTGGACGCGGATTTCACGCCCTTGCTGCCGCGGGTCCAGGCACCTGTTCTGATTCTGTGGGGGACGGAGGACGGCATCGCCCCCCTGCGCACGGCGCAGGTATTGCGGCAGCGTCTGCCGCGCAGCTGGCTCGAGCTTATCGATGGAGCGGCGCATGTCCCCATGAGCGACAGGCCCCAGGTGTTCAACCGCCTGCTGCTCGGCTTTCTGGACGACGCCCTGCCGCCGCCGCCCATCGCTTACGAGCCGGAAGGGGATGCGGAGCGCATCGGGCGCTGCGAGCGGCAGCGCAACGTGCGGTTCGAGGGCCGTTACAGTCGCCTGGAGCTGCGGCACTGCAGCGACGTGAGTATCGAGAACGCCGAGATCGGCGAACTGTATGTGTTCGAGTCGCGGGTCAACATTGAGCACAGCCGCATCGGCGGCGAAGGGTTGGCGGTGGATGCCGTCGGCTCGGACGTGAAAATGACGGCGGTGCAGCTGCACGGCGACTACGCCCTGCGCGTGGCGCGCAGCCGGGTGGATCTGGCTGCAGTCGACCTGACGGCGCGGGAGGCGGCGGTGATCGCCACCAGCAATTCCAAGGCGGTATTTTCCCTGTGCCGGGCCGACAGCCCGCACCACACCGGCGACCTGCACGGCTACCGGGAGTTGACGCCGGAATCCCCCCTGTGATCATTGCCGCTTGTATCCACAAATCAATCCGTTAGAATGACGCCCCTTACGCGGCACCACGGGTGCCGCCATCCATCAAGGCATCGGTGATGCCCACGATCAAGCCGAAGTAGCACGCGGCCCCTCGTATAGGCCGCCACTGGAGACATTAATGCCCACGATTACCCTTCCCGACGGCAGCCAACGCTCGTTTGAGCACCCCGTTACCGTACTGGACGTTGCCGCCGCCATCGGCCCCGGCCTGGCCAAGGCTGCATTGGCAGGCAAGGTGGACGGCCAGCTGGTCGATACCTCCCATACCCTGGACCACGACGTGCAGCTGGCCATCGTCACCGGCCGCGACGAGGAGGGCGTCGATATCATCCGCCACTCCACCGCCCATTTGCTGGCCCAGGCGGTAAAGCGGCTGTTTCCCTCCGCCCAGGTCACCATCGGCCCGGTGATTGAGAACGGCTTCTACTACGACTTTGCCTACGAGCGCCCCTTCACCAGCGAAGACCTGGAGAAGATCGAGGCCGAGATGGAGAAGATTGCCGCCGAGGACCTGAAGGTCGAGCGCTCGGTCATGCCGCGCGAGGAGGCCATCGACTTCTTCCGCAACATGGGCGAGGCCTACAAGGCCGAAATCATCACCGCCATCCCGCACGGCGAGAACATCTCCCTCTATAAGCAGGGCGACTTCATCGACCTGTGCCGCGGCCCCCACGTGCCTTCCACCGGCAAGCTGCAGGCCTTCAAGCTGATGAAGGTGGCCGGCGCCTACTGGCGCGGCGACTCCAACAACGAAATGTTGACCCGCATCTACGGTACCGCCTGGGGCGACAAGAAGGCGCTCAAGGAGTACCTGCACCGCCTGGAAGAGGCGGAAAAGCGCGACCACCGCAAGATCGGCCGCCAGCTCGACCTGTTCCACTCCCAGGAGGAGGCGCCGGGCATGGTGTTCTGGCATGCCCCGGGCTGGACCCTGTGGCAGGCGGTGGAGCAATACATGCGCCGGGTGTTCCGCGACAACGGCTACCAGGAAGTGAAGACCCCCATGGTGATGGACCGTGCCCTGTGGGAGAAGTCCGGCCACTGGCAGAACTACCGCGACAACATGTTCACCACCGCCTCGGAAAACCGCGACTACGCGGTCAAGCCGATGAACTGCCCGGGTCACATCCAGATATTCAACCAGGGCCTGAAGAGCTACCGCGATCTGCCGCTGCGCCTGGCCGAGTTCGGTTCCTGCCACCGCAACGAGCCCTCCGGCACCCTGCACGGGCTGATGCGCGTGCGCGCCTTCACCCAGGACGACGCCCATATCTTCTGTACCGAACAGCAGGTGCAGGAGGAGGCCGCGACCTTTATTGCCCTGGTGATGAAGGTCTATGCCGACTTCGGCTTCGAGAACATCGAGGTCAAGCTTTCCACCCGTCCGGACAAGCGGATCGGCTCGGACGAGGTGTGGGACAAGGCAGAACACGCGCTGGAACAGGCACTTAACGCCCAGGGGCTGACCTGGGACCTGCAGCCGGGCGAAGGCGCCTTCTATGGTCCCAAGATCGAGTTCTCCCTGCGCGACTGCCTCGACCGCGTCTGGCAGTGCGGCACCCTGCAGGTGGATTTCAACCTGCCGGAACGCCTGGGCGCCCACTTTATCGCCGAGGACGGCAGCAAACAGGTGCCGGTGATGCTGCATCGGGCCATTCTGGGCTCCATGGAGCGCTTCATCGGCATCCTCATCGAGCACTATGCCGGTGTCTTCCCCCTCTGGCTGGCCCCCCAGCAGGTGGCGGTGCTGAACATCACCGACCGCCAGGCCGAGTACGTGCAGCAGGTGGAGCAGGCCCTGGCCGCCCGCGGCATCCGGGTCAAGTCCGACTTGAGAAATGAGAAAATAGGCTTTAAAATCCGCGAACATACCCTGCAGCGGGTGCCGTACCTGATAGTCATCGGCGACCGCGAGGTGGAACAACAGGCAGTGGCCGTGCGCACGCGCGGCGGTGAGGACCTCGGCAGCATGACGCTGGAAGCGTTTGTCGAGCGACTGACCGCCGAAATCGCGAGCCGCGGCCGCGCTTTTTTGGAGGAATAGAGCATCAACAGCAGAACAGGTCCGGCGCGTCCCGCTGAGGGTAGCGCCCGTTTAAACGAAGAGATCACTGTTCCCGAGGTGCGTGTCATCGGGATGGACGGCGAGCAGGTTGGCGTCGTTCCCATTGCCGAGGCGCTGCGGATTGCGGAAGAGGCGGAGCTGGATCTGGTGGAAGTGGCAGCCGATGCCAAACCGCCGGTCTGCCGCATCATGGATTACGGCAAGTATCTTTTTGAGGAAAACAAAAAGAAGCATGCCGCCCGCAAGAAGCAGAAACAGATCCAAATCAAGGAGATTAAGTTCCGGCCAGGGACGGAAGAGGGAGACTACCAGGTAAAACTGCGCAACCTGGTGCGTTTCCTGGAAGACGGGGACAGGGCCAAGATCACGCTGCGGTTCCGCGGTCGTGAAATGGCCCACCAGGAGCTTGGGCTGAAGTTGCTCAAGCGCATCGAAGCGGACCTCGCCGAGGTGGGAACGGTAGAACAGTTCCCGCGTCTGGAAGGTCGCCAGATGGTCATGGTTATCGTCCCCAAAAAGAAAAAGTAGGCCAGTACGGCCTGCGGGGTGCGCTACTGTCAGTCTTGCGCGGCTGCCAGTGAGAAAATGTGCACTTGAACTATTAACCGATAAATGCGGAGTTAGAGTAATGCCCAAGATGAAGACTAAGCGCGGGGCGGCCAAGCGTTTCAAGGCCACCGCCGGCGGTTTCAAGCGTGGCCAGGCGTTCAAGCGCCACATCCTTACCAAGAAGACCACCAAGCGCAAGCGTCAGCTGCGTGAGGACGCAATGGTTGCAGCGGTCGACACCCGTATGGTGTCCCGTCTGATGCCCTACGCCTAAGTGTGAGGTAAGGATAAATGGCAAGAGTAAAACGTGGTGTAGTGGCGCGTGCGCGTCACAAGAAGGTCCTGGCGAAGGCCAAGGGTTACTATGGAATGCGTCGCAACGTGTTCCGCGTTGCGAAGCAGGCGGTCACCAAGGCCGGTCAGTATGCCTATCGTGACCGTCGCCAGAAGAAGCGTCAGTTCCGTACCCTGTGGATTGCCCGTATCAACGCGGCATCCCGCGAGTGCGGCCTGTCCTACAGCCGCATGATCAACGGTCTGAAGAAGGCCGGTATCGAGATCGACCGCAAGGTGCTGTCCGACATCGCCATTTTCGACAAGAACGGCTTTGCCGTGTTGGCGGAGAAGGCAAAGGCCGGCCTGGCGGCATAAGCGTTTCACCCGCATGACCGGTGTACCGCCGGTTGTCAGGTAAATCGCTTCATGAGAAGGGGAAGGCCATTGGCCTTCCCCTTTTCGTTTGTAGATGACGAATTCAACAGTCCGCAAATGAACGCAATGGACGCAAATTGACTGCGGCGTCTATTGATGTCGCCGCACCAGTGGCGGGACGAGGTTACGGGTATTCGCGTTCATTTGCGTGGATTGGCGGACTAGGGTTTTGTTGATACCTACGCGGCTGCGGGCCGCAGACGGGGTGATGAGCGTGCAGGACAAACTCCAGCAACAGGTGCAACAGGCATGCGCGGCGGTGGCCGCTGCGGCTGATCTGCCGGCACTGGATCAGGTGCGTGTGCACTATCTGGGCAAGAAGGGTGTGCTCACCGAGCGCATGAAGCAGCTCGGCCAACTGGCGCCGGAAGACAGGCCGAAGGTCGGCGCGCTGATCAACAGCGCGAAGGAAGAGGTGCAGCAGGCCATCGAGGCGCGCAAGGAAAGCCTGCAATCGGCGGTGCTCGATGCGCGACTGGCTGCGGAAGCGGTGGATGTGACCTTGCCCGGCCGCGGCCAGCGCTCCGGCGGCCTGCACCCGGTGACGCGTGTTCTGACGCGTATCGAAGCGCTGTTCCGCCAGCTCGGCTTCAGCGTGGCGGAAGGACCGGAAGTGGAGGATGACTTCCACAATTTCGAGGCGCTCAATATCCCGGCCTCGCACCCGGCCCGCGCCATGCACGACACGTTCTATTTCGACGCGCGCACGCTGCTGCGCACGCACACCTCGCCGGTCCAGATTCGCGAGATGGAAAAGCAGCAACCGCCGTTGCGCATCATTGCGCCGGGGCGCGTTTATCGCTGCGACTACGATCAAACCCATTCGCCGATGTTTCACCAAGTGGAGGGGCTGCTGGTGGATGAGCAGGTGACCTTTGCTGATCTGAAGGGCATCCTCGACGATTTCCTGCGCAATTTTTTCGAAGGCGACTTCAAGGTGCGTTTCCGCCCGTCCTATTTCCCGTTCACCGAGCCTTCGGCCGAGGTGGACGTGCAGTGCGTGATGTGCGGCGGTTCGGGTTGCCGTTCATGCAAGCACACCGGCTGGCTTGAGATCGGCGGCTGCGGCATGGTGCATCCCAATGTCTTCAAGGCGGTGGGCATCGACGCCGAACGCTACACCGGCTTTGCCTTCGGTATGGGTGTGGAGCGTCTTGCCATGCTGCGGTATGGCGTGAACGATTTGCGCCTGTTCTTCGAAAACGATCTGCGCTTTCTGGAGCAGTTCCGATGAAATTCAGCGAACAGTGGTTGCGGGAGTGGGTGAACCCCGCGGTGGACAACGACACCCTGTCGGCCCAGCTCACCATGGCCGGTCTCGAAGTGGACGCCATGGCGCCGGTGGCAGAGGCGTTCAGCGGTATCGTGGTCGGCGAAGTGCTGGCGGTGACGCCGCACCCCGATGCCGACAAGCTGCGCGTCTGCCAGGTCAACGTCGGTGCCGAGACGCTCACCATCGTCTGTGGCGCCGCCAACGTTCGCGCCGGCCTGCGCGTGCCGGCGGCGCTCATCGGCGCCGTGTTGCCCGGTGACTTCAAGATCAAGAAATCCAAACTGCGCGGCGTCGAGTCCTTCGGCATGCTCTGTTCGGCCAAGGAACTCGGCTTGGCGGAAACGTCCGACGGCCTGCTGGAGCTGCCCGGCGACGCGCCCGTGGGCACCGATATCCGGATCTATCTGCAGCTCGATGACGTGACCTTCGAACTGGGCCTGACGCCCAATCGCGGTGACTGCCTGAGCATTGCCGGTATTGCCCGTGAAGTCGGCGTCATCAACCGTTGCGCCGTCACCGCACCGTCGATGAACGCGGTGGCCGCAGGCTGTGCGGACACCTTTCCGGTCAGTGTGACCGCCGCTGCCGACTGCCCACGCTATGTCGGGCGGGTGATCCGTGGCATCAACCCCCAGGCCGCGACGCCGGCGTGGATGGTGGAACGTCTGCGCCGCAGCGGCGTGCGCAGCCTCGGTCCCGCGGTGGACATCACCAACTATCTGCTGCTCGAACTGGGCCAACCCATGCATGCCTTCGATCTGGGCAAGCTGAACGGCGGTATAGAAGTGCGCCGTGCGCGCGCAGGCGAGCCGCTCGTCCTGCTCAACGGCAGCCGGGTGGAACTGGACAACGAGACCCTGGTGATCGCCGATGCCAACGGCGCCCAGGCCATGGCCGGCGTGATGGGCAGCGAGGCCACCGCGGTAGGTGATGGCACGGTGGATATCTTCCTGGAGAGCGCCTTTTTCTCGCCGCAGGCGATCGTCGGCCGCGCGCGCCGCTATGGCCTGCACACCGACTCCTCGCACCGCTTCGAGCGGGGCGTGTCGCCCTTGCTGCAACGCGAGGCGATGGAACGGGCCACCGCGCTGTTCGTGCAGATTGCCGGTGGCGTGCCCGGTCCGGTGGTTGAGGTCATGCACGAGGGGGAACTGCCGCAGCGCGCAGTGATCACCCTGCGTCCGGCCCGCATCAGGCGGGTGCTGGGCATGGAACTGGCCAGGGATGAGGTGACCGATATCCTGGTGCGGCTCGGCCTGGCGGTGGAGCCGGATGGCGAAAACTGGCGCGTCACGGCGCCGGCCTGGCGCTTCGACATCGCCATTGAAGAGGATTTGATCGAGGAGCTGGCACGTATCCACGGCTACGACCGCCTGCCGAGTACCCGTCCGGTCGCAGCGATGCAGATGGATGCGGTGGGAGAGGGCCAGCTGGAGCTGGAACAACTGCGTCGCCTGCTGGTGGCGCGCGGTTTCCAGGAGGCCATCACCTACAGTTTCGTGTCACCGGATATGCAGAAACTGTTGGCGCCCGAGCTGGAGCCGCTGGCCCTTGCCAATCCCATTTCCGCCGAAATGGCGGTGATGCGCAGCACTCTCTGGGCTGGCCTGGTGCAGGCCCTGGTCTATAACACCAATCGCCAGCAGGGACGGGTGCGGTTATTCGAATCCGGCCTGCGTTTCCTGCCGGGGTCGGATGGCCTGCGGCAGGAGCGGGCCATCGCCGGCCTGGTCTATGGCACGGTACAGCCCGAGCAGTGGGGTGAGGCGGAGCGCCCGGTGGATTTCTTCGACCTGAAGGCTGATGTGGAGGCCATCCTCGGCCTGGCCGGAGTGGATGCGCAGGCGCGTTTTAGCGCGGCCTCCCACCCCGCACTGCACCCCGGACAGTCGGCCCGTATTGATTTGAACGGCGTTCAGGTGGGGTGGATCGGCGCCCTGCATCCGGCGGTCGCCGGCAAGCTGGGCCTGCCGACGGCTGCCCTGGTGTTCGAACTGGCCCTGGACCCCTTGTTGCAGGGACGTTTGCCGCGTTTCGGTGAACTGTCGCGCTTCCCTGCCGTTCGGCGCGATATCGCCGTCGTTGTCGACAATTCGCTGCCTGTTGACGCCGTTATGGCGGTCATCCGGCGGGCTGCGCCGGATACTTTGCAGGAGTTAAAGTTGTTTGACCTTTATACAGGCAAAGGTATTGATTCGGGTCGAAAAAGTCTCGCTTTGGGCTTGACCTTGCAGGCCGATTCGCGCACCCTTACAGATTCTGAGGTAGACGCCGCGCTGGAGAATATCCTGGCGGCGCTCAAAGCCGAACTTGGTGCAACCCTGAGAGATTGAGGTTAGCGGGAAATGGCGTTGACCAAAGCCGAAATAGCCGAACGCCTGTACGAGGAACTTGGGCTCAACAAGCGTGAGGCCAAGGAACTCGTCGAGATTTTCTTCGAGGAAATCCGCGGTGCCTTGCAGAACGGCGACCAGGTGAAGCTGTCCGGTTTCGGGAATTTTGACCTGCGCGACAAAAAGCAGCGCCCGGGGCGTAACCCCAAAACCGGTGAGGAAATTCCAATCACGGCCCGCCGCGTGGTGACGTTCCGCCCGGGTCAGAAACTGAAGGCGAGGGTTGAGGCTTATGCTGGAACCCAGCAACAATAACGAACTGCCGCCCATTCCCGGCAAGCGTTACTTCACCATCGGTGAAGTGAGCGAGTTGTGCGACGTCAAGCCGCACGTTTTGCGTTACTGGGAGCAGGAGTTTCCCCAGCTCAAGCCGGTCAAGCGCCGCGGCAACCGCCGCTATTACCAGCGCCATGACGTGGTCATGATTCGCCAGATTCGTGGCCTGCTCTATGAGCAGGGCTTCACCATCGGCGGCGCCCGCCAGCGGCTCGAGCAGGAGGAGTCTCCGGCGCAGGCAACTGTCGTGGATCACCGTGTTCTCGAAACCCTGCGCACCGAGCTGGAAGAAATTCTGGTGATACTCAAGCGGTAACCGTGTTCCTATCCGCGGCGCATTCATGTATGATTTGCGCCTTCCGCATGGCGGACCTTCTGTAGTTCCAGATTTATCCCAATCGGGGCGTAGCGCAGCCTGGTAGCGCACTTGCATGGGGTGCAAGTGGTCGGAGGTTCAAATCCTCTCGCCCCGA